>Ga0194113_10000798_pt1 | contig 42300 bp, 37 predicted proteins | sample TA2MahC200mmetaG_FD_146193 | JGI IMG/M metagenome (GOLD analysis project Ga0194113, IMG submission 146193) | Freshwater microbial communities from Lake Tanganyika, Tanzania - TA2015017 Mahale Deep Cast 200m | ecosystem: Environmental > Aquatic > Freshwater > Lake | place: Tanzania: Lake... | reverse complement strand
GACAAGGTCGCATTCAAGGTCCTGAGGGACGGCCAGGTCAAGGAGGTCGCCCTCGAATTCGGAAAGAACGAGCCGAAGGATTAGGGGAGAAGGCGACATGAGAAGAGGGGCTTTCAGGATATCCGTAATCGCGGGCCTGTCCTTGTTGGCCGGGGCGGCCCTGTCCGCAGCGCCGGACCAAGCCACAGTGCCGACCCCGGCCGAGGCGGCGGGCTACCGGCTATACACCCAGAGCGAAGGCGTGAGCTCCTTTCTGAGCGTGCTGGACGCCCGGGCGCCCGAGGTCTCGGTCCGCATCGTGGGGAGATCGCTGTCCAAAGACGAATACGGGGCGCGGGATATCTACCTGGCCGTTCTCGCCAACAAGGCCGGCCCGGGGCCCGAGTCCCTGGACAGGACCAAACCCACGGTCCTCGTCGTGGCCGCCCAGCACGGCAACGAGCAGTCGGCCAAGGAGGCCGTCCTCTGGCTTCTCCGTGACCTCGCCGTCGGCGACTTGCGGCCGCTCCTCGACAGGATCAACGTCCTGGTGATGCCCCAGGTCAATCCCTACGGGAACTTCTTCGACGTCCGGACGAACGAGCTCGGCCTGGACATGAACCGAGACCACGTCAAGCTCGAGACCGAGGGCGTCCGGGCCATCCACAGGGTTTTCCGCGCCTGGATGCCCGAGGTGACCGTCGACGTCCACGAAAAAGGCGACGATTATTATCGGGTGTCGATCGGCTGCGTCTCCAATGTCAATATCAGCCGCGGGCTGCAGGACTTCTCCCGTCGGACCATCTTGGCCGAGGTCGAAAAAAGCCTGAGAAAAAGGAACATCACGTTCCACGAATACCTCATCACCGAGGACCTGGGTGTCGACACCTCGTCCGGCGCAGCCTACGGGCGGGACCCGGCCGGGACGCGCGAGCAGATGAAGCGCTACTCGACGACCGACCTCAACGACGGCCGGAACAGCCTGGGGATCTACGAGACCCTGTCGTTCATCCAGGAGGGGGCTTCGCGTCACGACCTCGAAACCCTCAAGGACCGGACGACATGGCAGTATCACGGTCTGCGGGCCTTCCTCGAGGCCGTGGCCGGCCGCTCCGCCGAGGTCTTGAAGATGGTCCGCGACCATCGGGCCCGACTGCTCGACAGGTCCAAGGCGCCCGCCGCGGGCGACGTCGTCCATTTGAGGATGAGATACGCCCGCGATCCGGGGCAACCGGAACTGGTCCTGAAGAGGTTCGAACGCGCGTTGTCGCCCATCCGAGGCGTCCTCAAGGTCGACAAGAAGGCCGGGGAGACGCTCACGATGGCCGACATCGCGCCTCACGGGGGGCCCCCGACGCTCAAGATCGTCGAGGAAGTCGTCAAGAACTGGTTCCCCGAGGTCGAACCGACTCTGTCCGTGCCCCGCCCGCGCGGCTATCTCATCCGCAGCGACCGGCAAGATCTCGTCGAGACCTTGCTGGCCCTGGGCGTCGAGGTCGACATCTTCGAGAAGGGCGCCCTGGTCGAGGCCGCGGCTTATCATGTGAAGGACATCGTCCCGGCCGCGCTGGACTACCTGGCTCCCGAGAGGATCGAGGTCGAGCTCGCGGAGATCCTCCGGCATGTCGCCCAAAAGGGGGATTTCTACGTGGACGGCGCCCAGCCGGCGGCCAACCTCGTGCCGGGCCTCCTCGAGCCCCAGTCCGAGTACGGCCTCATCCGCTACTGGAAGTTCAAGCTCGCGCCTGAGCCCGGCGGGGTCTTCCCGATCCTGAGGATCACCGGGAGCCGGGCCCTTCCCGTCGTGCCCTACAAGCGCTGGCCTTCCTGATCAACGCGATTATCGGATGAGTTCCCGGATCTCGGCCGGGGGCCGGTCGCGGCTCAGCAATTCCCGGGCCTTGAGCCGATCCTCACGCCTGCCGAGCTGTTCGAGGACGAGCCCCCCGAAATATCCGTGCGGGCGGGGCTCACCCCATCGGGCCAGCGTGTATTCCCGGATGCCCTCGCGGATCTCCGCCGCCCGGTCTCTCTTCCCCATCCTGTCGTGGCAGACGGCAATGAAGTAATCCTGCATCCGCGTGTCGGGATGGAACGGGGCGCCGGTGCCCAGCTTTTCGGGATAGAGCTTCGACTTCTCCAGGGCCTCGACGGCCTCCGTCCAGGCGCCTTTCCTCATGGCCGCCAGGCCCCGGGCGACGTGGGTCCGGACGTAAAGGCCGTGGACGTCGCTGGCCCCTTCGTACGGAAGGACCGCGAGCCCTTCGAGAACCGCGGCCGCCTCATCGAGGCGGCCGTCAGCGAAAAAGGATTCGGCCAGGCCGACCTTGAGCACCACGTGATCCGGAAAATCCGCGGCCGCCCGTTCGGCGACGCCCCGTGCCGCGGCCTTCTCTTCGTGCCGCAGATGGAAGGCCGTCAGGGCTTGCCGGGCCCGCCAGCTTCCTGGGTCGAGGTCGACGGCCTTCCTGTAGTCGGCGGCGGCCCGGGCGCGGTCGGCCTTCTCGAACAGAAAGCCGCGGGCGATGAAGAACGGCGCGAAGTCGGCGTCCTCGCACATCTGGAAGAGGTCGCGGGTCTCCTCGAGCCGTCCCTTGCCCCACAGGATGAGCCCGAGATAGTACTTCGGCTTCCAATCGGCCGGCCGGGCCGCGACGGCCCAGGAGAAAGCGGCGACGGACTCTTCCCGGAAGGGAAAGACCAGGTGGGGCGACAGGGCCGAAGCTCGTTCCAGGTAAGAGGCGCTCTTCCGCGGGGCGGCCTCGCGGCTGAGATAAGCCATCCAGGTGAGCACGGTCGGGTGTTCGGGGGCGTTCTCGAGGACGGCCACGGCCTCCCCCTCGAGACCGTTCCGGGCATAGAACATGGCCATTTCGAGCCAGGTCTCGTGGGGCAGTTCGCTTCGGATATGGGACCGGCAGTCTTCGAGGTCGCGGGGCGAGCCGGTCAGGAGGTGGCGCTCGAAGCGGGCCAGATGGTCGAGAGGATCGAGCTCGATGATAGTCTCGGCGGTCCGGCGGGCCTCGGCCTTATTTCCTGCCAGCCGATGGGCGACCGCGAGGACTTCGAGCGCCGTGACGTTCCGGGCGTCCGACTCGAGGGCCTTGAGAGCGTATTCCCCGGCGCGCCGGAATTCCCTCTCGACCAGGGCGATCTCGGCCGATTGGACGAGGGCCGCGGCCCGGAATTGCGGCGAGCGGGCCGCCCATCCGAGCGTCTCCTTGGCGTCGACCAGACGGCCGAGCCGGCGGGCGGCGACCGCGTAGACATAGTTCGCCTCCGCGTCGTACATCGAGACCGACAGGGCCCGGCCGGCGAACTCCAGGGCCCGGGACGGTTCGCCGCGGCGGGTGTGCAGCTCGGCGATCCGGCAGAGGGCGCGCGCGTGGAGCGGTTCGAGAGCGACGCAGGCCAGGTATCTATCGAGGGCTTCGGTCAGCCGCCTCTCTCGTTCGAGGGTCCGCGCTTGAAGGAAGAGGCCCTCCGCCGTGGCCTCCCGAGTCGAGCGGAAATCCAGAGGCCTCTCGAGATCGCGGGCCTCAGGGCCGGTTTCGTGAACCAGCTTGTCTCCCAGGCGGATCTCGAGCCCGGAGTCGCCGGCGGCCCCATCCAGAGGCACGTCCCTTTTCCAGATCTCCTCCGGCCTTAAGATCAGGTCTTCGCGGAACAGCTCCCGTCCGCCGGCGCGGACGGTGAGGGCGTCGGCGACGGGCCGGAGAGGGAAGAGGCCCAGGGCGAGCCGGTCGCCGTCGCGCGAGACGCTCAGGACCGCGTGGGGCGAAGCCTTGGCCATGGGGCCGATGCCGCGGTAGGGGAACCAGAGCTCCCGCCAGCGGTCCGCGGCGCCGGGCGGGAAGTCTCCGTGGTCCGACTGGTTGAGCAGGCGTCCGGCCTGCGGCTCGGTGTACTGGCCGTCCTCGTCGGTCAGGAGGTCGACCCAGATCTCGCCCGAGCGCGAGAGGTCCCAGATCCAGATCTTTCGCCCCGGCATGTCGTCGTAGCGGGACCAATGGCCGAAGCCGGCGTCCTCTCGCTCGTACCACCCGCCGTAGAAGTCCTCGTATTCGCCGATCGTGAAATAGCTCTTGGAGTCCGGGGTGGCGTTGTTCCTGTAGAGGGACAGGTCCCGGCCCGCGCGGTCCACCGGCCAGGGTTCGAGGGGCACGGAGTAGTCGTGGCCGATGCGCCACCGGCCGGGGAAGATGTACTTGAGGTCCTCGGCCGTCTTGACCGCGGCGCAGGACCATGCGTAGTAAGACTGGGAGAAAGGCGTCGGGTTGACCCACAAAGCGTTGGTCTCGAACACGGCCCCGTCCCGGGGAAGAGTGATGGTGACGCTCCAGCGCGTCCGGGAGGCGAGGTCCATGGTCCCGACGACGCAGCTGACGCCCCCGTCGGGATCGCGGCGGAGGACATAATCGACGGGCGAAGCCGTCGACGGGGCATGTCCGACGACGCCGAAGTTGAACTCGATGCCGCCCGAGGTCCAGGGACCCCGGAGAGCGATCTGGCGGAACTTCAGGGTCCGGTTCCAGTAGAGGAAATCCCGGCCCGTGGCCTTCTCGGCGGCTCCCCAGACCTTGCCGCCGACCTGAGGCAGCACGGCGACCTCGATGTGCGAGTTGGAAAGGCGGACGACCGTCCACTCCCGATCCGCCCCTTCGGCGGCGAAGCCGTCGAAGAAAAAGTAGGGATAGAGGCGCTCGCCCTGCCCCCACATGGACGAGCGGGCGAAGATGGGCACGGGGTCCGGGTCCGTGAACGGGTAGGTCCGGATGACCTCGGTCCGCTCTTCGACCCGGGCGCCGAGAGGTTCGGAGGTGAAACGGCAGGCCGCGGCCGAGACGAAAGCGGCGGCCAGGGCCGCTGCGACGGGGAGCGCAGGGCATTTCTTCATGGGGGGTCTCCTTGTCCGTTTTCCGCTCGTCCCGGAGGTCCGGTCCGGCGCGGATGGCCGGGGACGGGCGGCGTCGGGATCACTTCCCGGTGAGCTCGAGGTAGATGGTCTCGACCAGGCTCAGCCAGCGGCGGCCGCCGGCCGCGGCGGGACGGTCCTCGATGCCGAAGGCTTTCTTGACGTCCTCGAGCGATCTCCCCTCGGCGATCATGGCCTTGACCTTGGCCTGCTTGTCCTCCATGGAGGCGATGAGGGCCTCGACGTCGGCCCGGCCCAGGGGATCGGCGTGGCCCGAGAGGAAGACCTCGACCCGCGGCGCAAGGTCGAGCAGGCCCTTGAGGGTCTTGACGTAGCCGAAAGAACTGCCGTTCTTGTGGCGGTGGATGAGCGGGTCCCGTCCGACAAAGAGCAGGTCGCCGACGAAGACGGCCTTTTCCGCCGGGAACCAGACGACGAGGTCGCCGCTCGTGTGGGCCGGTCCGAAATACAAGAGGTCGATCCGCCCGTCGGTCCCCTTGAAGAGCGGGAGGAGGGCCTGGTCGAAGGTCTTGTTGGGGATGTAATCCTTGATGGCCGGCAGGTCGGCGGCGGCCTTCTCGATGTCGGCCTTGCAGTTGTCGTGGGCGACGATCGTCAATCCCTTGGGGAACCCGGGCAGGCCGTTGATGTGGTCCCCGTCGCTGTGGGTGATGATGACCGTCGTCAGGGGCGCCGAGGTCCGCTTGGCGATCTCGGCCAACATGGCGGACGCCGACTCGACGCTCATCTTGGCGTCGACGGCGAAGGCCGCCTTCTCCGTGACGTAGAAGGCGGTGTTGGCCCCGGACCCGCCCTTGACGAGATGGAGGCCGCCGGCGATGGCCTCGACAACGAGCGGCGGGGCCTCCGGCTGGGCGGGTTTGGCGGGGGCGGTCTGACCGGCCGCAAGCAACGCCGACGCGGCGAGGAGAAGAACGGTCAGAGCGACCGGGAGGATGCGCTTGACAGGAGCGAAGATCGATCTCATAAGGGTCCCTCCTAAACAATGTCCAATTAGGTCATACCCGGACGGCGCGCTTTTGTCAAACGGCTGGAAAAAAGGTTCATCTCCCGGAAACGGGAGAAGAACCAAAAAAAAGGCCGGGGGCGTCGCCGCCCCCGGCCGGGCCTTCGAGGAGTTCAGGTAAGCTTACAGCTTGGTTTCTTCGACGGTCTTCTGGACGACGCCGACCGTCTTCTGGAGCATGGCCTTTTCTTCGTCGTTCAGCTGGATCTCGTAGATCTTCTCCATGCCCTTGGCCGAGATCATGACCGGCACGCCGATGAACAGGCCCTTGACGCCGTACTCGCCTTGACAGAGAGCGGCGCAGGGGAGGATGCGGCGTTTGTCCTTGAGGTAAGACTCGGCGATGACGATGGCGCTCCAGGCCGGGCTGAAGAACGCGGAGCCCTTGCCGAAGAGCTTGACGATCTCGGTACCGGCCTCGCGGGTCCGGGTGGCCAGCTTGTCGATCTGCTCCTTGGTCGCGATCTCGGTGAGCGGCACGCCGCCGACCGTCGTCAGCCGGGGCAGGGGCACCATGTCGGGGCCGTGGCCGCCGAGGACCGTGCCGGCGACGTCCGAGACCGACACGCCGAGCTCCATGCCGACGAACGCCCGCCAGCGGGCCGTGTCCAGGGTCCCGGCCATGCCGATGACCTGGTGACGGGGGAAGCCGGTCAGCTTGGAGAAGGCGTAGACCATGGCGTCGAGGGGGTTGGTGACGATGATGCAGAAGGCCTTGGGCGCATGCTCCTTGATGCCGGCGGCGACCTGCTTGATGATGTCGAGGTTGACCGCCAGCAGGTCCTCCCGGGTCATCCCGGCCTGGCGGGGCCTGCCCGCCGTGACGATGACGACATCGGCTCCGGCGATGTCCTTGTAGCTCGAGGTGCCGGTGATGTTGGCGTCATAGTTGCCATGGGGGGCCATTTCCATGAGATCGAGGGCCTTGCCCTTGGCGGGATTCTCGAGCTCGGGGATGTCGAGAATGACGATGTCCCCCAGTTCCTTCTGGGCCGCGAGCATGGCCAGGATCTGGCCGATCTGCCCGCCGCCGACGAGAGCGATCTTTTTTCGCATGTTGTTCATTCCCTCCGTGTGTGGAATATTTTGACAAGAATTCAGGAAAAAAATTCTAGCTTTTTTCCAGGTGAAAAGCAAACGATATTTACGGGGCCCACTCCGGCTTTGACAAAAGGCGTGAGATACCGATACCATAGGGGGCGCGCCCGGCCGGGGCGATGATCAACGACCTGTGGAGAGACACCATGCTGGAGACATATATCGCCAAGGCCAAGGAAAGGGAGGATAGCGGCCTTCCGCCTCTGCCCCTGACGCCGGCCGAGGTCGAGGAGGTCTGTCGGGGGCTCGAACAATCGAAAGGGGACCAGGCGGCCCTGCTCCGCGGGCTCCTCGAGAACCGCGTGCCCCCCGGCGTCGACCCCGCGGCCGAGGTCAAAGCACGCTGGCTGGCCTCGGTGGCCGACGGCGGGATAAAGTCCGCCTCCGTTTCAGACAAGGACGCCGTCTTCCTGCTCGGCACGATGCTCGGCGGCTATAATGTCGGGCCGCTGGTCGAGCTTCTGGGCCATCCGTCTTTGGCCCCGGCCGCCGCCGAAGCGCTCAAGCGGACGATCCTTGTTTACGGCCATTTCGAGACGATCGCCGGATTGTCCGGAAAGAGCCCCCATGCCCGGGCCGTCCTGGAGTCGTGGGCGGCCGGGGAGTGGTTCCTGTCCCGGCCGGACCTTCGCGGCCCGATTACTCTCAAGGTCTTCAAAGTCGACGGCGAGATCAACACCGACGATTTCTCGCCTGCCGGACACGCTTCGACGCGTCCGGACATCCCGCTGCACGCCCAGTCCATGGGCCAGAGCCGGTTCCCCGGGGGGAACGAGACCATCCGAAAATTCAGGGAGGAAGGCCACCGGGTGGTCTTCGTCGGCGACGTCGTCGGCACCGGTTCGAGCCGCAAATCGGCCTGCAACTCGCTGATGTGGCACATCGGCGAGGACATCCCCTACGTCCCCAACAAGAGGCGGGCCGGTGTTGTCATCGGCGGGCTGATCGCCCCGATCTTCTTCAATACGGCCGAAGATTCGGGGGGGCTTCCCCTGCTGGCCGATGTCACCAAGATGAAGACGGGAGACATCATCATCCTCGATACCGCGGACGGTCACATCCGGGCCGCTTCCGGGGAGATCCTCTCCAGGTTCGAGTTCAGGCCCCCGACGCTGAAGGACGAGTTCCGGGCCGGAGGGCGGCTCAACCTCATCATCGGGCGCCAGCTGACGGCCAAGTCCCGGCAGGCTCTCGGGCTGCCGGAGGCCGGGTTCTTCACCCGCGTCGAGAATCCCGAGCCGAAGAAGGGCCAGGGCTATACGCTGGCCCAGAAGATCGTCGCCCGGGCCAGCGGCCTCCCGGGCGTCCTCCCCGGGACGGCCTGCGAGCCGCGCATGACCACGGTCGGGTCCCAGGACACGACGGGCCCGATGACCGCCGATGAGCTCAAAGAGCTGGCTTGCCTGGAGTTCCAGACCGACCTGTTCATGCAGTCCTTCTGCCACACCGCCCCCTATCCCAAGCCGGCCGATGCCCGGATGCACCGGACACTGCCTCCGTTCATGGTCGCCCGCAAAGGCGTCGTCCTCAAACCGGGCGACGGCGTCATCCACTCCTGGTTGAACCGCCTCATCCTGCCCGACACGGTGGGCACGGGCGGCGATTCCCACACCCGGTTCCCGATCGGCATCAGCTTCCCGGCCGGCTCAGGCCTGGTCGCCTTCGCCGGGGCCCTGGGCTTCATGCCCCTCGACATGCCGGAGTCCGTCCTGGTCCGTTTCACCGGCCGGATGAACCCGGGCATCACCCTTCGCGACGCGGTCAACGCCATTCCCTATTTCGCTATCCAGAAAGGCCTGCTGACGGTCGAGAAGAAGAACAAGAAGAACGTCTTCAACGGATGCGTCCTGGAAATGGAGGGCCTCGAAGACCTGACCGTCGATCAGGCCTACGAACTGACCGACGCCTCGGCCGAGAGGTCGGCGGCGGCCGCGGTCATCTCCCTGAGCGAAGACCGTGTCTCGGGGTACCTCAAGAGCAACATCGCCCTCATGGAGAAGATGATCGACGAGGGCTACCAGGACGCGGCAACGCTCCGCAAGAGGATCGACGCCTGCCGGGCCTGGCTGGAGCGCCCGGTCCTGCTCAAGAGGGACCCGCACGCCGGATACAAGGCCGTGATGGAGATCGACCTGGCCGGGGTCAAGGAGCCCCTGGTCGCCTGTCCCAATGACCCCGACGACGTCAAGCCGCTCTCGGAGGTCGCCGGCGATCCGGTCCAGGAGGTCTTCATCGGTTCCTGCATGACCAACATCGGCCAGTTCCGGGCGGCCGGCCGGATCTTCGACAAAGCGGGAGTGCCGTCGGCCCGGGTCTGGATGACCCCGCCGACCAAGATGGACGCGGCCCAGCTCATGCGGGAGGGGAATTATTCCGTATTCTCCGGGGCCGGGGCCCGGATGGAGATGCCCGGCTGTTCGTTGTGCATGGGGAACCAGGCCAGGGTCAAGCCCGGGACGACCGTCTTTTCCACGTCGACGCGCAATTTCGACCACCGGATGGGCGACGACACAAGGGTTTACCTGGGCTCGGCGGAGCTGGCGGCCGTCACCGCCATACAGGGGAAGATCCCCTCGTTCTCGGACTACCTGGCTGTCATGAAGGACAAGGTCCTGCCCTACGAGGCCGACATCTACCGCTATCTGGAATTTCACAAGATGGGCGATTTCACCCTGGGATATTCCGGGTAGGCCCATGAGGCCGGAAATGAAGATCAGGGAGGCAGGGATATGATCCGGCTCGACGGCCGCAAGGCCCTCATCACGGGCGGCTCACGGGGGATCGGACGGGCCGCGGCGCTGCTTTTCGCCCGGGCCGGCGCCGATGTCGCCATCACCTTCGTCAACAACCGGGAAGCGGCCGAGGAAGTCAGGGCGGGCGTGGCCGCCCTGGGGCGCGAATGCCTCGTGTACCAGGCCGGCATGGCGGACAAGTCCGCCCTGGACCGGACGGTCGGCGACATCCTCGGCCGGTGGGGGGAGCTCGACACCCTGGTCAACAACGCCGGCATCTGGACCTACCTCGAGATGGGCCGGATGGACGAGGCCGTCTATCGCGAAACGGTCGCCGTCAACATCGACGGCGTTTTTTACGCCACCAACGCCGTCGTCCCCCGGATGAAAGACAAAGGCCGAGGGTGGATCATCAACGTGACCTCCACGGCCGGGGTCAGGGGCGAGGCCCTGCATTCCCATTACGCGGCCAGCAAAGGCGCGCTTCACGCCCTGACCAAGTCCCTGGCCGTGGAGCTGGCTCCCTGGGGGATCCGGGTCAATTCCGTCGCCCCCGGCTGGGTCGATACCGACATGTCCACGCCAAGCTTCAGCGACCCCGGTTTCAAAGAGAAGGTCCGCCAGTCCATCCCGCTTAAGCGCATCCCCCCCGCCGAGGATATCGCCGGGCCCATCCTCTTCCTGGCTTCCGACCTGGCCAGGCACATCACGGGAGAGATCGTCAACGTCAACGGCGGGGCCGTCCTCTGCGGGGGGTGACCTTTTGGGGCTAATCTCTCGGGGGGAGAAGATTTCCCCCTGAAAAAGCCTTGACAGGCCGGGCCCCCCTGTGTAACCTAGGTCGTGGAAAATGGCCAAGAAACATCTTTCTCTCATCATCGTCCCCCATACGAAAACGAGCTGCCGGACCCTGACTTTCTCCCAGAAAGCTCTCCGGGCCCTGGGCGCCGGATCGGTCATCCTCGTTCTGGCGTTGACCGTCGTCCTGGTCGACTATATTTCGATGAGCTCCGTTCGCCGGAAGTTCTCGGCCCTGTCCGAGGAGACGGTCGAGCAGAAGGCCCTGATCGCGGGTTACGAGAGATCCATCGGCGAGCTCCGGGAAACGGTCGCCAACCTCGAAAGCTACGCCAAAAAGATCAATATCATGGCCGGACTGAAATCGCCGGACGTCCTGACGGCGCCGGCCGGTCTCGGCGGCGGCCCCTCGGAAGGGGAGTTGGCCGCCGGGGGCCCGGCCCTTCGAGGCGGTCCCCAGGCGGTTTCGCCCCTCGCGATCCAGAACCTGAGCGAGAAGGCCGAGAGCATCGAAAGGAACCTCAACAGCCTGGTCGGTTACTTCGAGAGCGAAAGCCTGCGCCTGGCCTCGACGCCGTCCGTCCTGCCGGCCGCGGGCTGGCTGAGCTCCCGCTTCGGCCACCGGACCGACCCGTTCACCGGGACCTGGACGATGCACTGGGGCGTCGACATCTCGACGAACGTGGGCAATCCCATCGTGTCCACCGCTGACGGCATCGTCATCAAGGTCCAGTACGACAAGTATCTCGGCAACAGCGTGACCATCAGCCACGGGAACGGCTTCACCACCGTCTATGGCCACATGAGCAAGTTCGCCGTCAAGGCCGGGAAAAAGGTCAAGCGGGGAGAGGTCATCGGCTACATCGGCAAGACCGGAAAGGCCGCCGGGCCTCACGTTCACTACGAGGTCTGGAAAGACGGCAAGAAGGTCGATCCCTCGAACTACATCCTGGAAGAATAGGTCCTCAGGCCGGTTCCCGGCCGTCCGCCAACGTCTCTCCGATCTCGATCTTCGTCCCCAGCGAGAAATCGTGGGCCGTCATCGCCGCCCGGCCTTCGGCCTGCAGTCTCTCCACGAGATAGGAGGTTCTGCCTCCGCAGGACACGACCAGGCCCTCCCTGCGGATGGCCAGGATCGTACCCGGTGCCGCGGAGAGATCGCCGTCCGGCAGGCCTTTCCCCCGATGGATCTGGAGCCTCCGGCCCTTCAGGAAGGTGAAGGTCCCCGGGTTCTGGGCCAGGGCCCGGACCTTGCGGTCCACGGCCTCGGCCGGTTCCCGCCAGTCGATCCTCCCGTCTTCCTTGCTGATCTTCGGGGCCAGGGAGGCCTGGGCAGAGTCCTGCTTGACGGGTGTGATCCGGTCGATCCGGCCGAGGGTCTCGAGCAGAAGCTCCGCGCCCGCATCGGCCAGCCGGGCCTGGAGCTCGGGGGCCGTTTCCCCGGGCCGGACGGGGACCTGTGTCCGGGCCAGGATATCGCCTTCATCCATCCGGTCGTTGAGCTCGATGATGGTGACGCCCGTCTCCGGGTCGCCGTTGAGGATCGTCCATTGGACGGGGGCCGCCCCGCGATAGCGGGGCAGGAGAGAGAAATGCACGTTGAGGGACCGATGCCGGGGCCCATAAATGACGGCGTCCTGGATGATCTGCCCGTAGGCGACCACGACATTGACGTCGGCGGCGGCCGAGCGGATCCGCTCGAGGGCGGAATCGTCCTTCCTGATCCTGGCCGGTGCGAAGACCGGGATGCCCCGGTCCGCGGCGAACTTCTTGACTTCCGAGGGAGCCGGTTTCCGCCCTCGGCCGGCGGGCCTGTCGGGCTGGGTGACGACGAGCTCGACGCTGTGTCCCGCCCGGATCAAGGCCGCAAGGGAGGGGAGGGCCGCGGAGGGGCTCCCGAAAAAGACGACTTTCATGCCTGGGCGCCGGCGGAGCGGCTCTTTTGCAGCTTTTTGCGGATGAGGGCCCTTTTTAGGGGAGAGAGCTTCTCGACGAACAGGATCCCGTCCAGGTGGTCGATCTCGTGACAAAGGACGCGAGCCAGGAGATCTTCCCCCGCGATCTCGACGGCCCGGCCGTCGAGCCCCAGGCCCCGGACGAGGACACGATAGGGCCGGGCGACCTTCTCGCGGATGTCAGGTACGGACAGACATCCCTCCTCGCAGGCCACCTCGCCCTCCCGGCTGACGATCTCGGGATTGACCAGGACGATCAAGTCGTCCGTGTTCTCTCCGACCGACAGGTCCACGACGATCAAACGCTTGCTGACATTGACCTGGGGGGCGGCCAAGCCGATCCCGGGGGCCCGGTGCAGCGTTTCGACCATATCCGTGGCCAGGCGGACGATCTCTTCGTCGATGGCCTCGACGGGACTCGCTTTTCTGGCCAGCGTCGGATGGCCGATAGTGATGATCTCGCGGACGGCCATGTCGTTCTCCCGGGGCCATTATACGCCGAAACGCGGCCCGCGGACAAACGGCTAGATGACCGCGGACGGCGGCGGAGGCTCGTCGGCCGCGCCGGCGTTCCGCAGCGGGACCCGGATCAGGTAGGCGCCGATGAGCGCGAGAACGATCAGGCCGCCGATATATCGGTCCACGACCCCGAAATAGGCCGCGCCCTTGAAGATCTCCGGGATGTCGAAGCGGAGGATGTCCTGAAGGAAGAAGAACTTCCAGGCGGCGCGCACCAGGCCCGTCAGGGCCTCGCCGGCGATCAGGCCGGCGGCGAGCAGGATGCCGACGTTCGAAACGCGGGCCTTCTGGGCCTCGTTGTGCCGGCGCCGGACACTGAAGCTGTCGACGGCGCCCTTGATCATGCCGCCGGCGAAGATGGCGAACGTCGTTTCGAGAGGCAGGTACATCCCGACGGCGACCAGCATGGGGGACCGGACCTGGACCAGGATCATGGCGAAACCCATGAGCATGCCGACGATGACCAGCGGCCAGGCCATCTCGCCGCCGACAATGCCCTGGGACAGGGCGGCCATCAGGCCGGCCTGAGGGGCGGGCAGTTCCTTGCTGCCGAAGGTGAAGGCCCCGTGCAGCAGCATCAGGGGGAAGTACATGACCAGGGCCGAGAGGAGGACCCCGAAGATGTTCCCGACCTGCATCTTGTAGGGGGTGCCTCCCAGGATGTGCCCGACCTTCAGGTCCTGGAGCATCTCGCCGGCGACGGCCGAGGAGACGCACACGACGGCGGCGACACCGAGCACGGCGGCGACCCCGCTCATCCCCGACGCGCCGATGACGACCATGAGCAGGGCGGCGATGATCAGGGTCGACAAGGTCAGGCCGGAGATCGGGTTGTTGGAGGAGCCGATCGTCCCGACCAGGTTGCCCGAAACGGCGGCGAAGAAAAAGCCGGCGATGGCCATGACGACGGCGGCCAGGACGGCCGGCGGCCAGCTGCCGGCGAAGACCTTGTAGACGAAGATCATCAGCACGAAGGTCGCCGCGAGGCCCGCCAAGACGACCTTGATGTTGAGGTCCTTTTCGAGGCGGGAGGAGACCTCGGCCTGCCCGGCGGCCTTCTTGATATCGCCCATCGATCTCTTGATGCCGGCGGCCAGGTTCTTTCTCATCCTGAAAAGAGTGTACCCGGCCCCGACGAGCATCCCGCCGACGGCGATCGGGCGGATGATGAATTTCCAGACGTTGGTGACCATGTCGGGCCAGTTGACGTCGGCCATGGCCACGCCCGGCCCGTAGAACCTCTCGATGAGCTGAGGGCCGAGGAAATACATCAGCAGGGGGGCGAAGAGGCCCCAGGCCAGGACACCGCCCGCGAAGTTGAGCGCGGCCAGGCGGGGCCCGATGATGTAGCCGACCCCGATATAGGCCGGATAGATGCCCGGGCCCGAAACGGCGACGGTGCCCCCCGCGCCGAGCGTGGGGGCTTCCTTTTCGGCGCCCAGGCGCACGAAGCTGGCCCCGATCTTGCCCACACGGATGATGAAGTCCTTGCTGGCGGCGAAGAGCTGGACAACGCCCAGGGAGTAGAAAAGGGCCCCGAGCCCCATGGCTTGGAAGAGGAACTTGGCGCCCTGGCTGCCTTTCTGCCCGGCCTTGTGGATCTCGGCCGCGGCCACCGATTCCGGGAAGACGAGGTCGGGATCGGTGACCATGACCCGGCGCAGGAAGGTCACGAAGAGGATCCCCAGCAGACCGCCGACGAACATCAGGGCCGAGGACTTGATGTAGGCCTCGACGGTGTTGAATTTCAGCCAGGCCCCGGAGATGAGGAAGGCCGGGATGGTGAAGATGGCCCCGGCGGCCACCGACTCCCCGATGGAGCCGACGGTCCGGGCGATGTTCTCTTCCAGGATGGACCCCCGCATGATCCGGAGAACGGCCATGCCGATGACGGCCGCCGGGTAGGTGGCGGCGATGGTCATGCCGGCCCTCAGGCCGAGGTAGGCGTTGGCCGCCCCGAGGATGACGGTCAACACGAGCCCGACGAGCAACGCCCGGAGGGTGAATTCCCTCAGGTCCGTCTTCTCGGAGATGTAAGGCTGATGGCTCATCGCACGCTCCTTGCGGGGAATTTTCCTATTGTATATTTGAAGTCCGGAACCAATGTCAAGACCGTGATTTGCTTCGGGGCGGGAATTGTGCTACATATTCCCCCGGTGGAAAGAGTGCCAACATGACCATTCTCAGCTGGTTGAAAGACAGACTTTTCTGCGACCTGGCCGTGGACCTGGGGACGGCCAATACCCTGGTCTTCCTCAAAGGGAAGGGCATCATCGTCCAGGAGCCGTCCATCGTCGTCGTCAACAAACTGACGGGGAAGGTGGAGGCCGTCGGAGGCCGGGCCAAGGAGATGCTGGGCAAGACCCCGACGAGCGTCATGGCCATCAAGCCCATGCGCGACGGCGTCATCGCCGACTTCGAGGTCGCCGAGAAGATGCTTGACTTCTTCATCAAGAAAGCCATGAACAACCGGGGGTTCCTCCTCCGGCCGAGGATCGTCATCGGCATCCCGACCGGCATCACCCAGGTCGAGCGGCGGGCCGTCAAGGACGTGGCCATGCGGGCCAAGGCCTCCGAGGTCTATCTCATCGAGCAGCCCATGTCGGCGGCCATCGGGGCCGACCTGCCCATCTCCGAGCCGACGGGCAACATGATCGTGGACATCGGCGGCGGGACCACGGACATCGCCGTCATCTCCCTCGACGGGATCGTCTTCAATCATTCCATCCGGGTCGCCGGCAACGAAATGGACGACGCCATCATCCATTATCTGAAGAAGAAATACAACCTGCTCATCGGCGAGAGGATCGCGGAGATCGTCAAGATGCAGCTCGGGTCCGCCTACCCCCTGGACGAGCCGATGACCATGGAGATCAAGGGCCGGGACCTCCGGGAAGGGATCCCGAGGACCATCGTCGTCGACGACCAGGAGATCCGCGAGGCCATCGAGGAGACCGTGGCCGCCATCGTCAACGCCATCCGCATCGCCCTGGAGAGGACGCCGCCGGAGCTGTCGGCCGACATCATCGACCGGGGGATCATCCTAACGGGCGGCGGGGCGCTGCTCAAGAACCTGGACAAGAGGATCCGCGAGGAAACCCAGCTGCCGGTTTTCATCACGGAAGATCCGTTGACGACCGTCGTCCTGGGGGCCGGGAAAATGCTCGACGACCTCGACCTCCTGAAAAAGATCTCCCTCATCTGAGGCCCGGGGCCTCGAGGGCTGGTGAGGTTCCATGCCCCTTTGGGATAAGAGACAGAACATCCTGCTCTTGACGGCCCTCGTTGTATTCCACCTGATCCTGATCTCCCTCCAGATCCCCCGGGGCCAGGACAAGTCGCTGTTCGAAAAGTCCGTTTTTTTCGTCTTCTCGCCGGTCCAGCGGGCCGCTGTCGGGGCCGTGCGCGGAGTGCGGTCCTTCTGGCTCGATTATTTCGACCTCCGGGGTGTGAGGGCGGAAAACCGCAAGCTCAAGGAGGACCACTTCTTTCTCCAACAGGAGAACCGCTTCCTCCAGGACCGGCTCGGACTGTTCCGGTCCGAGGCCCGGATCCGGGAGAGCCTCGAACGCTTCCGGGACGGCCTCATCCCGGCCCGGGTCATCGGGATCGACAGCTCCAACCCCTTCCGGTCCCTCGTCCTTGACAAGGGGAGCCTGGACGGGGTCAAGAAGAACATGGCCGTCTGCGACAAGTTCGGCAACCTGGTGGGACGGACGATCGACCCGGTGAGCCTGCGGGAGGCCATGGTCCAGCTGATCACGGACAAGGAAAGCAGCGTCAGCGTCATTTCGGGGACGGACAGGCTGGTCGGCTCGATCACCGGTCTGTCGGGTTCGGTCTGCGAGCTGCGCTACGTCCTGGCCAGCACGACGGGAGGCGCGGTCGGGGAAGATCTCCAGACGACCGGTCATGACCGCATCTATCCTGCGGGCCTCAGGGTCGGGCGGATCGCGTCCATCCAGAAAGACCCGTCCCTGCCCTTGTTCAGGAAGATCCTCGTTCAGCCGCATTTCCGGTTCAACACCCTGGATGCCGTGGCCGTCCTGCCCCAGGTCCAGGGAGGCGACAAATGAGAGAAACGGTTCTCAAGGATATCTTCCGGGCCGTGCTCGGCACGTCGGCCGCCGTCCTCTTATATTCCCTCGCCGGTTCCGCCGGGCCGTCCGTGCTCGTCGTTCTCAACGCCTTCTCCGTCGTGGTCGTCACCTTCTCGGTCCGACGCGGCGAGGTCTTCGGGGCCTTCCTGGGGACGGCCTGCGGCCTGGCCCAGGACGCCTTCTCGCTCAGCGTCTTCGGCCTGGCCGGGCTGACCAAGACGCTGCTCGGCTTCTTCACGGGCTATGTCGCGCGGCGGATCGATATCTCCCCGTTCCCGCGCGCGGGCGCCTTCCTGCTGGTCGTGTCGACCCTCGAGCTCGGGGCGTGGATGCTCCTCTCGGCGGTCGTCCGTCAGGAGCCCGTCAACCTCCACGGAGGCCTCATCCTCCTGCAGCCTCCGGTTACCGCGCTGCTGGGCGTCGCGCTCATCGCCGCCGAGCGCCGCATCCTGGCCCGCCGGCGGGAGACCTGAGGCCGGCCATGCCGGAAGGGAAGATCTACGAAGACCTGTCGACGGTGGTCGGCAGGGCCAACACGGTCTTCCGGATCATCGCCGTCCTGATCGTTCTGGCGCTTTTCTACTATTGGAACGTCCAGATCCTCGAGCACAAGAAATATTGGGACCTGGCCGAATCGAACAGGACCCGCGTGCGGGCCCTGCCGGCCCCCCGGGGACTGATCCGCGACAGGAACGGCGTCATCCTGGCCGACAATAGGGCCGCTTTCAAGGTTTCCTACGTCCGGGAGAATGTCGTCGACATGGAGGGGTCCTACGCGGCGGTCGGCCGGCTCCTGGAGACCGGCGAGGAGGCCATCCGGGGCCGGATCGATGCGTTCAAGAGCCTCCCGGCGTTCGAGCCCATCGTCGTCAAGGACGGTCTGGGGCCCTATGACGTCGCCCCCATCGAGAGCCGCCGCCTGGAATTCCCCGAGCTCGTCGTCGACTCCGAGCCCCAGCGCTTCTACCCCCATGGGCCGCTGGCCGCCCACGTCCTCGGATACCTGCAGGAACGGACGCCCGAAGAGGCGTCAGCCCTTCGGGAAGCGCGGACGGAGGTGGGGCATATGGGCGGCAGGACCGGCATCGAGAGGCAATACGACGACCGGTTGACGGGAGAGGATGGCTACCTCATCGAGATCGTCGACAGCCTCGGCCGGGGTCACGGCGAACGGGACAGGAGAAACCCCGTTCAGGGACAGGATGTCGTTCTCACCCTGGACGCCCGGCTCCAGGAGAGGGCCGAGGAGCTCCTCGAGGGGCGGGAGGGCGTCATCATCGCTCTCGATCCCCGGTCGGGGGAAGTCCTGGCGATGGCCAGCTTCCCGACGTTCGATCCCAACCGGTTCATTACCCGGTTCACGCCGGCCGAGTGGCTTCAGCTGGTCAACGACCCTCTATCGCCGCTCGAGAACAGGGCCGTGCGCGGGCTGTACGCCCCCGGTTCGATCTTCAAGCTTCTGATGGCCCTCGGCGGGCTCGATTTCGGCTACGTCGACGAGCGGACGACCGTCTTCTGCGGCGGCTCGACCGTGATCTACGGCTCGCCTTTCGCCTGCTGGTTCCAGCCGGGACACGGGTCCATGGACCTGTCCGATGCCATCAAGAACTCCTGCAACATCTACTTCTATCAGCTCGGCCGGCGCATGGGGATCGACATGATCGCCCTGGCCGGGGAACGGGCCGGCCTCGGGGTCCGAACGGGGATCGATCTCACCGGGGAGAAGGACGGGCTCATCCCGAGCTCCCAGTGGAAGGCGAAGACCCTCAAAACACCCTGGTTCCCGGGCGAGACGATCTCCGTCTCCATCGGCCAGGGACAGCTCCAGATGACCCCTCTCCAGGTCGCGGCCTTCACGGCCCTGATCGCCGGCCGGGGGGCCAGGATCCGCCCCCATCTCCTCAAAGCGGACCAGGACGCCGGAAAAGGGGCGAAGGCCCCCTTCAAGTCGGCCGTCTACGGTCCGATCATCGAGGGCATGTGGAGATCGGTCAACGACATGGGGACGGGCCGGGCGGCCTTCGTCGCCGGGATGGACGTCTGCGGCAAAACGGGCTCGACCCAGGTCATGAGCCGGGAGCGCGCCGAAAAACTGGCCAAGGCCGGGATCGAGATCAAGACCCACTCCTGGTTCTCAGGGTTCGCTCCCCGCGACGACCCGCGCATCGTGGTCACCGTCCTGGTCGAATACGGGGGAGGGGGGGGCGCGACGGCCGCCCCTCTGGCCGGCCGGCTCTTCTCCCTCTTCCAGGAGCTTCAAGGCCCATGATGATCGATCGGCGTCTGGTCCAGGAAGTGGACTGGGTCCTGATCGGGCTCGTCCTCATCAACTCGCTCGTCGGGGTCCTCTTCATTTACAGCGCCTCCCATTTCGTGCCGGGGGCATACTACCTGAAACAGCTCGCCTGGGTCGGCGCCGGGCTCATCGCGCTCATCCTCGTCGTCATGGTCGACTACAAGTTCCTGGTCGCCTTTTCGCCCTATTTTTACGGCCTGTCGGTCGCCCTTTTGGCCGGGCTGCTGGTCTTCGCCAGGCTCATCTCGGGGACGAAAAGCTGGATCGCCTTCGGCTCTTTTCGGTTCCAGCCGTCGGAGATGGCCAAGATCGTCATGATCCTCCTCTTTGCCCGGCTCTTCGCCGAATACAAGAGCGCCTATCTCACGCCCCGATTCACGGCCCTGGCCCTGCTTCTGGCCGCCGTCCCCGGCCTCCTGATCGTCCTTCAGCCCGACCTGGGGACGGCCCTGGCCTTTTCGGCCGTCGCCGGCGGGGCCTTCGTTCTGGCCGGGATGAAGAAAAGAACGATCGCCGTCTTTCTCCTTCTGTCCCTGGCGATCGGCGTGGGCGGCTGGAATTACGGGCTCAAGGACTATCAGAAAAGGAGGCTGGCGACCGTCGTGAGCCCCCATCAAGACCCTCGGGGATCGGGCTACCAGGTCATCCAGTCCAAGATCGCCATCGGCTCCGGAGGCCTGACCGGGAAAGGTTTCAAGAACGGGTCGCAGATCCAGCTCCGCTTCCTGCCCGCGCGCCACACGGATTTCATCTTTTCCGTGGTCGGCGAGGAGTTCGGGTTCCTGGGCGTGTTCACGGTCATCGCCCTCTATTTTTTCATGCTTCTCCGGATGTTCCGGTCGGTGACAAAAGCGAGGGACCGGGCCGGGGTCTACATCGTTTTCATGGCTTCCCTGCTGATCGCCTTCCAGTTCCTCGTCAACATCCTGATGATCATCGGTCTGTTCCCGGTCACCGGCATCACCCTCCCGTTCCTGAGCTATGGGGGATCCTCCCTCCTCGCGAGCTACGTCGCCTGCGGTCTGATCCTGAACGTGAGGATGAGGCGGTTCGCGAATGTCTGAGGACCCCGAGCTGCGGAAGATCCTGTCCCGGGTCGAGAAGCCGGGCCGCTATGTGGGCGGGGAATGGAACGAGGTCCGCAAGAGGCCGTCCGCCCGATTGATGAAGGTGGCCCTGGCTTTTCCCGACGTCTACGAGATCGGGATGTCCTACCTCGGGCAGAAGATCCTCTACTCCCTGCTGAACCGGGACCGGGACGTTCTCGCCGAGCGCGTCTTCGCCCCCTGGCCGGATCTTGAACGGGAGCTGCGGGCGGCGGGCATGCCCCTGACCACCCTCGAGAACGGCATCCCCCTCCGGGAGTTCGACATCGTCGGGTTTTCGCTCCTCTACGAGCTCAACGACTCCAACGTCCTGACCATGCTGGACCTGGGCGGCATCCCGCTCCGGGCCCTTGAAAGGGGGGAGGGATGCCCGCTGGTGATCGCCGGAGGGCCCGCGGCCTTCAATCCCGAGCCGCTGGCCGCGTTCATCGATCTCTTTCTGTTGGGCGACGGCGAAGAGGCCTTTCCGGAGATCGTCCGGTCCGTCCGGGCGCTCAAAAGAGCGGGCTGCGACCGGTCTTCGCTGCTCAGCGAGCTTTCAGGGATCGACGGAGTCTATGTCCCGTCCCATTATCATCCGGTCGCTCACGGGGCGTCGCCGCTCGTCGTCCCGGAGCCGCGGGGAGACGCTCCCTCCCGGATCCGGAAAAGGGTCCTGAGGGGCTTCGGGCGGTCCCCTTTCCCGGAGAAGATCGTCGTCCCCAGCTTGCGCGTGGTGTTCGACCGCGTCGCGGTCGAAGCGGCCCGGGGCTGCCCCCAGAACTGCCGTTTCTGTCAGGCCGCGAGCGTCTATTTCCCCCATCGGGCCAAGGATCCCGATGTCGTTCACAGAACGGTCGTCCGCAGCCTCCGGCGGACGGGATACGAGGACGCTTCCCTCTCGGCCCTGTCGATCGGCGATTACCCCCATCTCGAGGGAACCGTCCGCTGTCTCATGGACGAGCTGGCCCAGGACAGGATCTCCCTGTCCCTTTCTTCGCTCCGTCCGGGGAGGCTGTCCCGGGACCTCGTGGAGAACATCCTGAGGGTCCGCAAAACCGGGTTCACCCTCGTCCCCGAAGCCGGGACCGAGCGCCTCCGAAAGGTCATCAACAAGAAGCTCGACGACCGGGAGATCGAGGACGCCCTGACGTTCGCCTTTCAAGGGGGATGGAAGCTGGTCAAGCTCTATTTCATGGCCGGGCTGCCCACCGAGACCGATGAGGACCTCGCGGCCGTCGTCTCCCTCGTCCGGAAGGCCCTTGAGCTCGGACGGTCGATCCTCGGGGCGCCCCCCCGCATCCACGTCAGCCTGTCCTCGTTCATCCCCAAGCCGCACACGCCCTTTCAGTGGCTGGGGATGGAGGATGAAGGGCGCCTTCTGGAGAAGCAGGACTACGTCCGGGCCGAGCTCCGCAGGCACCGCTCCGTGGAGGTCAAGCGCCACCCCGTCGCGACGTCCGTCCTCGAAGCCGTTTTTTCACGCGGGGACAGAAGGCTCGGGCCCGTTCTTGCCCGGGCCTGGTCCAAGGGCGCCCGGTTCGACGGTTGGGACGACCGCCTGGACCCCGGCCTCTGGCGACAGGCTTTCGACGAGGAGGGCGTCGATTTCCGGGATTATCTCGGGGCCCTGGGCCGGGAGGAGAGGCTCCCTTGGGACCACATCGACTCGGGGTTGTCCAAGGCCCATCTCTCCCGCGAGCTCGACCTGGCCCTCCGGGGGGAGCCCTCGCCTTCCTGTCTGGAGAGGTCCTGCGCCGAGTGCGGGGGGTGCGAGCTCCGGTTCTGGAAAAAGCCGGACCGGCCCGCGCGGATCAGCGCCCTGCCGGCGCCGGAGCCGCGGCTCGGAAAGCCTTCGGAAGAGATGTCCCGTTACCGGGCCGTCTATTCAAAGCGCCGCAAGTCCCGCTACCTGTCCCATATCGACCTCATCCACGTCCTCCAGAGAGGTTTCCGGCGGGCGGGCATCGAGGTCCGCCAAACCGAAGGCTTTCATCCCAAAATGGACCTCTCCTACGGGCCGGCCCTTCCTTTGGGAATGGAAGGTCTTCGGGAGGTCCTCGAGTTCCGTTCCGCCCGGATCATGGACGAGGCGGATTTCCTGGCCCGGGTGAACAAGGCCCTGCCGGAGGGGGTCCGTTTCGCGAGCCTGACCCGGCTCGACCGGTCGGCGCCGTCTCTCCACGACGCGATGGTCAAGTTCATCTATTCCTTCGACGCCGAAGGCCTCGGGCGGGCGGACCTGAAACCGCTCCTGGAGGGATACCGGGACTCCACCCCGGGCGCGGGCAACCTGGAATTCGATGTCCGTCGCCGGCGCGTGTATCTCCGGCTGGACCCCCCGGGCCGGGGCCCCCGCCCCCAGGACGTCGTCCGGGCGGTCCTGGGTATCGACGACCCGGTCTTCCTCCTGAGGCGCGACGAGATCGTCCTCAGGGCGGACCCGAATTGACAGTCCTCCTCGAATCCGGTAAACTTGCGGACGTTTCCCCAAGAGACTCCACAGACCTTCGTTGAACCTAGGAGAATAAGCCATGATCGATTTCAGCTTGACCGAAGATCAGATCGCCCTCCGGGATATGGCCCATGAATTCGCGGAGAAGGAAATGCGCCCCCGGGCCGCCGAGTACGACCGCGGCCACGATTTCCCCGAGGACGTCATGAAAAAGGCCTTCGAGGTCGGCTTCCTGACGTGCACGGTCCCGGCCGAATACGGGGGAGGAGGGCTCGGGGACCTCGAAACGGTCCTGGTCAGCGAAGAGCTGTCCTGGGGCTGCGCGGGGATGTACACGACGATGATGGCCAATTCCCTGGCCTTCACCCCGATCCTTCTCTTCGGGACAGAGGACCAGAAAAAGCGGTTCTTCGCGCCCTTCGTCAAGGACCTGGCCTTCGCCTCCTACTGTCTGACGGAGCGCGAGGCCGGTTCCGATACGACGGCCATCAAGTCGACGGCCCGCAAGGACGGGGCGCACTACGTGATCAACGGCTCCAAGTGCTTCATCACCAACGGGGGCGTTTCCAGTCTCTACGTCGTGTTCGCCAACGCGGCCCCGGAAAAGGGCGCGCGCGGACTGAGCGTCTTCCTCGTTCCCCGGGAGACCCCGGGCATCACCGTCGGCAAGGTCGAGGACAAGCTGGGGCACCGGGCGTCGAACACCACGGAGCTCTTCTTCGAGGACGTCCGCGTCCCCGCGGACCACCTCCTCGGCCGGGAGGGGCTGGGCTTCACCGTGGCCATGAAGACGTTCGACAAGACGCGCGCGGCCGTCGGCGCGGCCGGCGTCGGGATCGCCCGGGCGGCCCTCGAGTACGCCGTGGCTTACTCGAAGACCCGTATCCAGTTCGGCAAGCCGATCGCGACACTCCAGGCCACGGCCTTCAAGATCGCCCAGATGGCCATGGAGGTCGAGGCGGCCCGGCTGCTCGTCTGGCAGGCCGCCTGGCTGATGGACCGGGGGAAACCCTGCGGGAAGGAATCAGCCATGGCCAAGTGCTTCGGCTCGGACGTGGGCATGAAGACGGCCCTGGAGGCCCTTCAGATCTACGGCGGCTACGGTTATATGAAGGACTATCCGGTGGAGAAGCTGGTGCGGGACGCCAAACTGCTCCAGATCTACGAGGGGACCAACGAGGTCCAGAGATTGGTGATATCGCGGGAAGTGATCGGCCCGATCCGCAATCGGTAGGGAATAAGCCGGGCTACTCGATATACTCGGGGATGAGGGCCAGCGTTTCGACACCCGCGCCGCGGGCGATGTCGAGGACTTCCATGACCTTGGCGAAGGACAGCTTGGCGAAGGCGCGGATAAAGATCGTCTTGTCCTGGCGCGTCGAGTACAGGCGCCGCAGCTCTTCGAGAAGGCCGCGCATCTCGTAATTGATGTTGTTGATCTCGATCGCGTCGCCGTCTTTGATGGTCAGAACGATCAGCCCGGTCGGCTGGCCGCCGCCGGACGAATCGGCTTGGGTCTCGGGCAGCTTGACATCTATGCCTTTCTGGACGAGGGGCGTGATGACCATGAAGATGATGAGAAGAACCAGCAGGATGTCGCACAACGGAACGACATTGGGTTCGGCTTTAGACATACGAGCCTCCTTGATACAACACTAAGAAGATATTCTAGGACAACGGGCCGGTCTTGTCAACGGATTTATCGGCCTCTCTACTTCAGGGTTTCGAAGGCCTTTTTGTTGTGGCTCGTCTGAAAAACGAGGAGGGTTTTGCCCTCTCCCGACGAAGAGCCGTAGGAGTAGCGGATATCGATGACGGCGTTGCCGAGAAGGGCGCCGATCTCGGCCCCGACGCCGATCCGGTCCGTGACCAGGACCGTGATGACCTTTTTCGTCCTGACCTTGAATCCCAGGGTCCGCAGGGCGGTTTGGGCCTTTTTCGGGTCCGAGGTCACGAGGTGAAAGTGGCCCGTGTTCTCTTCCGAACGGACATAAAGGGCCTTGACATTGACCCCGGCGTTGGCCAGCGTGCCCAAGACCCGGCCGAAGATGCCGGGCTCGTCGGGCGTGCTGACGATGAGTTCGGTATCCTCGTTGACAGATGTCACGGCGTGTTCTCCTTTAAGATGCCGGATTATACCAGATTCCCTGCAAAAAAGACACGTGAGATTTCCAAGGGCCCGCTCCGCCGGCCTGGCCCGTTCACAAAAGGAGCGAGTTAGCCTACAATAAGAGCTCCGGGAGGATCGCCGGGGAGAGACCCGCATGACGGACAAAAGTCAGAGCCGCAAGGTGGCCATCATCGACAATTCCATCGATCCCGCGCTCTACCGTCCCGTCGAGCATTGGAACCGCTGCCTGCCCGTGGAGGCCGATGCGTTCACGGCCCGGGAGGGGCGGTTCCCGGACCCGGGCGCGTACACCCACCTGATCCTGACGGGCTCTGAAGCCTCCATCCTCGAGCGCGAGGACTGGGTGGAGGAGGAGGCCGCGGTCGTCAGGGAGGCTGTCCGGAAAGGCGCTTCGGTCCTGGGCAGTTGCTGGGGCCATCAACTCCTGGCGTTCGCCCTGGCCGGGCCAAGCCACGTGAGACGATGCGCCAGTCCCGAGATCGGCTGGATCCCGGTCCGTGTCGTCCGTGGCAACGACCTGCTGGGCCCCCCGGGGGAATTCTTCACGTTCTCCGTCCACTATGACGAAGTCCGCGATCTCCCCGGATCGTTCGAGGTCCTGGCCTCCTCGGATCCCTGTCCCGTGCAGGCCTTCCGGGTAAGGGGGAAGCCTGTCTGGGGGCTCCAATGCCACCCCGAAGTGGACATCGCCACGGGCGTAAGGTTCCTCGGGGATCTCATCGACCGCGGATTCAAGGGCCGGGAAGCCCTCCTCGAGGCTTTATCGTCCCTCCCGCGCGATTCCGGGTTCATTTCCCGGATCGTCAGGGCCTTCCTTGGCTGATCCGCCCGGGACCGGCGGAACCCGTTGATTTTGCTTGACAGAGGGGCTCGGTCTCACATATAAGAAGAGATGCCAGTTCATCATCGAGGAGGACCATAATGAGAAAAAGAAATGTGGTGATTTTCCTCGCCTTAGCCGTTTTGGTCTTGGTCACAGCCACGGCTTTCGCCCAGACGACCAAGCTCAGACGGATCGGGCTCTATACATTCGTCGAGGTCAAGGGTCAGGTCCCGACACCCGAAGTCATGAGGACGCTGTTCGCCCGCTATTCTTCCGACGTGAAGACGGGTTTCGACCTGGCCGGGCACCCGGACCTCTACCAGCCGTTCATGGAACAGCTGCCGACGGTTGGATTCGAGGACGCCACCCTTCCCGTCGGGGGCCGCTTGATGTGGATGCTGTTCAAGTCCCACGGGCAGGTCAAGGTCGCTCGCGACATCGAGTGGGCCGGCAAGGAGGCCCTGCCGATCTTCAAGATCGACATCAAGAAAGACTGGAAGATCTACCATTTCGTCATCCCCAAGGAGTGCGGCAACCTGGCCCTCATGGGGGTCGAGGATGCCATCCCGCCGGCCGTTTGCAGCCTGGTCGTCGTCCCCGAGAGGGCCAACGCCAACGACCCGATCACCGTCGACATGAGCGGCACTCAGTTCGCCAAGAGCATGACCGTCGAGGTCTATGACGCCCAGGGCCAGAAGATGGCCACCCAGGAGCTGACCCCGCAGTCGCCCAAGTGGCAGACGAAGTTCGACCGGCCCGGCGAGTATTCCTTCAAGGGCTCGGCGGTCAACATGGAAGGCGTCGCCTCCGTCAACCCCTGCGAGGCCAAGGTGTCCATCAACTTCCCGCCCATCTGCAAGCTCTGGACCTCGTGTCTGCCCTGCGAGGACTACGTGGGCCGGCCCATCACGTTCGACGCCTCCGGCTCCAGCGACCCCGACGGACAGATCGCGAAGGTCGTCTTCGAGCTCCTCGACGACCAGGGTAACGTCATCGACACCTGCGTCACGACCCGGAAACCCTGGCTCTGGGAGAAGGTCTTCAGCAAGGCCGGGACCTATACCATCAACGTCACGGTCTTCGACAACGACGGCGCCCAGTCGGCCGCTTCCGATCCGTGCCGCGTGACGTTCGAGGTGACCCAGAGGAGGTTCTTCTGGCAGGTCGCCGGCGGCCCGGGCCTTTACGGCGGCAGCACCGCTATCTACGGTTTCTTGAGGGCGGGCCTGTTCTACTGGCTCAACCCCGACAAGTGGAGCCTCACCTTCACCGGCGGCGGCGGCATCCCGTTCAAGGGAGACCCCTGGAAGTTCGTGTACACCGTCGAGGCCCTGTTCAACGGGCACTTCAAGCAGTACTACCTCGGTACGGGATTGGGCTTCAGCCCCGCGACCCAGCCGACCGACGACAACCACAAGTCGGGCCTGGACCTGATCGGCCAGGCCGGTTTCAACGTCTTCGACAACTGGACCAGCAAGGGCTCGATCTTCTTCGAGTTCCGGGCGCCGGTGGGGCGGTCCTTCGATCACAACTACAAGAGCGGCATCGGGTTCCGCTTCGTGTTCTGATCGAACCCCTTCGATCGGATCTGACCGAGGGCCAGGGAGCGTGTTCCCTGGCCCTTTTTTTTGGTTCATCTCCCGTTTCCGGGTTGCCTTGGTTTCAGAATGGCCGAACGAACGGGGGTGAGCGGGGAGAGGAGCGTCCCTGAGCCGGCGGGGCTCAGTCGCTGAACTTGCCGAGCTTGGCCAGCTCGTCGTTGTAATACTTGCGGTAGAGGATCTCCCACTCCCGGGAGCCTTCCTCGATGGCCTTCTTCTGCGATTGGATCTTGTCGATGGCCTTCCTGTCCAGGGCTTCGTAGAGCTTCATCTCTTCTTCGATGGACTTGACGATGATGAGCCGGATCTCGTTGGGGTCGTCCAGGAAGTCGACCAGATCGTCCTTTTCGAGGACGGACAGGATCTGACGCGAGAGATAGTTGATCTTCTCCCGGGACAGCCGGCCGCTCATAGAACGATCCCCTTTTCCCGGGCCAGCTTGGTCTTGATCATCTTGAACATCTGCTGGTATTCGATGTTCTCCCGGCGGATCTTCTCCATGTGCTTGCTGAGCAGCTCCCGGACCTCCTGATCGAGGCGGTCCTCCTTCTGGAACTCCTCGGTGAGGAGGCTCGTGATCTCTTCGAGCAGACGGGTCCTGTCTTCCATGATCAGCTTGGCTTCCTTGGTCAGGTTGCGCAGGATCATCGATCCGAGATGCTCGATCTGGTTCTTGTTGAGCCGCATAACCTGAATACAATACAATAGGTTTGCCGAAAATTCAAGGACGATTTGAAGACAGCCGGCCACTCCTGGCCCGGCGGAGGGGCCTTAGCCGATGACCAGGATGGGCCGGAGGCTTTCCCCGTCAGGGGAAAATTTGGCCAGGGCCAGGAAGCGGCCGTCGCCGTCGAGCAGCCGGCAGAGCGCCGATCCCGGCGGAGAGGCGGCTCCTTCCGGGAAGCCCGATGCCAGATGGACCGGAGAGATCTGCGCGCCGTTCCGGACCCGGTGGACGGCTTCGGGGCTGACGACGGCGGCCGGAAAGTGGAGAAGGAGCTTTTCCAGGGGCAGGACGACCGAGGAAAGCTCGCCCGCGGCGGCCGTTTCCTCGATCCGGACGAGGGGATTGGCCATTTCGAGCGTGTAGGGCCCGACGGATGTCCGGCGGAGGGTGTGAAGATGGGCCCCACACCCCAGATCCCGTCCCAAGTCGTGGGCCAGGGACCGGATGTAGGTGCCGGATGAACAAACGACCCTGAAGATGACCAGCGGGGGGCGATATTCGAGGGCCTCGAAAACCCGGACGTGGACAGGGACCGGCTTCAGGGTGAACTCTTTGTCGGCCCTGGCCAGCCTGTAGCCGGGTGTCCCGTCGACCTTCTTGGCGGAGTAGGCGGGAGGCGTCTGCAAGACCTTCGCTTCCATGTTCTTCATGGCCCTGGAGAGGTCTTCGGCGGTTGGCAGATCCAGGCTCTCGGGGGATGTTGGCCGGCCTGAGGAATCGTAGGTATCCGTCGCGAAACCGAGCCGGATCGCTCCTTCGTAGGACTTGTCGTGCCCGGAGAGGTAGGGAAAGAAACGGGTCGCCTGGCCGACGGTGACGAGCAGCACGCCGGTGGCGTCGGGATCGAGCGTTCCCCCGTGTCCGACCCGGCGGAGGCCCACAAGCTTCCTCACCTTCTGGACGATGTCGTGGGAGGTGGGCCCGGCGGGCTTGTCGACGATGATCAGGCCGTCCATAACGGCTTTTCGGGGGGCGGTCAGCCCGATGCCGGGCCGTCTTTGTCCGACATGTCGGACAGGAGGGCTTCCACGGCCCTGGGGATTTCCGCGATGAGCCGCTCATAGGGTCCGTAGACCGTGAATCCGGAGGCGTGGACATGTCCGCCCCCCCCGAAGTGTTCGGCGACCCGGGCGGCGTTGGCCCGGCCCTTCGACCTCAGGCTGACCCGAAAGGTCTCGGGGCTCATCTCCTTGAAAAAAAGGACCATTTCGACGCCTCGGATGGACCTGGCCAGGGTCGTCATGTCCTCCGTGTCGACGGCGCTCATGTTCAGCGACTCGACGTCGCCCCTGAACATGCTGATGCAGGCGAGGTTGCCGCGCTCGTTCATGGTCAGGGTGGAGAGGACCCTTCCGAGGAGACGGATCTTTTCCGGCGGGTTGTTGTTGAATAGCCTCTCCGACACCCGGATGGGGCTGGCGCCGAGGCGGACGAGCTCGGTCGAGGCGCCCAGGGCCCGGGCCGTCGTGTTGGAGAACTGGAACGATCCCGTGTCCGAGGCGATGGCGCAATAGAGAAGCTCGGCGATCTCCGGGGTCGGCGTGACCCCCAGGAAAGGGCAGAGCTCGAAGGCCATTTCCCCGACGGCGGGGGCCTCGGGATCGATCCAGTTGATATCGGCGTAGGGGGTGTTCGAGTAGTGGTGGTCGATGTTGATCTTGTAGGCGCCCTGGAGGCCCTCCTGTCCCGACCGGGAAACGTCGGCGCATTCGAGAAGGACGACGGTGTCGAACTCCGAGGCGTCGATCTGTCCGATCCGGATCCGGTGCGTCTCGGGGAAACTGGTGAACGGCACGGGGGTTTCGTCCCGGTTGATGATGGCCGCCTCTTTCCCCAGCATCTCGCAGGCCCGGGCCAGAGCCAGCGCGGTGCACAGAGAGTCGCCGTCAGGCCGGAGGTGGGAGGTCACGGCGATGCGCCGGGACGCTTTGATCCTCGCGGCGATGCGCTCCCGGGGGTCAGTCGTCATGTTCCCTCACCTTATCGATCAACCGGTCGATCCTGTCCTGGAGCTCGGGGCTCCTGTCCAGGACGAAAAATAGTCGCGGATTATACTTCAATTTGACCCGGGAGGCAAGGGCCTTGCGAAGGGCCCCCTTGCTCTTTTCCAGCTTTTCGAGAAGGGCCTCCGGATCCTGGTTCCCGAAAACGCTCAGGAGGACACGGGCCGTCAGCAGGTCGGGGGTCACTTCCACCGCGGTCACGGTCAGGAGCCCTGAAGAGGCGTCCTGGAAGTCGCGGATGAGGAGGCGTCCGAGCTCCTCCTGGATCAGCTCCGCGACGCGGCGGGTGCGGAAGCCCGGTCTTTTCATCGTCGTGCGGGGGGTCTTCGGGCTAGAAATAGCGGATCTCCTGTCCGGCGACCTCGGCCCCCTCGAGGCTCCGGGCGTCGGAGAGGACCCTGGCGAGAAGGTCCTCGACGACCTTGGGCTGACTGTTGAGGGTCGCGACCCCGACCAGGGCCCGCTGCCATTTGTCCTGATGGTCGATCTCGGCGACGGCCGCGTGGTAGCGGCTCCGGACCCGGTCCTTGAATCCGCGGAGCACGCTCCGTTTGTCCTTCAGGGACCGGGCGTGGGGGAAGAACAGCTCGAGGACCAGGACACCGACGACCATGGGAGCCCTCCCGTATCCCTAGACGGCTTTGATCTTTTCCAGGATGAACGTTTCGATGACGTCGCCGGGCTGGAAGTCCCCGAACTTGTCGAGGCCGATCCCGCACTCATAGTCCTTCTTGACCTCGGTGACGTTCTCCTTGAGGTGCTTGAGCGAGGAGATCCGCCCTTGGAAGATGACCTGCCGGCCGCGGAGGATCCGGGCCTCGGCGTTGCGCACGATCCTCCCGTCCTTGACGATGCAGCCGGCGATGGACCCGATCTTGGGGATCTGAAAGACCCGCCGGACCTCGGCCCGTCCTTGGAAGGTCTCCTTGATCACGGGTTCGAGCAGGCCGATGACGGCCTTTTTGATGTCGTCCGTGAGCTGGTAGATGACCTTGTAGACGCGGATCTCGACGCCCTCGTCCTTGGCCAACTCGAGGACCTTGGGGCCCGGCTTGACGTTGTAACCGATGATGACGGCCTTGGAGGCCGAGGCCAGAAGAACGTCGGCTTCGGTGATGGCCCCGGAGGCGGCATGGACGATCTTGATGGTGACCTTCTCGGTGCTCAAGGAGGGGACGGTTTCCGTCAGGACCTCAATGGACCCCTGGACGTCGGCCTTGAGGATCAGGGCCAGCTCTTTGGCTTGGCCGCCTTCGATCCTCTTGAAGAGCTCATCGAGAGTGAACGTCCCCGGCATGCCGGATTCCTGTCTCTTGGACAGGGACCTCCTGTAGTCGACGACCTGCTTGGCCGCCGGCAGGCTTTCCAGGACCTGGAAGAGATCGCCCGCGGCCGGGACTTCGGAAAAGCCCATGACGCCGGCCGGCATCGACGGGCCGGCGCTTTTCAACCCTTGTCCGTGCTCATCGAAAAGGGCCCGGACCTTGCCCATGGTCTTGCCCGAGACGAAGGCCTGACCGGCGGCCAGGGTCCCCTGCTGGACGATCACGGTGGCGATCGGGCCCTTCTGGCTGTCGAGACGCGCCTCGAGGATGACGCCTTGGGCCGGGACGCGGGGATCGGACTTGATCTCGAGGATGTCGCTGAGGAGGAGGATCATCTCCAGCAGGTCGCCGATGTTCTTCCCGTCCCGGGCCGAAACTTCGACGCTGATGGTCTTGCCGCCCCAGTCCTCGACGAGGAGGTCTTCCTTGGACAGCTGCTGCTTGACGCGGTCCACGTTGGCTTCCGGCTTGTCGATCTTGTTGATGGCCACGATGATGGGAACGCCGGCGGCTTTGGCGTGGTCAATGGCTTCCTTGGTCTGGGGCATGACCCCGTCGTCGGCGGCCACGACCAGGACGACGATGTCCGTGACCTTCGCTCCGCGCGCCCGGAGCTGCGTGAAGGCTTCATGGCCCGGAGTGTCGACGAACGTGATCGACCGGTTCTTGACCGCGACCCGGTAGGCGCCGATATGCTGGGTGATGCCTCCCGACTCCTTGTCGACGAGATTGGAAGACCGGATGGCGTCGAGCAATGTCGTCTTGCCGTGGTCGACGTGGCCCATGATGGTGACGACGGGGGCGCGCGGGACGAGGTCTTCGGCCCGCCCTTCGCCCTGACGCCGCATCCCCTCTTCGAGGGTCACGAACTCGGCGTCGATGCTCGTTGAGCGGGTGATGGCCGCGGCCAGCTCGGCGTCGACGAACTCGCTGAGGTCGGCGGCAAAGCTCTTGGCCCTCAGCTTTTCCAGGAGATCCTTGGGCTTGATCTTCATCAGCTCGGCCGCTTCCTTGAGGCGCAGCCCTTCCCTGAGCCGGACTTGGGCACGCGGCTTGGGGGCCGCAGGCTTGGGAGCTGCCGGGGCGGGAGCCGCGGGCTTGGGGGCCGTAGGTTTCGGGGGCGCCGGCGCGGGAGTCGCGGGCTTGGGAGCTGCCGGGGCGGGAGCCGCGGGCTTGGGGGCCGCAGGCTTCAGAGGCGCCGGCGCGGGAGCCGCGGGCTTGGGAGCTGCCGGGGCGGGAGCCGCGGGCTTGGGGGCCGCAGGCTTCAGAGGCGCCGGCGCGGGAGCCGCGGGCTTGGGCGCTGCCGGCTTGGCGGCGGTCCCCTTGACGGCCTTCTTCACGGGTGCTTTTTTGGTTGGTTCATTCATTGGTCTGTTCTTGCTTGATGGAAATTTTCCAGCCCACGAGCCTGGAAGCGAGCTTGACGTTGATCCCCTTCTTGCCGATGGCCAGAGAGAATTGATCCGCGGCCACCAGGGCCAGGAGAGCTTTCTCGTTCCGGCTGGCGATCTGGAGCTGGACGGGTTTGGCCGGGCTGAGGGCGGCCTTGGCGTAGGAAACAAGGTCCGGGGACCAGGGGATGATGTCGATCTTCTCCCCGCCGAGCTCCTTGGAAATGGCCAGGATCCGGTTGCCCTTGACGCCGATGCAGGCGCCGATCGGGTCGATGTCCCGTTCGCGGGAGGCCACGGCCACCTTGGCCCTCTCTCCGGGCTGGCGGACGACCTCCTTGATCTCGATCGTCCCGTTGGCGATCTCCGGGATCTCGGTTTCGAGGAGCCGCGCCAGGAAGCGGGGACTCGTCCTCGACACGAAGATCTGAGGGCCCTTGTTCCCCCTGAGCACCTGGACGATGACGGCCTTGACCAGGTCCCCCCGCACGGGCTCCTCGTTCGGGAGCTTGTCCCGAAGGGGCAGGGCCACTTCGATCCTGTTGACCTCGAGAACGATCGAGCCGTCCTCGACGCGTCGGACGACGCCCGTCACGATCTCGCCGAGGCGCGGGGCGAAATCCTCGTAGATCTTTTCCTGCTCGGCGTCCCGGACCTTCTGGAAAATGACGTGCTTGGCGGCCTGGGCGGCGATCCGGCCCAGGGTGTCGGAGGGCAGATCGATCTCCACGGTGTCGTCCGGCTTGACCCCCGGGTCGATCTTCCGGGCGTCTTCCAGAGAGATCTCCTCGGCGGGGTTCTGCGGGTCGTCCGCCGCGCGCTTGACGGCAAAGACCCGGAGCTCACCCTTCTCGGGCTTGAAATGGATCTGGATATTCTCTTGGTGGGTGAAAAACCTGGTGGCGGCGACCTTGAGGGACTCTTCGATGGCCCGGATGATGACCCGAGGCTCGACGCCCCGCTCTTTGCTGAGCTGCAGGATCGTATTCCAGACGTTGACTTTCATCTTCTATTCTCGAGTCCCGGCGGCGCGAATCCAAGGAGCAGGGATTATATCGGAAATCGCCTTGGAGTGCAATCCGCCGGGCCCGATGTCCCGTGGAGGCTGTAAGGGCCGCAGCCGGTGACGCGGACGTCGACGAATCGGCCGACGGGGTCGCCGGCGGCCTCGAAGTTGACGATCTGACCGCCTTCCGACCGGCCGGCGAACCGGCCCCCGCCCTTGACGCTCGGACCCAGGCAGAGGACGCGGACCTCGCGGCCGACGAACGAGCGGTTGATCTCGATCTGGATGGACCGCTGGAGGTCCTGGAGGGCGATGAGCCGGCGGCGCTTGACCTCCAAAGGGACGTCGTCGGGGAGCTTCGCGGCCGCGGTCAGCGGGCGGGGGGAGTAGCGGAAGGAGAAGATGTTGGCGAAACGGACCCGGCGAAGGACGTCGCAGGTTCGCTCGAAGTCCTCTTCGCTCTCTCCCGGGAAACCCACGATGACGTCGGTGCTCAGAAGGATCCCCGGGAGACGCTCCTGCAGGCGTGATGCCAGGGCCAGGTAGCCCTCCCGGCTGTAGCCGCGGTTCATCCTTTCGAGCACGCGGGAGGACCCGGATTGAAGCGGAAGATGGATCTGCCGGCAGGCCTCGGGGCGTCTCGCCAAGGTCCTGATGATATCGTCGCCGAAGTCCTTGGGATGGGAGGTCAGGAACCGGACCCAATCGAGGCCTTCGACGGCGCAGACCTCCTCGAGCAGGGCCGAGAAACTCCGGGCCTTCTCCGGGTCCCGATAAGAGTTGACGTTCTGGCCGAGCAGCTGGATCTCCTGGAAGCCTTCCGCGGCCAGGGACCGGACCTCGCGGAGAATGCTCGAGGACGGGCGGGATTTTTCCCGCCCGCGGGTGAAGGGGACGACGCAATAGGAACAGAAATTGTCGCAGCCCTCCATGATCGGGACGAAGGCCGAGACCCGGCTCGCGCGGACGGCCGTTTCCGCTCCGAATTCCTGCCATTCGGGCGACCACTGGGTCCGGACGCCGGGCTTCTCCGCGGCCAGGGCCAGGACTTGGGGGAGCTCAGCGTAGTTGGCGGGCCCGATGACGAAGTCGATGAAGGGCCTTTTCTTGAGAAGGTCGCCCCGGGCGAGCTGGGCCACGCATCCGGCGACCCCGACAAGGACGCCGCGCCGCTTCTTGAGCGAGGCCAGGCGGCCGAGGTAGGACCGGAGCTTCTCTTCGGATTTCTCCCGGACGGCGCAGGTGTTGACGACGATGATGTCGGCGTCCTCCGGTCGGCCAGCCGCGGCGGCTCCCTCCCGTTCCAGAACCCCGGCGATGTGCTCGGAATCGTTCTCGTTCATCTGACAGCCGAAGGTCCGGACGAAATACTTGAGCCCCTTCAATCCGGCCGTCATGATCTTCGTCCCTCCGCCCGGCGCCCCACCTCGGTCGCCTAGAGGATCTCTTCCAGGATCGCGGCCGCGTCCCGGACGTAGCCCTCGCATCGGGTCTTGTGGAGATCGAGGTCCTCGGCCTTCTTCTGGCCTTCCGGCGTCGAGATGTCGCAATCGAGGAGGTCCCGGCACTTGAGGTGGGTGTGCCGGGCCTTGAACCGGCGGATGAACTCCTGGACCAGCGCATATGTCCTGTCGCGGGAGGCGGTGTCCTCGGCCTTGAACCGGCCGTGCTTGAGGCCGATGGCCAGAAAGGCCCCCGTCACGGCGCCGCACCAGTCGCCGCTCCGCCCGATCCCGCCGCCGAAAGGCTGGGAGATCCGGAGAGCCGTCTCCCTGTCGAGGCCCAGTCCCTCGGCGAAGGCGGCGGCGACGGCCTGGGAGCAGCTGAAACCCTCCCGGAACAATGAAAGCGCCTTGTCCTGATGTGTCATGGTTTCGTCCTTTCCGTCGTGTCCCGGGTCCGGCCCGTGGGGATCCGCCCGCCGCTGACGGGTCTCAAGAAGCCGGGCCTCCGTGCGCGAAGTCGAGCATCTCGCGGGCCGTCTGCAGGGAGGCCTCGGTGACGCGGGCGCCGGCGATCAGCCGGGCGATCTCGATCAGCCGGTCCTCACGCTCGAGCCTGCTGACGCCGGTGAAGGTCCGCTGTTTCTCCATTTTCTTTTCGACCCGGAGGTGATGGGCGGCCCGCGACGCGATCTGCGGAAGATGGGTGATGCAGAGGACCTGATGCCGCGCGGCCAGGCGCTGGAGCTTGTCGGCGAGGAATCCGGCCGTCCGTCCGCCGATCCCCGAATCGATCTCGTCGAAGATCAGGGTTTTCGGGCCCTCCCGGTCCCGGCCCACGGACTTGAGGGCCAGCATCATCCTCGAAAGCTCGCCTCCCGAGGCGATCCTGCGGAGCGGCCGGAGCTCCTCACCCGGGTTCGGGGACAGGAGGAACTCGGCGTCCTCGGTCCCCCGGTCCCGGAAGGTCGCCGGGTCGTCCAGGACCGGACGCATGCTGGTCAGATCGATCTTGAAGCGGGCCTTTTTCATGCCGAGCTGGGCGATCTCCTTCTCGATGAGGCGTTCGAGCCTTTCCGCCGCCGCCGCCCTGGCTCCGCCGAGCCTCCCGGCGAGAGCCGTGAAACGCTCGAATTTCTCGCGGACCTCGGCTTCGAGCTCCTGCAGCCTGTCCTGCCCGCCCGAAAGCGAAGCCGCTTCGGCCCGGAGACCCTCGAGATGGTCGAGGACGGCTTCGACGGTCGCCCCGTACTTGCGCTTGAGCTTCTCAATGGCGTTCAGGCGCTCCTCGAGCTCCTCGGGGTCCTCCGGAACCTCGGAGCGCCTGTCCTTGAACCGGACCAGGGAATCGGACACGTCCCGGAGCAGGATGGACGCCCCTTCGAGCTCCCTCTGGAATTCCCCGAAGGCCGGGTCGTAGTCCGACAGCTCTCCCAATGTGGAGCGCAATCTGCCGAGCAGGGAGAGCAGGGAATCCTCGCGATGGTACGCCAGGTCGAGGGCCCGGTCGACGAGGCCCGCGATCCTCTCCGTGTTCTTGAGCATCTCCCGTTCCCGGAGAAGCTCGGTGTCCTCGCCGGGCCGGAGCCGGGCGCCCTCGATCTCCCGGACCTGGAAGTCGACGAAATCGAGCCGCTGCCCGCGTTCCTTATTCCTGGCCTCGAGGTCCCTTTTCTCGAGCAGGAGCCCGCGAAGCTCCCTGGCCGCGGAGGCCGTTCCCGCGGCCAGTCCGGGATCTTCCAGGGCCTCGTCGAGATAGGCCAGATGATTATCGATGTGGAGCAGGAAGATATGGTCGTTCTGCCCGTAGACGTCGACGAACGAGGGGGCCAGCTCGCGCAACCGGCGGATGGGGACCAGGACTCCGTCGATCCAGGCCCGCCCCGGGCCCTGTTCGGAGACCGTTCTCTGGACGAAGAGCTCGCCGCCTTCGGGCTCCGGGAGCCCGGTCCGATCGAGGGACCGGCCGGAGACGTCGAAAACGGCTTCGACCGAGGACTCCTTCATCCCCGTCCGGACCAGGTCCGGCGAGCCCTTGTCGCCCATGAGCAGGCGGATGGCGTCGATGATGATGGACTTGCCGGCTCCCGTTTCCCCGGTCAGCACGGTGAATCCCTTTTCGAGCCGGATGTCGACGTCCTCGATGGTCGCCAGGTTCCTGATCCGCAGGGACTTGATCATGTCCGCAAAGGCTCTATTGGAGGACGTAGGGGACGAGCGCCTTTTGCATGTTGATGCGGCCGTAGCCGAGATAGTCGTCACGGCCGGGATACTGCGAGCGATTGACGTCGTCGGCCGCGTAGCGGATGATGTCCATGACCTCGCCCGCTTCGAGCCAGGGCTTGACGTCGAGGATCAAGGCGGCCAGCCCGGCGACGTGGGGCGTCGCCTGGGACGTTCCGGAGCCGAAGAGGTAGGGGAGGAACCCGCTCCCCGCGTACCACTGCGGGCAGGGGCCCAGGATGTAGATCCCGGGCGCGGCCACGTCCACTTCGGGCCCGAAATTGGAGAACGAGGCCCGCTCGTCGTTGTAGTCGGTCGCCGCGACGGCCATCACGTAGCGGTCGAAGGCGGCCGGATAGCCGACCGCCGCGCCGTCGTTCCCGGAAGCGGCGACGACCACGACGCCCCGATCGTAAGCGTACTTGCAGGCGTCTTCGAGGAATTCGTCGTCCTCGTCGCCCCCCAGGCTGAGGTTGATGACCTTGGCCCCCTCGTCGACGGCCCAGACGATGCCGTCGATGAGCCAGCTGTAATAGCCCGTCCCGTCCGCGTCGATGACCTTGCCCGGGAGGATCCGGCAGTCCCAGGCTACCCCGGCGATCCCCGTCCCGTTGCCCGTCTCCGCCGCGGCGATCCCGGCGACGTGGGTGCCGTGCCAATGGTCGTCCGTGGCGTCCATGTCGTCGTTGACGAAATCCCGGCCGGTCGAGACGACCTTGTTCACCAGCTCGACATGGGTCATATCCACACCCGTGTCGAGGACGGCGATGAGAACGGCCGGGTCGCCTTTGGTCTCGTCCCAGGCGGTCGTGGCCTTGATGTCAGCACCGGACTTGGTCTGGGGGCGGATGTCGGGGGCGATCTCGAGAATGGTCCCCCGGTTCTGGAGATTGTACTGGTATCGCTGGAAGAACGTGTCGTTGGGAGTGACGAACAGGCGCGTCCGGTGGTCGGGGCCGGCCCTCTCGATGTCGGGGCTCCGGCTGAGGACGGCCAAGGTTTCCTCGACCGACGAATTCTCGGGGACCTGGACGGCGAAGATCCCGACCGGCTCGATCCTGCGGATCTCGCGGAAGCGATAGGCCTGCAGCAGGCCCTCCGCGTATTCGGGAGAAACCTCGGACCGGAACCTGAGAAGGACCCGGTCCGGGGCGTGGGGCAGCCGGCCGGCGGGACCCGGCCGTTCGACGCGGACCGAACGCTTCGGCTTCAACTGGGCCGGATCGACCCGCTTTTGTCTCCTGACCCCGCTTCCGTCGGACGATCCCGTACTCAGGACCAGGATGACGGCGAGGGTCAAGGCCGCCCGAATGACCTTTCTTGTCCGTTCTTTCATCTCCGACTCCTCTTTCTAGAACCTGTAACGGAATCCGGCCGAAGCCGTGCCGTCCACGCCGCCCGCGTTGGGCATGATACCCACACGAGCCGACAGCGCGAGGCGTTCGGACAGGGCGTACTCCCCGCCCAAAGAGACGATGAAGGCGAGGTCGGCCTTGACCCGCTTGGTCTCCGCGCCCGTCAGGTCGCCCAGCGTCTGGTCCATCTTGAAATCGACCCACAGCCAGCGGGCGAGGACTTCCAAAGAGGGGACGAACGCCCCGAAAGCAAGATAGGATATCTCGGGACCGGCGGAGACCTCCGTCCAATTCAGCCGCCCGCGCGCCTCTCCGGGCACGGCGAACCCCTCCAGCGTCCAGGCCCTCTCGAGCCCGAAGGAAGAGGCGATCTGTCCCACCCCCTTGATCTCGAACTCCCCGGTCTTCGCGAGCCGGGCGCGGACTTCGGCTCCGACGGCCAGTCCGTGCATGGACCCGGAGCCGTATTCGAGGGAGACGGGCAGTCCGCGGAACACCAGGTCGTCGAGGCCGGACATGGACCAGCCGGCGGACAGACTGACCGTCAATCCGTCACGGACCCGGAAGTCCTGGCGGACGGCGAGGGCGGGCCCGGTGATGCGGGACGGCGCATCATCGCCCTCCCAGGTGACCGACCGGGCGAAGTAGCTCGCCACCAGGCCCGTCGTCAGGGTCAGGCGCCCTGATTCGGCCCATGCGGGCCGGGCCGCGACCAGATGCGATACGAGAATGATGGCCAGGCCTGAAACCGACCTCCGGATCAAGTTCTTCATGTGCGGACCTCTCAAGGGTTTCTCTTCATTGGGCCTTGCCGGCCGGGGCCTTTTTCCTGGCCTCGATCTGTTGCAGGAACTGGGTGGATTTCTTGGCCAGCTTCCCGCGGGGATAATCGGAAACGACCTTGGTGAAATAGGGGACGGCCTGGGCGTCCTGGCCGACTCGAAAGTGAGAGCTCCCGAGGTAGAAGTACACTTCGTCCATGCGGGAATAATCGGGATAGGTCGTCATGACCTCGGTCAGGCGGCCGATGGCCGCCCGGTAGGCCTTCTGAGTGTGGTACTGGCGGGCCACGGTCGCCGCGTGCCGGGCCAGCCGCTCCTCGCAGTCCTTGATCATCTCCTGGGAGGCCTTGGCCTGGTCGCTGGCGGGGTAATCCGTGATCACCTTCCTGAATTCCGCCAGCGCCTGGATCGTCTTGGCTTGGTCGCGCCCGGGTTTCAGGACCTTCTTGAAGAACGTCATGGCTATTTGGTACTGGGCGTAGGCGGCCGACGGGGAATAGGGGTAGCTGCGGATGAATTCCCGGTATTCCGCCGCCGCCAGGATCATGCTGCTCTCGTCCCCCTTGCGGAAGTAGGCGTCCGCGATGAGCAATTTGGCCCTTTGGGCATAGAAGCTCTTGGGAAAGCTGTCGATGATTTGACGGAAGTAGAGGATGCCCTTCTCTCTGTCTTTGGCGATCGTCGCCTCGCCGATCCTGAAGAGGGCCTCGTCGGATGAGGAGGTGTCCGGGGTGATCTCGACGGATCGCTTCTTGCAGCCGCCGGCGAGGAGGCACAGGCTGAGGAGGGACAGAAGAACGGCGGCCGTTCTGAGCGTTGAGTGTCTGTTCATGGCGTATTCCTCTGGGCCCGGGACTCGGCCCGGACCGTGGATTCCCGGGACCCCCGGCGTCCCGTCACCGGTTGTATCCCGCCGCGATCCGCTTCAGCTCGCGGATGGCCCCCGCGGGGTCCGGGGCCTCGAAGACGGCCGACCCGGCCACGACGATCTCCATGCCGGCCTCGATGACCTCTCCGACGTTGTCAAGCTTGAGGCCGCCGTCGACCTCGATGGGGATCTCGAGCTTCCTCGCCCGGATCCGGTCCCGGAGGTCCCTGATCTTGCCGAGGCAGGAAGGGATGAACGCCTGGCCGCCCCATCCCGGATCGACCGACATCACGAGGACGTAGTCGAGCTCTCCCAGGATCTCGTCGAGGGCGTGGGCCGGGGTCCCCGGATTGAGGGCCACCCCCGCCTTGCGCCCCAGTCCCCGGATCATCGTCAGGTCCTTGTGGAGGTGCGCCGTGGCCTCGACATGAAGGGAGATCCAGTCGGCTCCGGCCTCGTGGAAGAGCGGGATGAAGAAGCGCGGGTTCTCGACCATGAGATGGACGTCGATGGGCAGGCGGGTCGCCCTGCGGAGAGCGGCCACGACCGGCGGTCCGATGGTCAGATTGGGGACGAAATGCCCGTCCATGACGTCGACGTGGATGAGATCGGCGCCCGCGCGTTCGGCGAGCGCCACGGCTTCGGCCAGCTTGGCGAAATCGGCGGATAGGATCGAGGGCGCGATCCGGACGTTCATCGGCTGACCTCCAATGATATCCTGTTCCTTTTCTGGATCCGGAACCCGTTCGGCGGGTCCTGTTTGACGACGATGCCCGCGGCCAGGCCCGGGTAGTACACATAGCGAATATCGGCGACCTTGAAATCCAGCGCCTGCAAGCGAGCCAGGACGCGGTCCGCACGGCGATAGATCAAGTCGGGCATGATGAACCGGGGATCCTGGCCGCCCTGGCTGATCAGCAGGCCGACGGGGGAGTTCCTTTCCACGATCGATCCCGGAGCGGGCCTCTGGGCGATGATCCTGCCCGCCGGCAGGGCCGCCGTGTGGACCTGGGTCAGCTTCCCTTTGAGGAGGCCGGCCTCCCGGAGCAGGGTCAGGGAGTCGTCCAGGCTCTTGCTCTGAAGATCGGGGACGGAGACCTCTTCGCTGCCCGCGCTGGTGATGATCTGGACGACCTTGGTCACGCGGATGCGGGACCCTGGCGCCGGGTCCTGGCGGACGATGAGGCCCTTCTCCCAGCGGTCATTGAACTCCGACCTCCGCTGGGCGACGGACAGGTCCTTCTTGGCCAGCTCCGTCCGGGCCTGGGCCACGGTCTTGCCGGTGAGGTCGGGCACCGTGACCGCTTCGCTCTTGAGAATGACCTGGGAGACGGCGACCGCGCTCAGGAAAAAAACGACGAGGAAGAGGATCGAATAGAAGGCGATATCGTAAAGCAGGTTCTTCGACATGCGCGGCGTTCAAAAGCCTTGATTCAGGCTCTATTATTACCATATCTCCCGAAGTTAGTAAACCGGGTGAGCGGGGCCGGGCCGGCCGGAGCCGGGTTGCCGCCTGCCTTCCTTTTTATTATAATGGGCCTTCGAAGGAGAAGTCAAGATGCCGCCCTATTCCGATTTCCGCAGCGATACGGTGACCCGGCCCACGGAGAAGATGAGAAAGGCCATGGCCGAGGCCGCGGTCGGCGACGACGTCCTCGGCGACG
>Ga0194113_10000797_pt1 | contig 42312 bp, 37 predicted proteins | sample TA2MahC200mmetaG_FD_146193 | JGI IMG/M metagenome (GOLD analysis project Ga0194113, IMG submission 146193) | Freshwater microbial communities from Lake Tanganyika, Tanzania - TA2015017 Mahale Deep Cast 200m | ecosystem: Environmental > Aquatic > Freshwater > Lake | place: Tanzania: Lake... | reverse complement strand
GGCATGTTTCAAATTTCCTAAAAAATTAGTTTACACTTTTCCCTTTTTTTAAACCGCAGAGGTCGCGGAGAAGACACAGAGAACGCAGCGATTTTTTCCTTCTGGCGAAGCCTTCGGCAGGTTGAAAATCCCGTGAAACGGGGAAGCCTTCCCTGGCCTTTTTTTCTCCGCGTTCTCTGCGCCTCCTCTGTGTTCTCTGCGGTTAAGAAAGGGTAATAGCTTTGTGCCACATTCAAAAATTGTAAAGAGATTGGTGAAACATGCCTTAAAAACTCGGTTTCTTTTCCCAATTTACCAAAGTCAAATTATATCCCGATGGAATCTGTGTTTTGATTTTATAATTCCACGTAAAATCAAAACGAAAATCGAAAATCGGAAAGGGGTTTTTCATGATTATAGATTCTCACACCCATGCCTGGGAATACTGGCCCTACAAGCCACCTGTGCCGGACTTCGAAAGCCGCGGCCGGGTTGAACAATTGCTCTGGGAAATGGACCGCAACGGTGTGGACAAAGCGGTGCTGGTCTGCGCGCGCATTGACCACAACCCGGATAACAACGACTATGTAGCCGCTTGCGTGAAGAAATATCCCGAACGTCTAATCCAGTTCGCAGACGTTGACTGCTCCTGGACATCAACTTACCACACGCCGGGCGCGGCGCAGCGCCTTGCCGAAGCCGCAGAAAAATACCAACTCAAAGGATACACCCACTACCTGAAGAGCGACTACGAATGGTTCGAGTCGGAAGCGGGACTGAGATTTTTCGAGAAGACCGCGGAGTTGGGACTCATCGCCAGTTTAGCTCTAGGACCGCAGTGGATGCCAGCACTGCGCCGGTTAGCCGAGCGATTTCCCTCTGTAACTTTTTTGTGCCACCATATAGCTGGGGTGCGGGCTGATGAAGAGTTTCCGCACCCGAACCTCCAGGAGATTCTAAAGTCAGCGACAGTCCCGAATATCTACATCAAACTGTCCGGCTTCCACTACGTCTCGCAGGTGTCCTGGGACTACCCGTACTCAGATACTTTCTGGATTGTACGGAAACTATACGAACACTACGGACCTGAGCGACTCTGCTGGGGTTCGGATTACCCCGTGGTGCGCTTTTTCATGACCTATCAGCACTCTCTGGAGGTCTTCCGTAAGCACTGCACCTTTATTCCAGAAACACACAAGAAGCTCATTTTGGGAGGTAACCTACAGCGCATCCTGAATAATGCTTTGTGACATTTGACTTGACGAGTTTATAGTGGCGATTTCAATCGCTTAGGACAACTCCCTACGCCCCACAACCCCCATACGCATCAACTTAACGGAAATTTAATCAAGTCCCCTCCCTTGACGGGAGGGGTTAGGGGAGGGCATGCGCATCAAGTTAAGCGTCTGTTGTCAATTCCCCTCCCTCGACGGGAGGGGTTAGGGGAGGGTGAACATAATCAAGAGCACCGCTTTCACCCCCACCTGGCCTCCCCCGTCAAGGGGGAGAAACAGCATTATACCTGCGGATTTGGTCTTAACTTGATGCGTATGCCCTACGCCCCCACAACCCACCTCCCCCCCTTTATTAAGGGGGATTAAAGGGGACGACTGAAGTCGTTACTACAAATGTAACAAGGTATATTAAGCAATGAAAGGAGCAAACCATGAACAAATACCGTATAGCCATTATTGGCGCGGGGCATCGTGCAGGAGCGCATGACCGGGAGCAGTTAGAGAAGGGCCAGGCGCCCGGTAGCCACGCCTGGGCATATCAGCAGGTCGAAGAGTGTGAACTTGTCGCAGCGGCAGACCCGAACATAGAAAACTTACAGAGGTTATGTGCTCTCTATGACATTCCTGGTCGCTATAACGACTATCGCCAGATGTTGGCGGAGGTACAGCCGGACATTGTGAGCATCTGCACAGTGACGCGGCCCCGCGCTGAAATCATTGTCTATGCCGCTGAGCACGGCGTCAAAGCCATCTATGCTGAGAAAGCCCTGTGCGCGTCGATGGCAGAGGCCGATAAAGTTTTGGCGACTTGCAAACGCACCGGCGTTGTTTTCAATCAGGGCACCAACCGCCGGTTTGATACCTATTACGGTGCCGTCCGCCAGGCTATTGTGGCTGGCGTCATTGGGGAACCCGCGGCCGCTATTTTTCATGGTCAGTCACTACTAATGCACGGCTGTAGCCACGTTTTCGATACCTTGTTGTTCCTCCTCGGTGACCCACAAGTGGATTTTGTGCAGGGCCGGCTTGGAGTTTATGAGGAGTGGGGTGAGAAGTGGTTGCCGGCTGGGCGCAAGTTCTTTAATACGCCGGTATTCAACGAAGCCGAAAACCGTTTCGAGAGTGACCCGACCCTCGGCGTCAACGATTTCACCGCCGACCCCGGAACCGACTGGGCTTTCATCCAGTTCAGCAACGGCACAACAGGACATCTAATAAACTCGCCCTCGCTCTTCGATTTTATGGTTCTGGGGTCTATGGGGCAAATCCTCTGTTCAGAGGAAACTCCAGAATTTCTGTTGCGCCAACGCCGAGAAAGATTCGGCCGGGCATTTGAGACCCGACCGCTTGAGCTCCCACCACGCGAGGATTCGACCATCGGCATCATCCGCGACCTACTCCAGTCACTGGAAAGCGGCAAGGCAACGAAGTGCCCTGTGGAGATAGCCCACCGCAGCATGGAAATCGCCCTCGCGCTTGCCGAGTCGCATGTTCACAATGGCGCCAGAGTGACGATACCGTTAGCAAATCGGACGTTGTATGTGCCAAATCATTAGTACATGGTGAAATTTGTTTTGATTAATCTCTGTAGTGGCGACTTCAGTCGTCCCGATTTTCGGGAGTGAAAAACGACTGAAGTCGTTACTACAATTACTCATAATTTATCTCACAGTGTATTAGCCCCAGCGCAGAAAATTTGAGAAAGTACAGTCAAAAATTAAAAGGAGAAGAAGCGTATGCAACACCGCAAGCTAAGCAATACCGGCATTGAAGTTTCAGCTATCGGACTTGGATGTGCCCAATTAGGTTCTTCAAAGACAGAATATGCGGTCAACCTGGTGCGTCGGGCGCTGGAATTAGGCGTCAATTACTTTGACACCGCCCGCGGATACTGGGATAGCGAAATTAAGCTGGGTCTGGGCCTCAAAGGAAATCGCGAGAAGGTATATATCTCTACCAAAACTGGTAGTAGGACAAAGGAAGAAGCCTGGCGGAGCATTCAGGAGTCTCTCGAACGCTTGCAGATAGAATACCTGGACAACTGTCACCTGCATGGGTTAGGAGGAGATAAGGATATCGAAAAGCGACTCGGCCCTGGTGGTGCACTTGAAGCCTTAGTAGAGGCGCGCGACAAGGGTTTAGTGCGCCACATAGGTTGTACGAGCCATCGTAGCAGTGTTTTAGTCAAAGCTCTTAAACGCTTCGCTTTTGAGATTATTCTGGTCCCGATGAACATCGTAGAGCGCGAACCATTGAAAGAGCTTATCCCCCTCTGTGAGAGTAAAGGGGTGGGAGTCACTATCATGAAGCCCGTAGCCACGGGGTTACTACCGGCGCAATTAGCGTTGAAATGGCTGCTTAACCAGGCCATTTCCACCGCGGTTCCGGGAGCGACTACTCTGGAGGAAGTAGAGGAAAATTCCCTGGTCGGCCATCTGGATGACCTAACTCTCACCGCTGAAGAAAAAAGGCAAGTGGCGCGCTTAGTCCATCAGCTTGAGCATGTGCGCTGCCGAATATGCGGAGAATGTGAGCCATGTCCTGTGGGTATTCCCATCGGTATTACTTTGGGCACAGACGTCATGTATGACCACTATCGGACAATGGGACCCGATACTTTTAAAGCCTTTCCCTGGTCTGTAGAGAGAGTAAAGAATAATGTTGAGCAACGTAAACAGGTAATATCAGCAATCCGGTCTTGTAACGATTGTGGAGAGTGTGAGAAAAAATGTCCCTATGACCTGCCGATAATAAAGATGTTGCGGAACCTGGTCGAGCCGATGGAAGATATGCTCAGGATATGGAGGGAACAGTTAGGTATTGGCTAATGGCAAAAATAGGTGCAGAATGCGGAGAAAAACCGAGTTTCGCGGAGAAACTCGGTTTCTATCTCAATGCTAGCAAATGTGGCACTAACAGCCTTATGACTATTGCCATAAAAACTTCGGAACTATCCAATATCGCACCAAGAAATCGGGCGGGAATTATCTTAAAAACCCAATAATCAGAGATGCAGATGATTTCGTCATTGTCTGTAAATCCGAACCGGAGGCAAGAGATATCAAGATAAATAAGCTTGATTACGAAGATATCAGCCTGATTCTCTGGGCGGATTCCGTAGGGGAGCAGCGATATTTAGACGAAATCTGGACAAAATTAGAAATCACTTTTAGGATAGAAAAGCCGATGGTGTTTCCTTCCTCATCAACTTTTTCCATTACTGCATCGTTTTCTGTCTCCCTGAAGTACCCGGCTTTCCGCTCAAAGATGACTTCAAGGTAATCTCCTTCACTATCATAGCAAATTTTTATATCCATTTACCCACTCACCCCAAATAGCCCCCTTGCCATTTTGCCCTCTTGCCATTCCCTTGCTACTCCAACTGCTGCAACACCCGCTTGACAGTTTCCAATTGCCCTTTTTCATCCAAATCCGCGACATCGACCATCATTCTTACAGGCGGAACTAAACTTAGACGTTTGCTCTGCTTTATAACAGATACTAACCTACGTGGGTTGACAGGAGTTTTACGGTGGTCAAAAGTAATTTTGATAACATTGCCTGAAGAGACAATATTGTTGATGCCGAGTTTTTGCGCGAACTGCTTCAGTTCAACGATTTCCAACAACGCATGAACGGGCTGCGGAATTTTGCCATATCTGTCTTCCATTTCTTCTTCTAAATCACCGCGTTCTTGAGGAGTGGTAAGCGCGGCGATCTTTTTGTATAACGAGACTTTCTGCTGGCTATCTGGCACATATTCGTCAGGAAGATATGCTTCGATAGGAAAGCTAATTTTGGTTTCGACTGCTTCGACAACCTCTTCGCCTTTCAATTCCTTGACTGCTTCGTTTAACAGTTTGCAATACATATCATAGCCGACAGCGACAATATGTCCGTGCTGTTCAGGACCTAAGATATTGCCCACCCCTCGGATTTCCAAATCTCGCAGAGCGATTTTGAACCCTGAAGAAAGGTCGGTAAATTCTTCGATAACGCGGAGTCGTTTCTGCGCGCCTTCTGTAATGGTTCGAGCTTCGGGATAAAGCAAATATCCGTATGCTTGTTCTTGAGCGCGTCCGACGCGACCGCGCAATTGATACAGTTGCGCTAAACCAAGCGCGTCCGCCCGGTTGATGATTATGGTATTGACGTTGGGAATATCAAGGCCAGATTCGATTATCGTGGTGCAGACCAGCACATCGTATTTGTAGGCGATGAAATCCAGCATTATTCTTTCCAACTGTCTTTCGTGCATCTGACCATGGGCTACGGCGATGCGCGCTTGAGGCACTAAATTTTGAACCAGAGTAGCGACGCTGGCGATGCTCTCGACGCGGTTATGCACGAAATACACCTGCCCGCCTCTGTCCATCTCTTTGAGGATGGCATCGCGCACGACATCAGGCTTAAATTCCATCACGTAAGTTTCAATCGGCAATCTGTTCTCTGGAGGAGTGTTGATGATACTCAGGTCTCTCGCGCCGACAAGAGACATGTGCATAGTGCGTGGAATTGGCGTCGCGGACAGCGTCATAACATCTACCTGCTTGCGTAGTTGCTTAATGCGTTCTTTGTGTCTTACGCCAAACCGATGTTCTTCGTCAATGACAAGCAGACCCAAATCGTGAAATTTGACATCTTTGGAAAGTAGCCGATGCGTGCCGATGACGATGTCAACTTTGCCATTTGCTACATCTTCCAAAAGTTGTTTTATCTCTTTTGGGGTGCGAAAACGGCTGAGCATCCCTACCTTGACTGGAAAAGGCTCAAATCGCTCATAGAAGGTTAAAAAATGTTGTTGAGCGAGGACAGTTGTGGGGACGAGCACCGCGACTTGTTTGCCATCCATCACCGCTTTGAACGCCGCGCGCATGGCTACTTCTGTTTTGCCATAGCCGACATCACCGCAGATTAATCTGTCCATCGGGCGCGGGCGTTCCATATCCGCTAAAGCATCCTCGATAGCTTTAAGTTGGTCGGGCGTTTCTTCATAAGGGAAAGCCGCTTCAAATTCTGGTTGCCAGGGCGTATTTCGGCTGAAGGCATGCCCAGGCAAAGCTGCGCGTGCCGCGTATAATTCAAGAAGTTCTTGCGCTAACTTCTGAACATCCTGTTTGACTCGCGCTTTGAGCTGGCTCCACCGAGTTCCACCGAGTCGGTCAATTTTGAGTTTGACATCATCGCCGCCGCCGATATATTTCTGCACCATATCAATCTGATACGTTGGAACGTAAAGTACATCGCTACCGGCGTATTGTAGCATCAGAAAATCTTGCGGACGGCCATCTATGTCAAGACGTTTTATGCCTCTATAGATTCCGATGCCGTGCGAGACATGAACGACATAATCGCCTTCTTTCAAATCAATGTAACTCGATATCGGCGCGCCTTCTTTGAATTTCACTCTGCGCTGACGTTGCCGTTGTCGTCCGAAGATTTCATCATCGGACATCATCACCTGTTTCAATTCATCGGAGATAAATCCTTCGCTCAAAATACCGATTCCCACTGAAATGCCGCCAATATTTAGTCTGCGTTCCTCCAGAATGAAATTCATGCGCTCTATCTGTTTGGCATTGTCGCATAGAATATTGACCAGATACCCTTCCTTTTGCCACTCCCTGAATTCATCCCAGAACATCTGAAAATTCCCTCGATGCGCCGGAAGCGAACGCAGCCCCACATCGATGGATTCGCCAATTTCCATATCGTCCGCCAGATGCTGGCTCAGAGCAGAATACACCATCTGTTTTTCTTGCAAAGAATTGAATATACTCTCAAAATCTTTAAACATTTCATGAGGCGCAACAACTACTTGTTCTAAATCAAGATTTTTTTCATAATCCTTTTGAATATTTTCCCAAAATCCATCCGCCGCTCTTGAAATCCAGCGAAATTCATCGACAAACACGATGGTATCTTCTGGAAGATAATCGCATAGTGTGTTCAGATTAGGATAGAACCAGGGTAGGTAGGCTTCAAGTCCTTCACCCACCCCCGGCCCCTCCCAAGAGGGGAAGAGGGCTTCCAGTTGTTCTTTAAAGGCAAGTAATGCTTGTAAAAACTTAGGCGACGTATTTTCCGTTGCTATCTGTTCAATCTTTTGACGACAATTGTCAATGGCTTCGGGCGTGAGAATTAACTCGCGCACCGGCAGAATTCTGACTTCGTTTAGCTTTTCAATCGACCGCTGTGATGCAGTATCGAACAGCCGAATGGAATCCACCTCATCGCCCCAGAGTTCAATGCGAACAGGGTTATCATAAGTTAGTGGGTAAATGTCCAAAATATCTCCTCGCCGCGCAAACTCACCTTTCATCTCAACCATGTTCACATTACGATAGCCGCTATGAACCAACTTTTCCAATGTCCCATCTAAATCGATTTCATCGCCGACTGCAAGGCGCAGCAAGCCGTTTTGAAAGATTTCTCTCGGCAAAACCTTGTGCATCAATGCTTTGATAGATGCGACCACAATGCAAAAAGACATCGGCTCACCGGCCTGACGCCGAAGAAGTTTGTCCAAACATAACATCCTATCAGCGACTATCTTCTTCGATGGCAAAGCACCGCCGTTGAGAGACACGGCATGCTTTTCACCGTGCCATTCAGGAAATAACAGGACATCTTCAGAGGCAGACAAGCCAATCTCCCCACGGGGGGATTTCTCTCCTTTGGTAGAATCTGCCTCCAAAAAGGTGAGCAAATCCTGTACAAGTTTCTCCGCTTCTTCTTGAAAAGGAAGAACAACGAGAAACGTTGTTGGTAAATCGTTAGCGAGAGCACTGAGCATGTAGGCTTTTGACGAGCCAAACAAACCTTTCAGTTGTATTTTGCGCTCGCCGGACTGAAGTTTTCCGACTATAGTTTTGTATGATTCTATGTTGCGTAGTAAGCTTAATAAATTATTCATTTTCTCTTGTTTTCGCTGTTTTGTTATGCTATAATTTGAAAAACAACCTTTTTATTTTATCATATTTTAGAAATTGGTTCAATAGAAATAGACAGAAAAATTCTGAATAAAAATATTAGACGGATTTTTTCTGTCTAATTAATGCTGGTTTCTCACTCCATTTGTTTGCTCTGCAGTTCAAGAAATGGAGTGTTCTCTCTACGGGAGCTTGGGCAAAGGGCTGGTCTCAGGATTTCATTCTGTCTCATGTCTTTGATTGGGTTCAGCAATTTTTGGTACCCCCTGCTGCTGTGATTGCATATGAATCTTTTAGAAAAGCAATGCTCTTCATAGAATACAGAGGATGACGTTGTTGAAATGCGAGTCTAACCGCCGCGTGCTCAAGCCGACTGTTGGGTCGCGGAGGCTTAACATGGCGTTAGGTGGCCGACTAAAGTGTAAGATAAGGGAAATCAACAAAATATAAGCAATCTAAGGAGAAACACAAATTATGACTCAACTTCTTGAAAAGGCTCTTACCGAAGTCTATAAGCTCCCACCTGAGAAGCAGGATGCCATTGCGTCCGTGATTTTAGAGGAACTGGAAGATGAACTGCGGTGGGATGCGGCTTTTGCGGCGTCTCAGGATAAACTGGCTAAAATGGCAGAAAAAGTGCGTGAGGATATTAAGGCTGGACGTGTGAGAAAGATGGGATTTGACGAACTATGAACTCATATCTAACAGATGATTTTCTTTCTTACTACCAGAAGTTGCCCAAAAGCGTGAAAAAGAAAGCTCGCGAGAATTACCGCCTTTGGAAGCAGAATCCAAATCATCCCAGCTTGCAATTCAAACGGGTACATCCCACAGAACCAATTTACTCGGTACGAGTGGGAACTGGGTGGCGTGCATTAGGGTTAAAGGAAAATAATTCTATTTATTGGTTTTGGATTGGCTCACATGGAGATTATGACAGGATATTGTCTCAGTTGTAAAGAGGTAGGGTGGGCATCGTCCACCAAAATCCTAAATCTACTCGAAATATAAGGTGATAGGATGACCACAGTAGCAATTAAGGATAAATATGCTGAAATACTAACTGCTTTAGGCAGTTTGCAAGATGCAGTCAACATCGCCCTTCAAAGATATACAATTGAACAGATTACGGCAAAGATAAACGAACTGAGGCGTAGGGATTCCAGGTATCATAATCAATACGGTTTGGATTACCCCACCTTCGCACAACTTATCGCTGAAGACGATGAATTTGTTCGGCAGGTCGAGGCTAACATCAGCAAGACGTGGGAAATTGACCTGGCTGACTGGGAATTCTGCTACGAAGGGATTAAAGATTGGACTCGGAAGCTACAAGATATTTTACTGACATAGTTCATCTTGCCCAAGCTACCTTTGAGCAAGTTGAATATGTGACAGAGGCTACGCCCGAACGCGCCATCTTGCGTCTTCAAGCCCAATATGGCCCGTATCGGATATTCGTCACGGAATTGTTTAGCGACAAAGTACGCAAATACCGGTACTATGTTTTGCGTGGTGATTGGGTTGAAGCTGGATTCGATAACAGCCCTGACCCACGCGCCATTCGGCTGAAGTATGGTAAGATTGGCAAAGACCACACGGGCGAACACGTTCCCCACTTTCATCAGAACGACAAAACCCAGTTATCTCTAACTGAGGAAATAACCTTTGCGACCTTCGTCAACTGGCTTAAAGCAAGCCTTTAAGTCCAAGGGGTGGGCATTACTCACCAAAATTTTGATGTCCTACGCAGGCGTGTTCTATGTTGAAAGATTTATATGCCAGTCAAAATCCATAGCGCTATATACCATCCAACACTGCACTCGCCATTGCATTCAAATCCAATCCCGCTCGTTCACCGGCTTGATATTTATGGTATGCGATTCCTGCAATCATCGCCGCGTTATCTGTGCAGAGGACTCGCGAAGGGAAATAGACCTTGATATTCCGTTGCTCGCCGGCTTCGGACAGTGCTTGCCGCAGTTCGGAATTTGCCGCGACGCCGCCTGTCAGAGTGACTGCGGAAACATTTTTAGATTGGGCGGCGAACAGTGTTTTTTGGACAAGGATATCGACCACAGCTTTCTGAAAACTCGCAACAATATCTTCGACTACAGGCAAAGAACCTGTTTTCCTATTTTGCTCGACGAAATATCGAACCGCTGTTTTCAATCCGCTGAAACTAAAGTTATAGTCGCCGCTATTTAACATCGGGCGCGGTAAATCAACGACGTTTTTGCCCGCTTGAGCCAATCTGTCGATGATGGGGCCGCCTGGAAACCCCAAATCCAGATATTGAGAAACTTTGTCGTAGGCTTCGCCAGCGGCGTCATCTTGAGTGCTGCCCAACAACTCATATTGCCAACCTTCCTTGACGTAAACAAGGAGGGTATGTCCGCCTGATACTGTCAAACATACATGGGGAAACGGAATATCATCATGCTCCAGAAAATTAGCGTAGATATGCCCTTCGATGTGATGGATTCCTAAAAGCGGTAGGTTATAGCAATACGCTATTGATTTCGCAGCAGCGACACCCACAAGCAACGAACCGACTAAACCGGGTCTATTAGTGACTGCAACAGCGTCTAAATCATCGAACGTTACCTCAGCTTTACTAAGCGCTTCGTCGATTACGCGGATAATCAATTCGATATGCTTGCGCGATGCAATTTCGGGGACAATACCGCCGTACTTGCGATGAAAATCTGTTTGAGAACTTATGATGTTGGATAATATTTTAACTCCATCTGCGACAACCGCCGCAGCGGTATCATCGCAGGAGGTATCTATGCCTAAGATTAACATAATTATAGAGCCGCTGATTATCAGACATCGCTGATTACTGAGGTAATCAAAATCGGCGCGGTCAGTAAATCAGCGGCTATTTCCTTGTCATCACCTATTCAAACAATCAGTTCAATACTTTTGCCCACAATATTTTCACGTTTCACTTCTTGATAAAAGTTGACTTCTATAATCCTAAGCACGTTCTCTAAAGTGATAAAGGGAGCGCTAAAATGCGGTACAGAAAGAATTACGTGAAGATGCTCTGGCGGCTTCCAGATTACGTCATCTGTTTCTTCCTTCTCATATCGAAAGAAATACCCACCTGTACGCCGATATTGATATTTGTAAGAGTCTATCTGTACTTGCTTGGAAATCAAAGTGAGATTCTCTGAAAACTCGAAGGAAGCATCATCTCTAAAGATTAAATGCGGTGCCTCTGTAAAAATATTCCCTGTATTCTTTTTATGCCTAAACTTAACCGGGATTTCTCCTGTTAAAAGCCCTCTCATCCCAAAATCGTTAATCAAAGCTCTTATGTGACTTGTATATTCATTCCACGTCATTTTCATCCTTCTTTAGTCTGTACAAACCAGCCCAAAGGATTCTGTCCTCAATCCATTCTGGCACTTTCCCCTGTTGGTAAAGTTGATATAAAGTTTCTGAATCAAGTTTATATTTCATCTCGAAGGCTTGAAGTTTTTTCTCTAACTCTTCGTTTGTCAGTTCGGTAAACTCAAGTGAAAAGGATTTTTTAGCATCTTTCGGTGATGTAACTTCGCTTCCAAGTTTTTCCTTCCGAAGAAGATTTGCCACATAGAGTGCCATGCTGATACCCTTCTTTTTCGATTCCTCTGCCAGGAATTCATATTCCTTGTGCGGTATTAAAAGATGAACATCTTTCAGTTTTAACTTTGTTGCATGTTTTTTCATTTTCGCTCCCTTATGAAAGTAAATACTACGGACCTTATGGACGGACGCGGAGTAGTGGTTCACGAAGCCTGTGGTATAAACAGTCCGCGTGCGTCCATCCGGTCAGTGGTATCTGCTTATACCGACTTAGGTTTGTGATTTCCGATTTCTGATAAGGTAAGCAAACCTTCGAGGTTTGCAGAAACCTCGAAGGTTTGCTCTTATTCACTTACCAAAACCGGAAGCATCAATCCTAAACCAGTATTAGGTGCTCGTTAAATTTCGCTTCCCATTTATCACAAATCTCAATAGTCCGCTTTTGCGCAACACCGGTGTACAGAGTTGGATTTTGTATTATTGCCTTCTGCTCATCAGTTAGATTCTTCAGGTAAGGCTTCAATTTCTCATCTTCAAACAGAATTTCTGTGAGTTTTCGTCCTGTTCTGTACGATTCGGCGACTAATTTTCGCGTGTAGTCGTAGGCGTCGGGGAAACCGTTGTAAGCAAGAAGAATGTATATCGGTTCGGCGACAAATGAATCTTTGCTTATATCTAAATTCGCATTCAACTTTTGAACATTCACTTCAATTTTACTCATAGTTCTGGTGAGACGGCGAACGACATAGTCAAAAGCTGTAAAGATTTCTGCGACAAATCTTCCGGATGCCGAATTGGTCAAATCTCGCTGATGTTCGGAAAGTTGGTCCATGAATACTGTAATGATTCTGGGCATGAATTCCTTGTATAAACTTTTTATATTTTCAAAGTTTATCGGATTGATTTTATGAGGCATGGTCGATGAACCGACTTTCTCTTCATCATATTTTTCATGAACTTCAGCAATCTCAGTGCGGTATAGATGTCTCATATCATCGGCGAGGCCTGCCATAATGGAGAAGCAGGATATGACGCCGTAGACTAAATCCGTGAGCGGTTCCGGCTGTACTATCTGACTGGAGATGCCCGCTGGCTTTAAACCCAGCTCCTGTAAAACCTCTATCTCGAATGTTTCAGGATTCTCAGGATAAATCAGAGAAAGCGCATTATACGCGCCGACAGCGCCGGAAAACTTTCCGCAGAGATTTTGGCTGACTTGGTCAATAAATTCAATTCTATTGCCTATTCTATCCACATACAATGCAAGAGCAAAACCAAACGTTATGGGTTCAGCATGCTGTCCATGAGTGCGTCCCATCTGAGCAATATCAGCATTTTCCCTCGCTACATCAATCAACGTTTTTTCCAATTCCACAAGGTCAGGCAAAATCACATTGCGAGTCAAATCCTTGTACCGTAGCGCCGTCGCTGTATCAAGAATATCGCACGATGTCGCAAGCAGATGGATATATTGACGCGATTCTTCAGGTATTCTGCGTCGTATGCAATTGACCAGCGCGCGGATGTTGTGACGAATACGGTTTTCTTCTTGATAAACCGCTTCTGGAGTTATGTCTTTGCATGCTTGCTCAACCTCCGCAACAACTGACTCTTTACAAATTCCCCGCCGCGCCAAAACTTTAACCAGCGCGGTTTCTACCTTCAGAAGATATTTAATGTAAGCGCTTTCTGAAACGTAGGGCGACAAACGCTCAAATAATTCTTCGTTTCCGCCGTAATATCTGTAATCTAACGGACTAACGGTGTCATAAATATTCATAAATTACATCTCCTTTCCATGTATTGTTGATTGAATGAATATCAGTGATTATTCTAATTCAATCGACAATCATCAATCGACAATGACGTTTGCCTTGTGCTCGTCCAGTCCGGATTTGAGCCTCATTATCATCTGGATGAGGCCAACGCAAACATCATATCAACAATCCAAAGGCGCAAGCATGAAATCTGGGTCTTTGCGTAATTTTTCTCGTGTTTCCTCTATAATCGCGGCAAACGCTGGATGAGTGCTTTCCCAGGCGCGTTCTCGATAAGAACTACGTTGCATCTTCTCAATTTCCGGCGCAACTTTTTCAAAATCCTTTCCATAGATATGCAATGAATCACTTATGTCCATGTAGCGACCAATCTTGATTTCTTGTTTTAGTCCAGCGCTTATCTTCTCCGCTATCACCCGCTGCAGGTCAGTTATAGCGTAAACATTCATAAACCATGCGCCATATAGGTCGCGTGAACGCCAATGAGAATTCATATTTAACACCAGAGTACCCTTCTCATCCGGCAGAAGGCGTGTCCATATTCTTTGAAGGCACGGCGAATCGTAAGCCTGCGTGTCAACAGTGGGCATCCAGGTTATAGCTTGTGCACGCCGACTGTAATAAGCATCTATCAGTTTGTTGATGATATATTCGATTTGGTCGATTCCTTTATAATTACACAACCGGTCATGGTAAGTATATTCCCACTTGCCTTCTTCAGGTGCAATCCAGTGGTCATGAATGCCATTGACAACTTCTTGACGGTATCTTTCCAAATCTTCAGGACCGCCTGGAAAATTTTTATGGATGCGCGGTTCGTTGAAGGGATTGCTCACTTCAACCATCACTGTGGCGTCCTTGCTCATCGGCGGTCTATCGGGATATTCATATTCTGTGAGTATATCCACTCCATGATTCCAAACCACAAGCATCGCTTTCTCCCACGCTTCTGGCAAATTTTCGCCGGAGACGAATATTACAGGAATATTACCTTGATTTAGTTTAGTCATAATTCCTCCTTCTGGTAAAATGGCAAGGGGGCAAAACGGCTAGACGGCAAAACGGCAAAGAACTATTAGCCATCTTGCCCTCTTGCCGTCTTGCCCCTTTGCCATTTTTAATCCCACACAAACACAACCTTCCCTGTTCGCCCTTCATCGGCAAGTCTATACGCTTCCGGGGCGTCTTCGATGGAAAACCGGTGGGTTACAGCATCCTCAAAGCGGAGATTGTGCCGTGCGGTGAAATTCACTAAATCCCAGGCGAGGCCAAGTGAAAGAACGAATGAACCCATCAAAGTCAATTGCTTCCCAATTAGCTCACCTGGATTGATAACTTTTTCATTACTGCCAGCGCCGCAAAATACAACTTTGCCTCCGCGTCTGAGGCATGTGACGGCGTTGGAACGACCATCTGCGCTACCTGACGCCTCGAATGCTAAATCGGCTCCCTCGCCGTCAGACAAGCTACGGATTGTTGACATTGCATCCTCTTTTTGGGAATTAACGGCGGCATCAGCGCTTAGCCTTTTCGCTAAATTAACCCGTTCATCGACGATGTCCACGCCTATTACCTTTCCGCCCATTGCCCTGGCAACTATCACTCCACTCAATCCCACAGGGCCCAGTCCAAAAATCGCTACTGTATCATGACTGGAAACCCCCAACTTGCGCATGGCGGAATAAGCTGTGCCGCCCGCGCAAGCAATGAACGCGCCGTCGATAAAGCTGACTTTATCTGGCAACAATACACAATTGCGCTCATCCGCAATGACGAAATCCGCGTGCGAGCCATCTATGGGCCCACCATATCCACGCGCTTGTCTACACCACATCATATTGCCCGAAGCGCAATATTTGCAATGCCCACATCCAAGATAGTGATATACGCTTACTCTGTCTCCCACCTTGACATTATTTACCCCTTCGCCCACTTGTTCTACCACTCCACTCGGCTCATGACCGGGAATTCTATCCCCGCGCCGTTTCGCCGCTTCTTTGTCAGTACGATAGACGTGTAGGTCGCTACCGCAGATTCCTGTCGCTTGCATGCGAACCAATACTTCACCAGGCCCTGGTATGGGGTCGGGAAAATCCTTCACACAACATTCTCTGTCACCTAAGAAGACAACACCTCTCATAAATGTACCTCCAAATTATACGACTTCTTCAGTTATCGTGTGAAACATAAACGTAATAAGTAAAGCGTAAAACGTAATACGTAAATTTTTTTACGATTTACGATTTACGTTTTACGCAACATCTTAATGCGTTCCAAGAACGACTTCAGCGCCACTATCATTTCGGATAGCCTGGATATAGACGTCAGCGCTGGGACATGCGCCAGTGAGACAATTGCCCAAATGAATCACCTCTGCGCCTCGGTCTACCATCCGTTTCGCCCTGGCGAGAATTTTATCTGCTTTGCCGCGCGCGCAGCCGCCACAGGTATCAAGTCCGATGATTTGGATTTCACCATAGTTTTCAAATTTCCCTGTGTTTTCACGCATCGCGCGGAAACAACCAAAGGCTGCGCAATTTTCACTATGGGCATCGCATCTGATAATGCCAACTTTTTTCATAATATTTCACCTCCTCTTACCACTCAGCTTTCTCAGAAAGTCTGAAAGCCTGTATTTTACAGTAATGGAAAAAAGGTTGCATCTTGCATCCCCTCACTTTATCTAAATTAGAAAAAAAGATCCAATTGTAGCCCAACTTTCTAAGTTGGTCGGAAACGGGCCTCACTTGCTCAAACCAAGATAGGATCTTGGGCTACGCTGAAATTTAACATTGTCGAGTTGATATTGATATTGAATTGTGAGACTTATACTTACCTAAAGTTTATCCACGACATCCCGCAGTTCACGCACCCCTTTGAGCATCAATTCTGGACTGCCCCAGTGTTCGATGCTCGCTGAACCCTTGAACCCATCCGCTATTACGATTTTAAATAGTTGTTCATAAGTTATATCTGTTGAACCGACGGTTTTCATATTTTTGTCACGGTTCGGTTTGATATGAAAATGGGTCACCAATCCCTTGATATAATTGTAGCCATCGGGATACGGCAATTCACCGCAGTAAAGTCCGTTGAGAACATCCCAACAGACACTCAAGGCTGGACTATTGCCCAGGGCATCAATTACTGCTTTCGCTTCTCGGCAAGTGCCAATAAGAGTAGAACCTTCGGTTTCAAAAGCAAGGGTAACATCTTCTTGTTCCGCGACTTTGACGGCAGGTTCTAATTTCGGCGCGATGATATCTAAATATTCTTCGATTTTGGGACGTTGTGCATCGCCGCCTCCTCCCGGTTTCCAGAAGGCAAATCCTCGAATAATTCGTGTGTTGAATACATGCGCCCATTCTACCATACGGTCGAAATATCGCAGGTGAGTTTCGTATTCGTCCTGCTTGTCGTAATGGCATTTGCCAAAAGGCGAGCCAATACAGGTGACCTTTGCGCCGTATTTGGCGAGGGTATCTTGCATCCTTTTGACATCATCAGCAGTAATTGTCGTTACACTTTTGCCCCAGATACCGCCGCGTATTTCCACTGCATCCGCGCCGGCTTCCACTCCTAATTTTACCGCGTCGTCAAAATCGTTGGAAACTTCATCTGCAAAATAACATATATTAATCATTTGTCTCTCCTTGTGTCTTATAATAAGAAACCCGTTTTCTCTGAGAAAACGGGTTTCTGGCGACTATCATTTACTCTTAATTTCGCCAAATGTCGCAGGCAACTTACCAAAAGAATCGACAGCCCAAAGTCTATCCCACGAGATATTTTTGCCATTTTTATCTGCCTGCCAGAAATCATCACAGTTAGGATGTCCCCAACCGCCGGAATTTTCGTCGTATACCTTGATAACTGCTCTTTTGCCCTTCAGGTCTGAAACATCCCACTCATGCCGTATCATCGTTTCAGTATCCTTTCCTGCGACAGTTAATTCCATCTTGCCATTAATTTCAAGATTGACGCAAGTTGGTTGGGGTAGTTCCCAGGGATGGTTGCCAGCGCCCACAAGAAAATTGATGGTATCTCCAACAATCTTAAATTCGATGGAAGTTAAAGTTCCCAACGGACCATCGCCTTGAATGGCTCCAGCGACCTCGCCCTTTTTATTTTGAAATTTCTCGTAGCAACCTATCCACCAATCCCCTTGATGCTGTGAGGGCTGGCCTCGAGCTCGCGCGGTGGGATTATCGCCGAACGTCGGCTGGAAATCGAACGAAGTTCCCGTTTTCGTCCAACCTGTTAAATCTCCTGTCTCAAAATCGTGGGTAAATTTCACAGGCGCCGCATTATATATCAATGTCGGCAGATATATGACCGGCCCTGGCCACATTGCGGCTTCTGACTCGTTACCCTTCTGCATCACGTCTACACCAAAAATCGACAGGAAAAAAGTCAGCGACCCAAAAACCACCAGGAAAATTAAACCGGCATTAATTAGTTTTTTCATGTTATACACCTCCTTTCTTTCCGAAATCTCTCTCCGAAATCTCTCGCGCGCTTCTAAGAAACTATTCCATTCACCGTTGCGCAATCTCTCAGATAAGTTCTAAAGGGATTAGTTTCACAGATGCCAGTTTTCTACTTCTAATCCAGGTATTCGTTCAAAATGACTAACGTTCTCTGTTACAACCTTCAAGCCGTACGTCACTGCCGTTGCAGCGATGAGCAAATCTGTTTCCTCAATAAGTTGATTTTGAACCTTTAGGCGCCACCAAAGATAGGATGCCTTCTGGCTCACGGATTTTGTTATATCAAACCACTTGCATTCTTGTTTGACAAAATCCTCTAACGCTTGAAGCGTTTCTCTGCGAGCATTTAAATCCTCAAATTCCAGCACCCAACGGCGAAACTCGTAGTAAGTAATAGGATTCATCCCAAAACGTCGTCCGCCTTTGCGGTATTGTGTAGCGTACCGTCGAAGCGTTGTTCGAGGTTCACTCATCAAAAGATGCGAAAGGTGTTCTGTATCCAGTAAGGCTAATTTCACAATCTTCTCTCCCTTCGTTTTTCCTGGATTTTAGCATCGATATGCTTTTGCAGAGAAGCAAATTGCTTTTCCCCAATACGCTCCTTTAGACGCTCTGAATAACTCAGAAGCCTTTTGTACGTTTTGAGAAATTTAATCGTTTCTTTGTAGGATTGAAACTGATTAATCGTTTCTGTTGGCAGCAACAATGACCTGGCAAGATTAATTTCCTTCTCATAAGAAGCCTGAACGGCTTTTTGAAAACTTGCGAAAAATTCCATTTCGTCATTTGCTTTCCTGAATCGCCTAAATATTTGCGATTCCTTACGGATAAAAGCCTTGACAATTTCCTTTAGTATTTCAGTATCCCAAGAAAGAATCTCTTCCACAGAAAGTTCTGGAGACACAATTTGATTCTGAATCACTTTTGCGGCAAAGATTTTAGGGCGTTCCTCCAACCATTCGCAATACTTCCTCATATCCCCAACCGAAACGACTCTAAAAGCAATTTCTCCAAGACTATTATGAGAAAAATTCCAGGGTTGAGCGCGGAATTTCATAGCGTTCTCCTTTCCGAAAATCCGTTTGATTATTCACGTTTCACGTTTTACGCTTCACTTCTCCAGCTTCTCCACCGCCTCCTCCATCGCCTTCTTTGCCTCAACCTCTTGCTCCTTCGCCATCGCTTCTTAGCACTTCTTTCAGAAGCTCAACGGCTCGCTTGTCGCCCATCTCACCAGGTTTCTGCGCAGACCAGGCACGCTCCATTGTTTGCCTACGGAGTCCATCCGTTCCCCAAAATGGGAAGCCAGATTGCTTCGCTTCACTCGCAATGACATTATTTGTTCGGGGCTCAGTTGGAGCAGCAGTTTAGTAATTATGATGATAACAAAAGGAAAAAAGAAAGTCAAGTGGAATTTTATATACGACTTTTTCAGTTATCGCATCACGCCTTTGGTTATTAACCCATTAACCTCCTTTCGGAATGCCCATTTCCACTTTTACAGCATCATGAAAAAAATCTTTTCTAAGCATAAGAATATCTCCGGCTCTGAAAATTAGAGGATTACTTCAGCAGCACCGCTTTCCGCACGAAGGTGTTTTTCCCTGTGCGCATTTCGTAAGAATAGACACCACTTCCGACCGATTCGCCTGAACTGTTCTTCCCATCCCAATATGCTGACTGCTCCTTGCCGCGGTATACGCCAGGAGATTTAGTTCCCAATTGCAGCATGCGCACTAAATTGCCAGCAGCATCGTAAATGCGTATTTCTACCTCAGCGGTCTCATTCAGCGCAAAGGGAATCCAGGCCCCTGATGTGGCTGGATTGGGATAGCTTGTTAGCAGTGTATCACTTTTGAGCATGCCCCATGTGACCCATTTGAGTTTCTTAGGCTGCACACTTACTGCCCAATTGCTTGAACTTGCAAGCAATTCCCCCTTGATTAAATCCCAGATTCGCAATTCTTCTGTCGGGGCAACATCTGCGTACCAATAGCTTTCCTTCACAAACCCTTTTGCTATAGTTTGTCCATCTGGTAATTTAAGACGGTGTTCAATCTCCCAGGTTTGTGTATCCCAAAGAATTACCTGATTTTGCAAGTTATACGTTGCTAACCATTTGCCATCAGTAGAGATGCTGTGAAATAAGATATAACCCGCCACTGGGTCAGATAGGTTTGCAATCGGATTGTGATTTTTGGGGTCGCGAATCAGCAATCCCCGATTTCCCCCATTTACTGGGACGACCTCGAAACGCCCATCCGGTGAGTAAGCGATAATATCCTCTTGGATTTGACGCGAAGCAATCGGTTTGAGTTTTTCCACATCTACAACAAATTGCTCATATACCCACTCTCCTACGGGTCCACATGTAGTAGATGCAACGAATCGTTTTCCATCATGAGTGAAGGCAAGACTCCCAATCGAGCTTGGAGAACCCCAGACACCATGTTTCTCCCATGTTCCCACCTTCCAGAAATGCACCGTACCTGGATTTGGTGTACCGACAGAGACATAATCCATTTCCTGCACAGCCAATAGTTCTCCGCCAGGCACAAAGAGTAAATCTGTAATATCAAAGGCATTGAGCCGAAAGTAAGCAACCTGGGTAAAGGTAGAGAGCTCCAAAACTCCCACATTTTCTGGGCGGCCTTCGCTCCAGGCAAGATAACAGTTGTCAGGACTGAAAGCCAATTTATCCACCTTCGAGTGGAGAGATTTTGGGATGGGACCTTGAATAGAGAGAGTCTGAATTGGTCGCAAGCTACTCGTATCGAATACAATGAACCCTGCTACCGTTTTCACTGCCAACAGATTACCATCGGGAGAGAATATCCCCTCTAACAGTTTCTCCTGTTCTAAGGTGAACCCTTGAGCCGATGCCAGACTGAGGCTCAAGATACTTACCATCCAAACAAAGGAAACACGGATGCGCAAAGCGCATCCGTGAATGGCATACTTTACAATCCATTCCCGAATCTTTTGCCACTTCATCTGTCATCACTCCTAAGAACGTAATTTAGAGCCGCTGATTGTCTGACAACGCTGATTTTAAAGGATTTCCAATCAGAGGCGTCTGAATATCAGCGGCTCTATAACTCATGATTACTGATAAAATGCCACCACTTCAGTTTCGTCATCCCACTGATGAATATAAATCAATTCCTTCTCCGCGTCGAAATCGTTCCATTCCTTACCATTAACGGTAACCCTCTTAATTTTTCCCTCTTGTGGGTGTCTGAATCTCACGTTAATAGACTTGGGCAGATTTCGTTTCGGCGGCTGTAGGGTCATGCGGATTTCGCCGTTGGCTACATGGGAGTTGATTTCAAAGCCTATTTCGCCGAAATAGGTCGCGGCGCGCTCGACTTTTATCGTCTCACCGTCCTTGAGCCAATCTCGCGGCGTTGCCATCGCCAAACACAGTTCATCGCAACGTTCAAAAATCAACATCAAATGGAACCAATACGTCGATTGAGATTCGTCCGATGTTTTGTAGTGGTCGCCGCGCCAATCCGCCATTGTTGGCAACGGATGTTCGGTCAGCATGCAAGTATCCGGGTAAAACGCGACTGCAAAGGCGTTGAAGTATCCGCGCAGGAAATGTTTGATTTCGTCGCGCAGGATGTATGGAATCGGATGACAAAGCAGGTTGGGCTGCATTGAGAATCCGCCCCGACTGAACCAATACCGTTCGAAGTCAGGAACGGTATAGCCATATCGTTCTGAAATGTATAAATTATCTTCAAAGTCTTTGATTATCCATGTCGCTGCTTCGTCATTCTCCTGAAGTAAACCGCATGGAATGAGATGGATTGCGCCTTCTAACGTTTCGCGAATCCAGCCGAAGTCCCTTCCGCGCCGATACAATCTCGCTGGAATGTGAGGAACGTAAGTGCCATCGCGCAGTTTGACAACGGGAGAACGCGCCATAGATTCCGTAAATCCCGCCATTAAATCGGCTTTGTACATCTCAGCTTCTTTCACCAACCGTTCGGCGTCTGGATGTCCGATATCCGATAATGCGTCGGTTGCGTTTTTCAAACCCAGGTAAGTATATGCATTGGTGGAAAGCCAGTGCCAGTATTCCTGGACATCCTCTAACGCGCCCGCTGGCAGAAAGCCGTATTCCAGAACCTTGTCGCCATTTTGGTCATATTTCATCGTCGCACGCCGCTCTTTTCTTATCCAATCACAACCTTTGACGATATTGGGTGCGACGCGATTTAGCCATCCTTTATCTTTTGTATACCAGTAATGTTCGCCAAGACACCATAGCACCCAGCCATGATGCTGATTGTATCCGCCCGATTCATATCCGCCCGCGCCGTAGAACAGCCCATCTATCGACGAGAAATTGCCCGGCAATGCCGCCATGCTTTGATAGTGAAGGTATGTTTCTAAATGTTTTTCAACTTCTGCATGATAGCAACGTCGGTCTAAATCGCTGATGCACATACATCCCTCGTTGGAAAATGCGCCATATCCGAGAGAGCCGACCCGCGCCACATATCGGTCGGAATTAGGTTCTCTGTCGTTTGTGATGAGCATGTGTATCAAATGAGCGCGGTAAAAGTTGTTGAGCGTAGATTCAGGCGTCGTGATTTGCGTTCCTGCTTTTACGCGTTCACGCCAATATTGCACGACCTTTTCATGTTCGGATTCATAATTGATGCTTTTGGCACGTTCGTATTCTGACGCTTCTGTTAGGGTGATGAACGGAATTTTGACATAGAGAGAGTGCCTGCTATTCGGATTTAACGCAACCTGATATGCGATTTTGCCTTCGACGGGCTTTAAGATTCCTTGCCCGGCGGTGTCGATGATACAGCGTAATTTATCCAGGCCATTTCCAGTCGCAAAGATGAGTCCATCTCGTTCAGCGAGAGTTTCGCTTTCATCCGCGCTTACTTCCAGCAATAACTTTGCAGTCCGCTGTTCTGTACTAAAGTTCGCGATGTTAATCTTCATCAATAAGATGACCGGGGCATCGCCTTGCGCTTTTGCATTGTCTAAAATATCGTCCTCAAGTAACGTCGCAAACGCAACCTGTTCAAAGTTCAGTCCATCATCTGTCCATTTTGTGTGGATGATTGGCAAATATCCGTCTTCGATATACCGTTCAGCGGGTTTTACATTTGGAAAACCGAAATGGTAACGGATTCGCCCGCCTTCCCATAGCAATCTTTCGGTATCTTTCCCCTGTATTCGTGAAATCCAATTTCGCGGACAAAACACGTCGCCGTTGGGGTCTACGCCGAACTTCTGCCTGCCGCCTTCACATCCTAAGACAATGTAAAACTGACCTTTCGGCGGCATATCGTTCCACGCGCGTTCCAATGTCTGCTCTGGCATATCTTTGATTCGGTCATACACCGTCTTTTGGGCTTCTGCCTCCAATTGCAATTTAAAATTAGAGTAATCAATGTCGTCAGAGTTTTTGGTTATCAGTACGCCAAAGTCTTTGATGTAGATGTGTTCGCCTGCTTCGATATCATCCATCGAAAAAGAAAAACCTTTACCTGCCATCCGCGAAGGAATCATCAGTTTATTTTGTAGCCTGACAGCGACAATCGTTTTATCGAAGGAGTTGACATCCTCGTTGTATGCGTACCTTATGTTGGCGCGGATGCCATCAGTTTTTCCCTCAATGGTTGATTGCCAGCTTTTGTCCGCCATAATCTTTACGGAACTTTCGGGACTCAACGACACCACACTTTCTACCTCGCCATTATAAAACTCCAGATGTCCGTCCCAGATTTGCTTCTCGGTGGTATCGCATCCCCATTCGATGTTGACCTCTTCCTGACACCACACCGAATCGGTGTATGCCTTGAAGGATTGGGGTTGAGGTTTGGCTTTGTTTAGTAACAATCGCAACTGAAGAGTTCGGCGAAACCTGGCGTCAAAATCTTTGATATCCGGAAATTCTTTCGCATTGATGGAATTAAACGTATAAGTCCAGGTTGTATCCTCAATTTCAACATTGGCATCAACAGTTTTCCACTTGCCATTTGTCCAGTCATCGCTTGCCATCCATCCTGAACTGCCAGCGCCGACGCCTGCACCTTTTGGTACTCTCTGATGCGGCCAATGATTTTGCCAATATTGGAGTTGTTGTTCCGCGACATCCGGCATGGACGATTCATCAGAATATGCGATGACCACTTTGTAAATATCCCTCGGCTCTTCCCATCGCACGCCGAAATCAGTTTCCGTCCAAGATGTCATCAAACCGTATTTAGCGACATCGACATAATCAGACATTTGAAACCTCCTTAACGTTTAGTGTGAATTATGCTAAGAAGAGTGATACGTGATGCGTGAAACGTGAAGGGCTAGCACGGAGGCACGCCCCTACTACACATCACTCATCACTTATCACGTTTCATTTTTCACTCATCATTCTATTTCAGCCATTGGAATATCCGGCGAACGAGGGTTAGGGTAAACTTGTAATCCTCTTGGCTCAATGATGAGGTCTAACTCCTCCATCACTATAGCACCAAGAAGTCCGTACTTCTTTTCTGGCTCCACAACTGCTGTGGTAACGGTTTTCCTTCCACATACTTCCACCTCGACACCATAGACTACATCCTTAGTTTCCCTCTTCTCGTTGGCATATTTAACCTGCTGTCTTCTGATAACGGGGAAATTCAGATTCTCTTGAAGCCATCCTGGGATGACGAACATCGTTGCTCCGCAGTCCACCTTAACTCTCAGTTCTATTTCTTCAGAATTAGTAATGATGTTCTTGATTTTTACATCTGTGAAAGTTACTCCCATAGGATTTTCACCTCCATTCCGCTATAAATTGCCTATTCTCGGCTGAACCTGCTAAATTATATCATAAACTCTTAGTGAATAGCAATGAGCTTCTTTATCCAGTACACATTCCCCACGTAACGCAAACTGTTAGTTTGCGCCTTCCCGCATCACAATCTAACAGATTGTGTTACGTATGGGGAATTTCTGTTTACCCAATTACCAACTTTACTTTCACCAATTTCCATGTTAAAATTGTTTATGTATGAGGACAAAAATTTTTTCAAACTTTTTTTTTATTTCATGTCACATTTTCATCATTCGCGGTCTCTTACTATATGATGGGATATATTAGGTAATGATGAAGGTGGGAGGATAGCGATTAAAATGCGAACGGAGGATGGGTATATTATCAGTAAATGCCTCAACGGCGAGCCAGAGGCTTTTGGTTTGCTGGTTGACAAATACAAGGCAGGCATCTTTGCATTTACTTATGTTAGACTCCGCAATTTCCACGATGCCGAGGATGTAACGCAGGAAGTTTTTATTCAAGCCTATCGGAAACTGCGCGCTTTGAAACAATACGATAGTTTTCTTGCATGGCTCTATTCCATAGCTTCTGACTTTTGCAGAAGATTGGTACGGTCGAGAGGCAGACGCCATGACAATGAATTTATCGAAGATCAAAGTTCAGAGGTGTTGAAAAACCTTTCGTTAGACGCCTATCGCAATGGCATAGTGTCTGAATCCCTTCGTGAATCATTGGATTCTCTGCCCGAAATCTATCGCGAGGCATTGATGCTACACTATCTTGGCGGCATGAGCGCCGAAGAGATAGCAAGATTTCTTGGCGCGTCTCCCAGCGCAATCAGACAGCGGCTCAGTAGAGCGCGCAAACAACTCAAGGAGGAAATGCTTGACATGATGAACAAAACTTATAAGCAGCAAAGATTACAGGCAATCTTTACATTCCGCGTTGTTGAAACAATTAGGCGCATAAGAATAGAGCCTGCGCCACGAATGACGGGGCTGCCTTTTGGCCTCTCGTCCGCAGTGGGGATTATTCTCACTATTTTTAGCCTCAATCCGCATTTTAGCGTGCTAAATCCAAAAGATATTCCCATCGTTTCGGAACTTCCTAACGAGACGACGGTGATGGAAACTGGGGAAATCCCGGTTGATGTCTTGCGGGTATCGGATATGTTGAGGATTTCTCGGATATCGCTCATCTACGGCAATCATGGACGAGGTGATGGAGGAGCGCCCGGTTTTCCAGTTCAACAGAGTGCCTTACTTATGGCTCCAGGTGGTGAGGGCGGCAAATTCCCCGAAAAGCCTTCAGCACGCCTCGGCAAGGGAACTGTCGACAAGATTGCGTATTCACCTGATGGCAAACTACTGGCATTGGCTGGAAGCATAGGTATCTGGCTATACGATGCAGATAACCTGAATGAAGTCGGGCTGTTAGAAGGACATACAGGTAGAGTGTCTTCTGTCGCCTTCAGCCCTGACGGGAAAACACTGACTTCAGGTAGCTGGGATGAAACAATTCGTCTGTGGGATGTTGCCGGGCAGAGGCAGACAGGTTTGTTGCAGGGAGCAAACTATGTGTTTTCCGTCGCCTTCAGCCCTGATGGGAAGATGCTGGCTTCGGGTAGCTGGGACAATACAGTTCGTCTCTGGGATGTTGCCGGGCAGAAGCAGTCAGGTTTGTTGCAGGGACATACAAGTGTGGTGAATTCCGTTGCTTTCAGCCCTGATGGTAAGACACTGGCTTCAGGTAGCGATGACAAAACAATTCGCCTGTGGGATGTTGCCGGGCAGAAGCAGTCAGGTCTGTTGCAGGGACATACAAACGTGGTGTCTTCCGTCGCCTTCAGTCCTGATGGGAAGACACTGGCTTCGGGTGGATGGGAAAATATAATTCGCCTGTGGGATGTCGCTGGACAGAAGCAGATAGGTCTGTTGCAGGGACATACAGGTGGGGTGACCTCTGTCGCCTTCAGCTCTGATGGGAAGACGCTGGCTTCGGGTAGCGGTGACAAAACAGTTCGTCTCTGGGATGTTGCTGGGCAGAAGCAGACAGGTCTGTTGCAGGGACATACAAACATAGTGTGGTCCGTCGCCTTCAACCCTGATGGCAAGACGTTGGCTTCGGGTGGCGGTGGTGATGACAAAACAATTCGCCTGTGGGATGTTGCCGGGCAAAAGCAGGTGGGCTTGTTGCAGGAACAAACAGGCGGGGTGTCTTCCGTCGCCTTCAGCCCTGATGGGAAGACACTGGCTTCGGATGGCGGGGACAATATAATTCGTCTCTGGGATGTTGCCGGGCAGAAGCAGATTGGTTTGCTGCAGGGACATACGTGGGGGGTGAAATCTGTCGCCTTCAGTCCTGATGGTAAGACACTGGCTTCGGGTAGCTTTGACAGTACAATTCGCCTCTGGGATGTTGCCGGGCAGAAGCAGACAGGTCTGCTGCAGGGACATACAGACTGGGTACTTTCTGTCGCCTTCAGCCCTGATGGAAAGACGTTGGCTTCGGGTAGCAATGACAGTACAGTTCGCCTGTGGGATGTTGCTGGACAGAAACAGGTAGGTTTGTTACAGAAACATACTGATGGGGTGCTTTCTGTCGCCTTCAGCCCTGATGGGAAGACATTGGCTTCGGGTAGCGATGACAAAACAGTTCGCCTGTGGGATATTGCTGGTCAGAAGCAGATAGGTCTATTGCAGGGACATACAGACTATGTGATATCTGTTGCCTTCAGCCCTGATGGAAAGACGTTAGCTTCGGGTGGCGGGGACAAGACAATTCGCCTGTGGGATGTTGCCGGACAGAAGCAGATAGGTTTGTTGCAGGGACATACAGATGAGGTGTATTCCGTCGCCTTCAGTCCTGATGGTAAGATACTGGCTTCGGGTAGTGTGGACAGTTCAATTCGCCTGTGGGATGTTGATGGGCAGAAGCAGGTAGGTTTGTTACAGGGACATACAGACGGGGTGTCTTCCGTCGTCTTCAGCCCTGGTGGAAGATGGCTGGCTTCTGGAAGTTGGGACGGCACTATTCTGCTCTGGGAAGTGAACCTGCCGGCTTCGGGCAAAGCCATAGAACCTAAAGGCAAGCGACCGCTGATGTGGGGTGCGGTGAAGAGAACGGCATGCGCATCAACTTAAGCCCATTTCCCCTCTCCCCAGACCCTTTTCAGGGATGGACACTTGAGTTCCCCCCCTTTTGTAAAGGGGGGCAGGGGGGATTTCTCAGGTTTTTCTCTCGTTCAAATCCCCCTCAATCCCCCTTTACCAAAGGGGGAAGCCATTTTCATCTCTTAAGTTGATGCGCATGGGGTGCGGTGAAGAGAACGGCGCTTTATCAGAATTTCCCAAACCCCTTCAACCCTGAAACCTGGATACCCTTCAGCCTCTCAGAACATAGGCGCGTGAACATCAGGATTTACAGTTCAAGGGGTCATCTTGTCAGGACGCTTAATTTAGGACAAAAGCCAGCGGGAGAATACCTCAACAGGGAGCAAGCAGCCCACTGGGATGGAAGAAACGATAATGGTGAATTGGCGGCGTCGGGTGTCTACTTTTACACAATGGAGGCTGGAGAGCTTATGGGTTTGAGGAAAATGGTTGTGATGCGATAAAAAATAGGACTTCCCTATGTGTATCAACTTAACGGATGAAAATGTGATTCATTCGTTACAAACGCCTTGAATTAAAATTCAGGCTAAGAAGCGAAAGTCAACTAAAAGTTGACTAATCGGCCAGGTGTAGTCGTCTTTCAGACGACTTGAGCATCTTAGCCTGCGAATTGATTCGCAGGGTTAAGTTGATACACATGGGGTTTCTGAAAGGACTTCTCATAAACAAGGAGGTGACAAAAATGAAAGGAACAAAGTTTTTTGGACTTAGAATAGCTTTGGCGGCTTGTATTTTGGCTTTGCTTTTAGCTGTCGAGGCGGGATTTGTTTCCACTGCCTTGGCTGGTAAGCCACCCAATCCGCCAACTTCTACTAAATACGGCTATGTTATGTTCAGAGATGCAACTGGGGATGTAATCCGGAGTGATGGGAGAGGACAATATATAGATTGTCAGAAAGGAGGGGAAGACGTAGTCTGGATTAATGTCCGGAATAATGATGGTTCACTTAACTGGGTGGAGTTTTACCCTGGTAAGATGTATTATCATCATCCGTCTTTTCCCCCTTCAACCAGAAGAATAAAATTTCTCTTCAATGTCTCTGCCATATCTACTGGGCAAACAGGAAATGCGGTGCGTGATATTCTGAGATGGTATAAAGGCGAAGATGGGGCTTATAATGAACGTTCCACCAACCCTGGTTACCTCGAAGACAATAGCTTACATGCTCCAATATTTGTAAACGGGACGAAATTAGGCTTTGATAGCGATGGTTTCGTTCAGTTTGTAGTTGAACCGGATGTGAGCAGCCCTGGCACTGATGCAAAGGCTATAACACAAGCCAAGGTAGATGACTACTATAGCGGTGACGATAATGTGACTTACTGGTCTACTATAAACGAACCAGTTCGATACATAATCTATACCCTTGATTATAGTGGCTTTACGGTTACGCCTGTTCAGTGGGATAGAAAGAAAAAACCAGTAACGTGGACAATCGAAGCGACGGGAAATCCAGTCCTTTACGTCAAGCTAACTGATTTCAATGGAGGGAAGGTATTTCTGGTGGATTCATATACTGTGAATCTACCCTTTGCCTTTGCAGTGTCGCTCAATCCTCTGACCACCTACCCTAGAGTTAGTGGTGCCCCAAGAAAGGATAGTACCCTTTCCACTACCTGGGGAGAGATAAAGAATACGAAGTAATCGCATAGTAACACCAGAAACCCGTTTTCTCGGAGAAAACGGGTTTCTAGCGAAACTACTAAATCTTAATTTCATCAAGGCTGTCAACGGTAAGACACTGATTAAAAATCCTCTTTAGACGCGCCATACTCTTAATCGTTTTAATCTTTTCCGAAAATAAGGAAGGAGCCGTTTGAAATCTCGTTTGAATTATTTCCAAAATGTTCTCTCGCTGGGTTTCAAGAGAGCCTTCTTTTCTGCCTTCTTTCCTTAGAGCTTGCGCAGATGTCATTGCCATATCTCTCACCTCCTCTTTCCTTTCACTTTTAATCAAGTTTTCTACGAACGATATCAATTCTTCTGCCTCAATTCTCTTTCGTCTATTGCGAATCAACAAAACTATATACTGGCTTAACTTTCTCCACTGGTAGTCAGAAGCAGCCTTTGAGATACAGGGAACTGCGCCCTCAAGCTCAAGTAAGAATTCCCTCTTGGGAGATTTCACCTTCTTCAGAAGTCTCATTGCCCAACCAAAGGGATTATCATTCGCTATAAGTTCAGAATCAGGGATTTCTTTTAGGCTTTTGAATATTGGAGCATATTGAGGCACAAACTCACCAAAGATGGGAGGGGGATTTATGACTTTCCATTGCTAATTTTCAACCAAATTGTACCATTTTATCATCCTACTTTCAAGGAAAATTTGGCATGCCACCACTACCACCCTGGTCGTCCAACATACAGGCTGCGATTTTCCATCGGCAGAGGTACACGCGCGCCGCCGCGGCGGCTTGATTCGATGAAGCCCATTATCATTTCCTGACTACAGCGGGCGAGGCGGATGTTGCCTTTGGTTTCGCGTCCCGTCTCAATTGCCTCAATTATGTCTTTAATACAGTTGACTGTTCCGCTTTCTTTTGGCGCCTGGGGAAACGGCGCATCCTTCAAGATACCCCACTCGCCTGCCTTGCGCATCTGGCATTCTATGCCGTTGTTGAGCGTACGCAATTTGCCCTTGGCGCCGCTGACTTCATATTCGCTGCCTCCGCCAGCCACGATGTAGCCGTGGATACCGTTCTTGAACTTGACGTAGCCCATCGATATGCCAGGGTCGATGTTCAACCGATTGTCTTCCCAGTCTGAGTCGGCGGCGATAATCGTCCCTTGCACATATTCGATTTCAGAGTCTTTGGCAAGGAACAGAAGCATATCTGCGGTGTGCGTGTGTCCCCAGAGCGCCGCACCTACTCCGCAGTGTCCAATTACGCATTGAATGTCTCCCAATTCGCCATTCTCAATCAATTCCCGAGCCTTGTTGTAAAGCGGGATGTAGCGGCGCTGAGTACCATAGTTGAACTTGACGCCGTGTTTTTCGCACGCCTCCACCATCGCATCAGCCTCTTCCATTGAACAACACAACGGCTTCTCGCAGTATATTCCCTTGACGCCGTGTTCAGCGGCAAAGATGGTTATTTCAGCGCGAGGAGCCGGGCGAGTTGCGATACTGACGATATCCGGCTGTTCTTTATCAATCATTTCGCGATAGTCAGTATAGCCATTCGGGACATTATAGCGTTTCTGAATGGCGGAAACTTTCTCTGCTATCACATCCGACACGGCGACCAAATCGACATTCTCCAGCGCCATATACCCGGCGGCATGAGAATATGGAATCCATATAAAACTATCCGGGCGGTTGCGCACTTCGTCATCAATCGTCGCGCCCATACGCCCACAACCTATGAGACAGGCTTTGTATTGCTTTGACATTTGTAATTCTCCTTTGCTTTTGAATTTTCCATGAAAAATTCCTTGACTTCTTTAGAATATCATGTCATATTTATTGAAATAATGCAACCGATTTCTTCGTGGTTTACGAAGTAAATCCGCTCTCATAAATATGAATCCAGAAAGACAGCATACTATCAAACAAAATTCAAGTTCGACTGTTACACTCAGAGCATTATTCCTTGGCGTCATCTTAATTCCGTTGAATGCCTATTGGATTATTCAACTCGAAATGGTATGGGGAGGGACATATCCTTCCACGATAACCCTACTTATGCCTGCTGTTTTCAGCGTTTCGGCGTTAATTTCTGTGAATTTCCTGCTTGCGCTACTTTGGCCTCAATTCGCATTCAATCAGGGTGAACTCCTAACCGTTTATATAATGTTAGTGGTCGCATTAGCCCTCAATGGTTGTGATGTGCTTCAGACTTTAGTACACCTGTTAGGAACGGGATTCTGGTATGCGACGGCGGAAAATGAATGGGCGGATTTGTTCCATAGCTATCTGCCCAAATGGCTCACCGTAGAAGACAAAAGCATTCTTATCGGTTTTTTTAGGGGTGATTCAAACTTTTATCAATCTGAAATTATCAAATCGTGGATTCTACCTTTGACAATCTGGTTGGGATTTATCTCTGTTTTGCTTTTCGTCATGATATGTATCAATGTCATCATGCGCAGACAGTGGATAGAAAAGGAGAAACTGGCTTATCCAGTTATTCAATTGCCATTAGCAATTACGGCAGGCGGAGGCGTAACAGGTTTCTTTTCAAATCGGATTCTCTGGATGGGTTTTGCGATAGCGGCGATGATTAACCTTATCAACGGTTTCAGTTATCTGTATCCGCAAATTCCTTCTTTGCCTGTCAAACATCATAATATAGGTCAATATTTCACGGAACGCCCCTGGAATGCCATCGGTTGGATGCCCGTCTCATTTTACCCATTTGCCATCGGATTGGGATTTCTGATTCCTCTCGACCTATGTTTTTCCTGCTGGTTTTTCTATCTCTTTTGGAAAGTGGAGAGGGTGATGGGTGTCATCACAGGCTGGCAAAGCATTCCCGGATTTCCATTTCCCGGTCAGCAGATGAGCGGCGTGTGGATTGGTTTGTTTGGCTTTGCTATGTGGACAAGCAGGCATCATCTGAAAAACGTATTTGTGCGGATTTTTCTGAAAAAAGAGGATGCTGACGCATCGTCTGAGCCTATGAAATACAGAACCGCTATATTAGGGATAATTTTGGGTTTGAGCATTATTACGTTTTTCAGCGTTAAAGTAGGTATGTCAGCCTGGGTTGCTTTAGTATTTTTTGGCATCTACTTTGCACTGTCCACAACTATCGCAAAAATCAGGGCGGAGCTGGGACCGCCGGTGCAAAATCTACTTGGTTCAGGACCTGATTACATTTTGACGACTTTTTTAGGAACGAAAAGATTCAAGCCAGGCGATTTGGCGACCATGTCTTTGTTCTATTGGTTTAACGCTGAAGCATATCGTTCACATCCGATGCCGCATCAACTGGAAGCGTTCAAGTTGGCTTCCTTAACCGGCATGTCGAATAAAAAAGTCGTGTTGGCGATGATGTTAGCGGTTGTTGTCGGTTCATTAGCGGCGTTTTGGGCAGTATTGCAATTCGGCTATAAATTTGGCTCAGAAGTTCGCTTTGGAGGCCCTGCACGGTGGTTTGCGTGGGCCTCCTTCCAACGTTTGGGATGGTGGTTGAGCTATCCTTCAGGGCCAGACTATAATGGCATCGGCTTTACGGGAATTGGCTTTGTATTCACGATATCTTTGCTATACTTGCGAACGCGGCTGTTCTGGTGGCCATTCCATCCAGTCGGCTATGCTCTTTCATACTGGTGGGCAATGAATTTAATCTGGTTTCCTCTGCTGCTAAGTTCTGTAATCAAGTGGACTATTCTCAAATATGCGGGACTTCGCGGTTTGCGGAAAGCAGTGCCTTTTTTCTTTGGCTTGATTTTGGGTGATTATCTCATCGGCGGCACCTGGAGCCTTTTGGGTATGGCGCTGGAAAGGCAGATGTATGCGTTTTGGGTTTAGAAAATGAAAAATTTCTATATTTTGGGGTTGCGTTTTAATGAATATTGTATTAAAATAATAGGCATGTTTAATAGTCCCCTCCTTGGAGGAGTAGGGATGGGTACATTTGATGCGTGATGCGTGAAACGTGATGTGAAATATAAATCACTCTTCACGTTTCACGTTTCATGGTTTGCAATAAGAATTTTGAAAGTTGCTTAATAATCAAAACTACCTAAAATGTGTCAGTCTAAAGGAGATATGATATATGTCTAAGCAGATTTTAAATAACGTATGTTGTTTTGCATCAATTATTCTCATGATTGGATGCCTATTGACTATTGCTGGTTGTGGTGATATTAAACTCAATATCTCACGAGAAGCAAAAGTAGTCAATGTAACAGCTTCCGCTAATAGCCGACCGAAAATTTCCTGGTCTATTGGCGGCGATGCCAAGAAATTAGGAGAAGTCAGAATGTTTTCACTCTTCATGGCAAAGGGTGAGGAAATTATATGGAACCTCACCAATATACCTGAATATGTCAGGTCGGTTAAATATGGCGAGTTACCCGAAGGTACCGCCGGGTCATACCCACCGGATTTGACGCCTGGGGAATATTACATTAAGGTGACAGCCATAGGCCCAGTCGCAGCTATTGGTTCAGGGGAAGCAAAACTAACAGTGAAGTGAAAAATGAAACGTGATGCGTGAAACGTGATGAGTGATTTATATTTATCACGTTTCACGTTTCACGCTGGGATTTTATTCTTCCGACATCACGTATCTTATCACATCATTTATCGTTTCATAATCGAACCCTCGTCTCTCAAGGAAATTGTATAGACGCCTTCGAGCGATATTTGGTTCCAAATCTTTATAATGATTCATTTGTTTTTCCGCTACTTTCATCGCCATTTCAAATTCTTCCGAATCGTCGATTTCCGACAAAACTCTGGAGATAGTACCTTTGTCAATTCCTTTGCGCATCAGTTCCATTCTCAGCGTTTTTTTGCCCTTAGGCTTGTGGCGTTTCCTGCTTTCCACCCAATCCTTCGCATATTCCTCATCTTTGATGTATCCCAGTCTTTCCAGTGTTTCCATTGTGGCGGAGACTGCATCTTCACCGTAGCGCTGTACAAGTTTATTATACATCTCTTTGCGAGTATAACTGCGGCGGACAAGCAAGTCAAACGCATAATTTTTCGCCTTCAAGATTTCATCCTCTTGAATTATTTTTCTCAGAACATCCTCGTCAATACTGAGGCCAATGCGCAATCCAAATTTTATAAGCAATGTCTGGTCGACACTACAAAAAAATTCACCATCCAGGTAGATGGACTTACGAGATGAATCTTTTTGCTGTGATTTGATATCTGTTATTCGTTTTTTCATGTTTTAACGACCTACTTCTTCTTTCAGTTGAACATAACTGTCAGCAAGCTACTTGCAATAAGTTTATACTAACTACAGGAGCATGTCAATCGAAAAAATCATACCGATTTCCGACAGTAAAGTGTTTTTCGTTTTCCAGGTTCATGAATATAAATAATATCTACTACATAATATTTTTATGCACGTCTCCCATCCAAACTTTTCTTGCAAACTTTTCTTTAAGAAAGAAAAGTTCCATCATAAGAAATAAGAGGAAGGAAAAGTTCCATCATAAGAAACACTGAGGAAGATAAAAACTTCAAATCTTAAAATCTAACATGGCGTTTCAATTTGGCGCATATAAAAGATATGCATATTGAGCATCGGGACCGCCCTTGGAATGAATATATTATACTCTATCTAAAACGCGGTGAACCCAAAAGCAGCAAGCATTTAAAGAAAATCTAAGTGTGTTTTTGAAACAGTTGGCATTATAATTGCTAATCTAAGAGCCAAAAATGAAAAGGAATTGGAAGGAGAACGCTATGAATAAGGAAATGATGTCAATAGCGCTCATAGAGGAGTTAGATCGGGTTATAGATGGGTATAATGCATCCCCGGATAGTCTTATTCAGATTTTGCATGCTGCCCAGGGACTACATGGATATCTAAGGGAGGATGTGCTCTTACGTGTATCAAAAAGGTTAAAAATCCCTTTGAGCAAGGTCTATGGCGTAGTTACCTTTTATCATTTTTTTTCGTTAGTGCCTAAAGGCAAACATGAAATACTCTGTTGTATGGGAACGGCATGTTATGTGAAGGGGATGGAGCGAATATTGACCAGGTTGGAGAAGGAGCTGGGTGTAAAGCCAGGGCAAACCACTCCTGATGATATGTTCACCGTGCAAAATGTCAGATGCCTCGGCGCTTGTGGATTAGCTCCTGCGATGATGATTGATGGAGATGTTCATGGCAAAGTGACGCCAGACAGCATTCCGCGGATATTGAGGAGATATAGATGATGGAAGAAAGCAAACGAGGACGGGTTTACAGGAGTAAACCATGTTGTCAGCTTTTCTAAAGGAGTTACGGATTCCGTTTCGGAAGACGTGTTCGGAGGTGAATACGGATGAAAATAAGCGACCTGAAGAAGATAAGGGATAGAGCGCAGAAATCACTTGACCTTAGGTCTGGCCCCAAAGAATATAGGATAGTGGTGAGCATGGGGACATCGGGGATTGCAGCTGGAGCCAGGGATGTAATGAAGATGCTTCTCAATGAGATAGAAACACAAGGGCTTGAGAATGTAGAGCTTACTGTAACTGGTTCTGCGGGGTTTGATGATGCCGAACCAGTAATTACGGTTGAGAAGAGTGGCGAGGAGAAAGTAATTTATGGGCGGTTGACTCCCGATGTTGCCAAAAGAGTAATAACCGAACATATAATGCACGGTAGGAAAATAGAGCAGTTTATAATAGGTCATCTTAAACATTGATGATTGTTGATTGATGATTGTTGATTGAAAGTAGGGGCGGTGCGTCCCTGCCAGCCCTCAATCATCAATCGTCAATCGACAATCGACAATCCAAGGGCAATCGACAATCCGAAGGGTGAAAGGAAAGAGACATGGCATATAGAACTCATCTTCTCATATGCGCGGGCGCAGCATGTATATCTTCAGGGGCTATCTCCGTGGAGGATAAGCTCGTTGAGGAATTAAAGAAACAAGGGCTTGATGAGGAAATAAAGGTCGTCGAGACCGGATGTATGGGCTCCTGCGGAATTGGCCCGGTCATGATTGTGTATCCGGAGGAGGTATTTTATCAAAATATCACCGTTGAGGATATTCTTCCTCTGGTTGAGGAACATCTTCTCAAAGGAAGAATTTACGAAAAACTCCTTGTTACAACGGAGGAGGCAGGTAATCTTATCGCGGCTCATCGAGAATATGCTTTCTTCAACAAACAGCTCAAGGTGGTTCTTGAGAACTGTGGTATAATAGACCCGGAGAACATAGAGGAATACATAGCAAGGGATGGATATGAAACCCTTGCCAGGGTGCTTACAGCGATGACCCCTGATGAAGTCATAGAGGAAATAAAGAAAAGTGGGCTGAGGGGTCGTGGTGGCGCGGGTTTTCCTACGGGGCTCAAGTGGGAGTTTGTCAGGAAGGCGAAGGGAGAAATGAAGTTCGTGGTCTGCAACGGCGATGAAGGAGACCCCGGTGCCTTTATGGACAGAAGCATTCTCGAAGGAGACCCACACCGGGTTCTCGAAGCTATGGCAATCGCCGGTTATGCTGTTGGTGCAAACAAGGGCTTTATGTATATTCGCGCGGAGTATCCCCTTGCCATCAAGAGGGTTGAGTTAGCAATCCAGCAGGCGAAGGAATACGGCCTTCTTGGCAAGAATATGTTTGAAACCGGCTTTGACTTTGATGTAGAGATAAGGATTGGCGCTGGAGCCTTTGTCTGCGGCGAGGAAACCGCTCTTCTTGCCTCTATACAAGGGGGAAGAGGCATGCCCAAGCCAAGGCCGCCATTTCCGGCTAATTCTGGGTTATGGCGGATGCCGACCCTCATCAACAATGTCGAGACTTACGCGTGTATTTGTCCGATAATACGCAAGGGAAGCCAATGGTTTGCAAGCATAGGAACGGAAAAAAGCAAGGGGACGAAGGTGTTTGCCCTTGCAGGTAAGGTGGCCAACACTGGTCTGGTCGAAGTCCCAATGGGTACTACTCTCAGGGAACTTATTTTCGAGATAGGTGGTGGCATCCCTGGGGGTAAGCGCTTTAAAGCCGCGCAGACTGGTGGTCCTTCAGGCGGATGCATTCCCGACCAGTTCCTCGACCTTCCGGTTGACTATGATTCCCTCGCCAGGATAGGGGGAATAATGGGAAGCGGGGGGCTTATAGTGATTGACGAGGATTCCTGTATAGTGGATGTAGCCAAATTCTTCCTTGGTTTCTGCGTGGATGAGTCATGCGGTAAATGCCCCCCTTGCCGGGTTGGAACAAGGCAGATGCACGGCATTCTGCAAAAGATATCTGATGGCCATGGAACACTGGATGATATCGAAGCACTTGGGGAACTTGCCAATATGGTTAAGACCGCGAGCTTGTGTGGGCTTGGCCAGACCTCACCCAACCCAATTCTCACTACACTCAGGTATTTCAGAGATGAATATATGGCTCATGTGGTTGATAAGAAGTGTCCGGCCAAAATGTGCCGAGGGCTGGTGAAATACCTGATAAACTACGACCCTTGCACAGGTTGCGCTGCTTGTTTCAGGAACTGTCCGACGTCAGCCATAAGCAGAATCGGAGAGGAAAGGAAGTATAAGATAGATATGTCAAAGTGTATAAACTGCGGAATATGCTACGAGGTTTGCAAGTTCGATGCTATTGAAAGAAGCTGAAATGTGAAACGTGATATGTGATGCGTGAAACTGTAGGTATTGTAGCATGTCATTGTAGGAGGAACGAAACGATGAAAATTATCGTTGATGGCCAAGAAATAGAGGCCAGGCCAGGTCAGACAATTCTTGAGGTGTGTAAGGAAAAGGGGATAGATGTCCCAACGCTTTGCCATTTCCCCGTGCTTGAAAACGTAGGAGCATGCCGACTCTGCCTTGTGGAAGTCGTAGGAACGAATAAGCTGCAGCCAGCTTGCACCACACCGATTACTGAAGGCATGTCAATTCGAACTAACACCGAGGCGCTTAACTCAATGAAGAGAATGGATTTGGAGCTCATCTTCTCCGAAAAAAATCACATCTGCCCTTTTTGTCCAATGAGTGGAAAATGCGAGCTTCAGGATATGGGGTACAGATTCGGGATAGAAAGTCTAAGGTATCCTTACCTTTTTCCATCCCTCCCCGTCGAAACCTCAAACCCATATTTCGTCCTTGACCATAATAGATGCATATTGTGCGGGAGATGCATAAGAGCTTGCGATGAACTGGTTGGAGTTCATACCCTCGATTTCGTAAATAGAGGGGGAAAGGCTTTTGTTGCGGCTGATATGGGAATTCCTATTGGGAAATCGAGCTGCATATCCTGTGGCACATGCGTTCAGGTATGTCCCACAGGAGCGCTGTTCGAAAAGCGGAACGCCTTCTGGTGTCGCGACCGAGTCCAGGCGTCCAAAGATACAATTTGTCAATTCTGTAGCGTTGGTTGTGGCCTGAAAGTCGCAGAAAGAGACGGGATTGTTCTTCGTATAGATAGTGATTGGGATAATCCAATTAACAGAGGTGTCCTTTGTGTCATGGGTAGGTTCCAGAGCCTTGAGGTGAATGGTCACAGGGTAAAAGAGCCGCTCATCAGGAAGGAAAGTGAATTGCTGCCCGCAACCTGGGATGAAGTCATGGAGCTCCTGGCCAACCGTATTGGAGAAGTAATGAAGCATGGAAGAAGAAAGATGGTTGGTATAGTTTCTCCTTCCCTCCCAGCGGAGAACCTTGAATCTTTCGGAACATTCGTTAAATCGCTTGGCGAAAGCGCAGAAATGGATGTGACCAACGGAATTGACCTGCTTTCTATCAAGGAAACGGCGAAATTCCTCAAGAGGACATATCCTCAAATGAACCTGCATTGTACCCTGGATGACTTGCGAAATGCTGACCTCTACTTTGTTGTGGGCGCTGACCCCAGGCAAACTCATCCTGTTGTATACTCAATAATAAGACAGGGCATCTACAAGAGAGGGGCAAAGCTTGTTATTGTTGACCCACGACGAACGGAACTTGCGCAGATAGCAGATTTGTGGTTGAGAGTCAGAAGAGGTATGGATGATGTTCTCTTCGATGCAATTACCTGGAACATCGCGCCGACGGAGTGCGAAGGAATAAGCGCTGTATCCATTGCGGATGCCGTTGCGGTAACCGGCGTTAGCGCTGATGAGATTACTGAAACAATCAAAGCACTCGAAGCTTCTCAGAAGCCGGTGGTGATATATGGCGGAGGAGTTACTCAAGATGGGCGCGGAGAAGTGTTGAAGAAACTTACATCCTTAACCCTCATCCTTGGGAAACCGAAAGCCGAAGGCGTCGGTGAGCGAAGCGAACATGGAGGGGAAAATCTCAATATGATGGGGCTTGTTAAGGGCGCGAACGCCTTGAGCGCGGTGGATTTCTCATCTGGCGCTCTATATAGGTTAGACCCAGAACATGTGGAGATGCTATATATACTTTCAGGGAATGAGGTCCCGGAATTCGATGATGAGATTTTAGACAGGATATCCTCCATTCCATTTATCGTTCTGCATTCCTATTGCACCACAGAACTTAGACCGCGGCAGAAAGAGCTATATGAGCTTGCCCATGTTATTATCCCTGCGCCATGGTGGACGGAACGACAAGGGATACTGGTCAACCTGGAGGGAAGGGAGCAACATTCAACGGCCGTGCTTCCAACACCGTTGTGGCTTAAAGATGAATTGTCCTTCATTCAAGAGCTTTCGCAAAAACTTGGGATAGGAACGTGAAATGTGATGCGTGAAACGTAAAATTGAAATCGAAAGCCTAAAATTGCAGGCATTGTAGCTGGGATAGGAGGTTAAACAAAAGATGAGCAAGGTGAAGTTGGCAACGGTATGGTTATGTGGTTGTTCCGGATGCCATATGTCCTTTCTTGATTTAGATGAGAAAATCCTGGAACTTATTGAATATGAGGACAGGTTTACTGACGTAAACCATGTGGAACTTGTCGCGAGCCCAGTAATGGATGTGAAAGATGTTCCTGAGTGTGATGTTTTGATAGTTGAGGGTGGGGTAGCAAACGACGAGCAGGAACGGCTGATATCAGAGTTAAGAAACAGGTGTAAGTGCTTGATATCCCTGGGAGATTGCGCTGGTTTTGGAACTGTCCCAATGCTCCGAAACCTTTTTACTCTCAATGATGTGCTAAAGAGGGCTTATGAAGATACGGAAAGCACTGAAGTAGGCGCAGTCATGGGAGAAAGTAAAGAACTCCCGAAATTGCGGGACAAGTTTGTCCCCATAAGGGAGCTCGTGAAGGTGGATGTCCATGTCCCCGGTTGTCCTCCATCCGCTGATACTATTTACTATGTGCTAAAGGAACTGCTTGCAGGCAGAATACCTAAACTCGAGGGACAGTTTCTAAGATATGATTAGTGAGGCGGAGGTAAGAAATGAGTAAGATAATTGTTGAGCCTGTAACACGAATAGAAGGCCATGCGAAGATAGCGATACACCTCGATGAAAACGAAAATGTGAGCGATGCTGTTTTTCACGTTGTCGAATTCAGGGGGTTTGAGAAGTTCTGTGAGGGCAGGCATTTTACCGAAATGCCGACTATTACGGAGAGAATATGCGGTATATGCCCTGTGAGCCATCATCTCACTTCAGCAAAGGCGTGTGATGCAATCATCGGCGTTGAGCCACCGCGACCAGCGAGACTCTTGAGGGAACTGATGCACATGGGACAAATCGTCCAATCACATGCCTTGAGCTTCTTTTATCTTTCCGCGCCAGATTTTGTCATTGGCTTTGACGCTGAACCTGCTTCCAGAAACATTGTTGGACTTGCCTTGCAGAATCCTGAGATGGGATTGAAGGGGATTACGCTTAGGAAATTCGGACAGGAGATAATATCCGCTTTGGGAGGCAAGAGGGTCCACCCAAACTTTTGTGTTCCCGGAGGCGTAAACCAACCACTTTCTCCGGAGTCCAGAAATCAGATACTTGGCAAGATAGATGACGCTATGAACTCATGCAAAACAGGAATCTCTTTCTTGAAGACTTACATCCAGCAGCATTTAGATGAGTTCAAAGGGTGTGGGAGTTCTCCGTCGAACCATTTCGGGTTGGTGAATGCTTCAGGAAACCTTGAACATTATGATGGATTTCTGAGGATGAAAGACGCTAACGGAAATATTGTGCTGGATAAACATAATCCTGACGACTACCTCTCCGTGGTTGCCGAACGGACCGAGGAATGGTCCTATCTGAAGTTCCCTTATTATAAGCCATGGGGATTTCCAGAAGGAACATACAGAGTTGGACCTTTGGCGAGATTAAATATCGTGGATTCCGTTGGCACACCTCTTGCTCAAGATGAATGGGAAGAGGTAAAGAAAATAGCCGGAGAATACCCGATTAACAGCCCCTTCTTCTATCACTATGCGAGATTTATAGAAATACTTTTTGGGATAGAGAGGATTCAACAGATACTTGAGGATAAAGAAACAGTAAGCAAGGACGTAATAGGCGCGTCTCGATATGTTCCGGCAAACAACGTGGGAATTGGTGTGATAGAAGCTCCCAGAGGAACACTGTTTCATCATTACTGGGTTGACGATAACGGTAAGATAGAGAAAGTAAATTTAATAGTTTCGACCGGACAAAACAACTATGCGATGAACCAGGGAGTTAGGTAGTTTTCAAAAATAAACTTGCACTTTTACTTTCCATCAGGTATACTGGTAAAAATTTACCCAGGGGGTGCCTGATGATTTTTGCTAAAGTCGAAACCGAAGCAGCTAAAAAAGAATTACAGGAA
>Ga0194113_10000796_pt1 | contig 42368 bp, 39 predicted proteins | sample TA2MahC200mmetaG_FD_146193 | JGI IMG/M metagenome (GOLD analysis project Ga0194113, IMG submission 146193) | Freshwater microbial communities from Lake Tanganyika, Tanzania - TA2015017 Mahale Deep Cast 200m | ecosystem: Environmental > Aquatic > Freshwater > Lake | place: Tanzania: Lake... | reverse complement strand
GTTGCTCATTATGTCTTACCCCGTTTCGGCGAAAGCGAAAAACTGCTTTTCTCGCCGTTACGTCAATGAGTCGAAATCCCCCATCAAATCTCCGTTCAGAACGATAGGGAAACTGAAGGTTACTAAAGGAGGTTTTATATTGTTCAACACCTCCTCAACCTTCGCCCGCTCTATTATCATCAGTTGTTCTGATTTGCTTAGATTGAAGCCAAGCATATCCGATATGCCGTTGACGAAGGCGTTCAGTTGGTCCGAAGCCTTGTTTGTGAACGGCAGAATGGCTATTTTCTTGATTATTTTTTCATCTTTATCTTCAACAGAAATTGCTTCTACCAAAGTAAAAATGGCTATCAATCCAATAGCCAGCAGAATGGTAAGTTTATTTTTGGAACTCATTTTCATATCTCCTTGAATGTAAGAAACCCGTTTTCTCGGAGAAAACGGGTTTCTGGCATAGCTCTTACCTACTGACAACATAATCGTAGATTAAGTGCGTTGGGAAAGAGACAGCCAATTTAGTTTCTATATTGGCATCAGCGACGGATTCAAAGTTCCCCTGGTATCTTATGCCGATGTCGGTTGCTACATATTGAGTGAAGAAGAAGCGCACGCCGAAGGTGGTCATCCATTCCCTCTCGACCCTTTTCTGTCCTTCTATAGCCTTTAGCCATGCTGTGGCAGCGCTCTTTGCCGTTTCAGTTTCGCCAGCCTTCCACTTCTCTATAACGGCTTTCCTCTCATTTTCTACGGTATCCTCTTTGAACACGGCTGTATACAGAAACTCGAACATTAGCTTGGCTCTGGGCGCAGCCCAAATTTCGAGACCAGCGAAGGGAACGATCGGAGACTCTTCTTTAAGTTCTATCGAACCAAGTTCTTCTCCATCTAACAGATTGGTGATTTTACCGAGGGAAACCATTTCTTCTGAACCATCTCTATACGTAGTGGTTAATTTCGCGCTGTGAAAGTCTATCCCAGCATGGGCTGTAACCCCTCGCCAATTACCATACTTAAAACTTTTACTGGCTACAATATATAGGTCAGCTAATTGCTTCTTGTATGTAACGTCCGGTCTTTCATCTTCCCCGCCAAATGACCTTCGGAAGGCGGCAGAGATGGTGGGTAGATACGTTCCTATCTGCTCAATATTCTCTCCAGGGAAGCAAAACTTAATCCCAACGATAGGGAGATTGCTCAATTTGCTTTTTTCACCTTTAGCCATGCTCAAGATTCCCAGGGTGCCTCCTTCAAATTGGGCGATGTCTCCCAAGCCTATCAATCCCGTGCCAAGAAATTGGAAAACATCTGTTCCGAATATCGCGCTTCCTGAACCATTGATATCAAGTGACCTTGGTGTGTAACCCACCGGAATGGTAAAGAGCCTCGGCGGGTCATAGAATCGAATGGGAGCCACAGCCACTGCTGCCTCCTCATCTCCTACTTCACCCTTCTCTTGAGCGTAAACACCAAAGACACAGCCTACGAGTAAAGTTATTATAGTAAATAGTTTCGTGAATTTCGTTTGCGTAAACATTTTTTGTCTCCTCCTAAAATGCAATGTGATAATTTTATTTAGTAATTTCTAAGATACCTAATTAAGCAAGAAACATACCAACTTCATCTTGCCATCTTGTATTTTATGTGGAGCCCCGATTACACTGGAATAACGCCGATTTCCGGCGTTTGCTCTCATCATCGTAATTCATCACTCGTATGCAATATTTGCAGATTATATCGCGGAAGCAATGCAAAATTTGCAGAGGTGAACCATCCCGAGTTTTCTTTCCGAAGAAATATGTTAGCTTGCTAACCCGGTGATATCGTAACCATAATCCTGAGATTTTTCTATTGATTTTGAGACCAGAATCGTTTATAATGAAGATAATTACAGGAGGAAATGAATATGACATCGAAAGAGAGAGTTTTGACTACATTTGCGAGTCAGGAAGCTGACCGTATCCCAATTAATTATAGCGCAAACCCGGGCATTGACCGCCGGCTAAAGGAACACTTCGGTCTGAAAGCGGATGATTCAGAAGGGTTGCTCCGTGCGCTTGGTGTTGACTTCCGCGGGGTTGGCGCTCCGTATCGTGGGCCGAAACTCCACGAAGATTTTGGTGATAGAAAGGTTGACAACTGGGGAATTCATCGCCGTTGGATTGAACATGAAAGTGGCGGCTATTGGGATTATTGTGATTTCCCCCTTAGGGATGCGGACGAAGAAACGATTGCCGCCTGGCCAATGCCGTCGCCGGATGATTACGATTACGCTGGAATCCGGGAGGCGTGTGAGCGATACAAGGAATTCGCATTGAATGGCGCTGCAGGTTTTGGTGACCTCATAAACGGCAACGGCATGTTGCGCAGTATGGAACAGACATTGGTAGACCTGATTACCGATAACCCGGCTGGTCTGCTATTAGCTGACCGGCGATTCGCTATACAACTTGAGGTGACCGCGCGCATCCTGGAAGAGGCCAGAGGTGGTGTGGATTTCTTGTGGCTGGGAGAAGACCTGGGAACGCAGATAGCACCACTTATCAGTATGCAGATATTTCGCAAACATATCCGCCCGCGTTATCAAAAATTCTGTGACCTTGCCCACGCCTATAATCTCCCTGTCATGATTCACACCTGCGGTTCGAGCAGTTGGGCATACGAGGATTTTATCAAGATGGGGGTTAAAGCCGTTGACACGCTCCAGCCGGAAGCAACGGATATGTCTCCGAGATACCTTAAAGAAAAATTCGGCGGCAGGTTAGCGTTTCACGGGTGCATTTCGACCGCAGGTCCGCTTGCGTTCGGTACAGTTGAGGATGTTATCAATAACGTAAAGGAAACATTGGAAATCATGATGCCGGGCGGCGGCTATTGCTTAGCGCCTACACACGCTATCCAGGACAATTCGCCCACCGCGAACGTGGTAGCCATGTATGAAGCGGCTCACAAGTATGGAAAGTATTCAAGTATGTAAGGAGACTTTTAATGAAGCGATTAAATCTTGGCAAATTATACTATGAGATTAGCAAAGACAATCCTCCTGCTATAAGGATTAATCCTGGGGAAACGCTTGTTGTTGAGACAGAAGATGCGTTTTCCGGTCAAATAAGAAAGGAAGGAGATAGGAGAGATACACAAACCATGCCTCATGGAAATCCGCAATCAGGACCCATCTATGTTGATGGAGCTGAACGAGGAGATACTTTGTCAGTTTACATAGTTGATATTAAACCTTTAATTGGACAAGCAGCTACTCGGACGGCTGGTCCTGGTATGCTTGCAGATTATCTCGGAAAGGATGTGCCGCATGGAACGCGTATCTGCCCAATCAGAGACGGAAAGGTTTGGTGGAGTGATAAAATTACCATTCCTTACGAGCCGATGATTGGCACTATCGGCGCTGCTCCGGAGGAAAAGGTTACTACTGGGCCCGCTGGTCCCTACGGTGGAAATATGGATATCAAGGAAGTAACCATTGGCAACACGCTGTATTTACCTGTTTTTGTTCCTGGCGCGTTACTGCATTTAGGAGATGTTCATGCTGCTCAAGGAGATGGCGAACTTTGCGGCACCGCTTTGGAGATGCCGGCCGAATGCGTCATTACCGTTGACTTAAGCAAAAATAAAACTATTTTTGCGCCGCGAATCGAATCACCAAAAGAGTTGATGACTATAGCAACTGGGCGTCCGATGGAAGTTTCCGTCGCCAAAGCTTATGCGGACATGATTCTTTGGCTTGAGAATGATTACGGTTTTTACCGTTGGGACGCCTATAACCTGTTAACCCAGGTCGGTCGCTTAAGCATAGGCTACTTTGGTATTGGAACTGTTGCAGTGAAGTTTCCGAAGCAATATCTTGACTTTGGCAAATTAAAATGAGATGCAGTCGTAGCCCAACTTTCTAAGTTGGCCAGGAGAGAACTCCATTCGCTCAAACCAAGATAGAATCTTGGGCTAAAGGACAATGTAGGCATTTTAATTAAGGTATCCCTTTAACTCTGACCTTACGAATCTGAAATAGTTTTGTTGACCAGAGGGAAAAAATATGTTAACATTCTGGTTGACTAATTTTGATTTACTCGGATTTAATGACTACCTTGGGTACATATAGAGGAGGTTGAGAGAATGACCATTGTGCGAATCGGTTTAGCCGGTTGCGGTAGTGTGTCGCAGAGGGGATTGTTGCCTCACCTGGCCCAGGAGGACATTCGTCAGTGGTGCGAGCTTTTTGCCGTGATGGACCCAGTACCAGGAAGAGCCAGGGCGACAGCAGAAAAATTTGGCGTGCCGTTATCGTTTGAAGATTATGATGAGATGCTGGCCTCGGAGGTCGATGCTGTAGTTATAGCTTCGCCCATCGGGTTGCATTATGAGCAAGCGATGCAAGCCATCGCCGCTGGCAAACACGTGCATGTAAACAAGACGATGACCACGACAACGGCGGAGGCCGATGAAGTAATCTCAGCCGCCCAGAAAGCGGGTGTAAAAGTGGTTGCTTCTCCAGGGCGCGCCCATCAGCCGTCGATTAGACGGATTAGGGAAATCATCGCAGCGGGTGAGATTGGGAGAGTATATTGGGCGGAGATAGGCGCTTCGTCCAGCGGCCATGAGTTTGAGGGTTTTCGTCAGGCGGATGATATTCTGTCCAATGTCAATCCAGCATGGTACTATAAGCGGCCAGGAGGTGGGCCGATGTATGATATGGCCGTCTACGCCTTGCACACCATCACTGGCATCCTCGGCCCTGTAAAACGGGTGGCCGGGATGTCAGGCATCGGGCTGAAAGAACGGATGTTTAAGAACCAGAAGATAGAAGTAGAGATGGACGACAATACCCATCTGCTCCTCGACTTTGGCGACAACGTTTTCTGTTTGCTCTTCTCAAGCAACAGCTACGACGGCCCAGGCCATTCCTTCTCTGTGCCCTTCATCTCCGGTAGCGAGGGGGGAATCACCACGAGTCGTGAGGGTCTGGAAATCTGGGGACGGAACGTTGAAGGGTGGCGACGCGTAGAAGTCCCTGGTTCTGATATGCCTTTCATCTTTGGGCAACACCTTGAGTTGCCGGAACGTCACGTCTATTCGGATATCATGCATTTAGTGGACTGCGTGCTCTGTGACAAAGAACCGGCTATCAGCGCCGAACATGCACGCCATGTAATTGAGATTATTGAGTTAGGGTACAAGGCGGCTGAGACAGGCCAGGCACAGAATATGACCACCACTTTCTCCCCTCGCGAACTAACCGTCGGTCTTTATTAATACATAACGTCATTTAGGCATGTTTCAAATTTTCTCAAAAATTAGTTGATGCGTGATGCGTGAAACGTGATACGTGATATGAGGTTTTATCACTCTTCACGTTTCACGTTTAAATGTAAACTATTTTCTGAAACATGCCCAAATATTGCAGAAATCAGGAGGACAGTCATGAAAATCTCTATTCGTGCATCTCTGCGACCAGTTCGGGGTAGCGATGTTCACCCCTTGAAATGGGCGTTTGAGGAGGGTAAAAAACTTGGCTTTGATGGCCTGGAACTTTGTATGCAAGCCGGCGCAGGGACTTTTGATTTAGCTGGCTCCTGGACACAAGAATCGGTAGCATCAGTCAAGGCGCTCTGCGAGCAGGACAAAATGTCCATCTATTCCCTTTCCAGCGACTGGGCTTGGACCTATGCTTCCTTCTTTCCCAGGTTGAAAGGGTGGGGACGGGGCGTAGAACTCATCGCCGACGATGCAAAGTTGGCAAAGGAACTGGGCGCCCATACCATCTTGATGCACTTTGCCACCAGTAAGGGCTCCTGGGAGGATTGTAAAGGTTTGTTGAAGGATGTAGCTATGGTCGGCGAGGATACCGGAGTTGCGCTTGGCTATGAAGCGAATATTTGGGAGCGTTTAGGTTTCGGTGGTCTGGATTCGCTCTGTCGCATGACGGACGAGGTGGGTAGCTCTTATTTTGGTGTGTATCTGCATAACGCCTATCCTCGCGCCGGGCTTCCGCTCCATGAGGAGGTAGTGAAAGCGGGGAAGCGTCTGGTAAAAGTTATGCATTCCTCCTCGCTGCTATCGGGCCGGGTAGAAATCGACTTTGAGACAGCTTTCGCCGCCATGAAAACTTACTTCTCCGAAGGAGTCTATACCTTTGAAGTTCCCTGGGAGGAGGCAGAGGAGAACAAGAAACTTTTAGATGAGATGATAGCCCGGTATTGGTAGCGCATACCCTTTGTAACCGCATTTTTCTTTTTTTGCGGTTCACCAAGTAATTCGGTAAGCGTTATGGCTCCGTACTGATGTAAGGCCGTCTACTTTGATTGCGGTTGTGGTCATACAGTCGAGTGCTGGTATAAACCCCGTCAACCTCTAATTACGCGGGCTTCCGCCATCGTGCTGGTCTTGCTTTAAGACCAACTATCTCAGGCGACGCTTTTCACATTGCTACCGCCCTTTCTCGCGGCGTTACAACTTTTGCAACGCTGGACGAAAATTTTCTGAAAGTTGATGGCATTACAGTTTACACTTGCTTGCCATTGTGATAAAATAATAGTGATTTCAATGTACGAAATGAAAGATTTTCCGCTAAGTATACAGGAACTATTGAAAAAGAGGGGATGGACCTGGCCACCTGATGAAAAACTTAAAAAGAAGATGAATGAAGCCGCTAAACGTGCCGCTGGCAGTGTCCATGTTGAACCAGACCTTTTGCGCGACCTATTTCGCGATAGGGGTATTGATTATGGCGATGAAGTCTGGGAAAAACATAAGAAGAAACGACGCTTCGATATCGAGTGTGGTAACCAAATACGTGAAGAGTGGTAAGTGAATAGTGATGAGTAATGAGTGATGAGTAATTTCTCGCACTCATTACTTATTACTCATTACTAATTGCTTTTCACATTGCTACCGCCCTTGCTCACGGCGTTACAACTTTTGCAACTTTAGACGAAGATTTTCTGAGAGTTGATGGCATTACAGTTTACACCTGCTTGCTATACTCACGGTTTTCAATAATAAGAGATTTTTATTATAACACTTATGATTAGAGCCGCTGATAGTCAGACCGCGCTGATTTTTGCAATGTCACATCAGCGTTGTCTGAGAATCAGCGGCTATAAACCATGATTCTCCGAGCCAAATATGTTTTACCCGATAGTGAACAATTAATCGAAAATGGCGCTGTGCTTATCGCCGAGGATAAAATTATTGACAGCGATGGTTATCCTTCGATGAATTACAGTAAGTCAGAGAAAGTCTATGATTTTGGCGAAGCTGTTATTCTGCCGGGCTTGGTGAATGCTCACACTCACTTAGAATTAACTAATATTCACGGACAGGTCAAGCGAACAGAGAATTTGGCGGACTGGTTGATGCAATTGATGAAAATTCGAGACTGGAACGAGCGAGTAGTCGAACAAGCAATATCAGTAGGAATTGCTATGAGCCTCGCCGGCGGCGCCTCGACTGTCGCGGATATTACCAACAGCGGATGGTCAGTCGGAACATTGAAACGAAGTTCGATTAGAAAGTTGGTATTTTATGAAGCAATCGGTTTTGAACAGAGGCGTCTGCCTCAAGCTATTGCCAATTTATCCGCAAATCTCGACGCCGTTAAGCCAGATGCGCTGCTTACGTTTGGGATTTCGCCCCATGCGCCCTATTCCGTCGCGGCGGATTTATACCGTAAATGCCGTGATATTGCCCTTTCAAGAGCCCTTCTTATGTGTACTCATTTAGCAGAATCGCAGAGCGAACATGAATTTCTGATGTCGGGCACAGGGCCATTTCGGGACTTGCTCAAGAAACTTGGAATTTCCGTGGATGACTGGCATCTGCCGCGTCAAACGCCTGTCGAATACATGCGCTCTCTGGGAATTTTAGATTGTAGCCCGCTTCTTGCGCATTGCAATTATCTGAAAGAATCTGACATACAATTGCTGCAAGCGTCCAACGCCAGTGTGGTCTTCTGTCCGCGTAGCCATAACAATTTTTATCACCGCAATCATCCATTTGAGAAATTAATGAAAGTTGGCGTGAATGTCGCTTTAGGCACAGATAGCCTTGCCAGCAATGATTCCTTGAGCATGTTGGATGAACTGAAATTTCTACATAAAGCGCAAACTAGTACGCCGCCCGAAACGTTATTTTCTATGGCAACGCTAAATGGCGCAAAAGCTCTCAAATTGCATAGGCAAATCGGAGCGTTACAGCGAGGGTGGCAGGCAGATATTATCGCAGTTCAAATCCCTCCGATTGCCGAGTCCGCAACTCATGGCATGACACTAAAAAGAAAGGTAATTGAAAAAGTTCTGGGGGATGAATCTCAAAACATATTTACTATGGTAGCAGGTGAAATTTGTTATAACCGTGAATAGAAACCGAGTTTTTCGGAAAAACTCGGTTTCTGATTCTTTCTACAAGGAGATTAACTATGAAAAAAGGCATTTGTCTCGGTTCGGTCCCTGGTAAATCATTGGAGGAACGGTTTAAATTAGCCAAAAGCGCGGGGTTTGATGGTATCGAAATCGGCCCGCTTTCCAATGCCGAAGAGCGAAAGGAATATAAATCGCTTGCAGATACTGTGGGGTTGGAAATACATAGTGTCATGAATCAAGTTCATTGGTCGCTTCCGCTTACCGACCCAGACCCTGAAGTGCGCAAGAAATCCGTTCAGGGTATGATAGCTTCTTTGGATACAGCACGCGCCGTCGGCGCAGATGCAGTATTGTTGGTTCCCGCCGTTGTCACCGAAAATGTGCCGTATGACGTCGCATACAAGCGGTCACAGGCGGAAATCAGACCGATTATCAAGGAAGCTGAGGCGCGCAATGTGCTCATCACAGTTGAGAATGTCTGGAACAAGTTTTTGCTCAGTCCTCTTGAATTTGCTCGATATGTGGATGAATTTGAGAGCAATTATGTACAAGCGTATTTCGATGTCGGCAATATCGTCATCTTTGGATATCCTGAACAATGGATTCGCATCCTCGGCAAACGCATCCAAAAAGTCCATGTGAAAGGCTTCAATGCCAATGAACGCCGCTTCACCTACCTCATCGAGGATTGCACAATCAACTGGAACGCCGTCATGGAAGCATTTCACGCAGTCGGCTATGATGACTATATGACGGCGGAATTACCCGTCAATCGGGATGACCCAGAGGGAACAGTCTATAATATCAGCAAGGATATGGATAAAATTATCAAAGGGCAGTGATGTGTATAGTAAGTGACGAGTAATCTCAAATTTAAGTCCGTGATACGTTTTACGCTTCACGTTTCAAGAATAAAATGTTCAGTCAAGTCATTGGTCATCACCAAAATATAGAATTGCTTCAGAATATCTTGAGGACTAATAAGGTCGCAAATGCGTATCTGTTTGCCGGCCCGCCCAATATCGGTAAAGAATTTGTCGCCGTCAATTTTGCCAAAGCGCTAAATTGTATAGAGGGAAGTGGCGGACACTTCTCCTACGCGGATGCCTGCGATAAATGTATCTCTTGCAGAAAAATTGACGACAGTAATCATCCTGATGTACGGATAATCCGCCCTGAAGGCGCGTGGATGAAAATAGACCAGATTCGCGGATTGCAAAGGCAGATTTCACGTAGACCGCTGGAGGGGCGTTATAAAGTTTACATACTGACCGATGTTGAACGAATGAATCTCCCGGCGGCAAATAGCTTTCTAAAAACGCTTGAAGAACCACCTGGAGCCGCGGTATTGATATTATTAACATCAAACTATAACGCTCTGTTGCCGACTATTCGGTCCCGATGTCAGCTTGTCCGCTTTTTCCTTACTCCGCCTACAGTGCTGCAAAATCAACTAGTTGAAAAACTAAAACTCACAGAGACGAAAGCCAGGCAGATAACTTTACTTTCTGGTGGAAAAGTTGGCAAAGCTCTGGAACTGGTGAAGAAAGAGGATATAAATGCTGAATCCAATATACCTGATATTTTGCAGCGCCTTCAGCTTATCGAGATATTTAAAATTGCGGAAGAGTTGAATAATCAACCTGAAAGTTTGGATATTCTCTTGACCTGGCTTAGAGATATACTTTTAGTCAAACAAGGTTGTAACGCGGAAATCTTAACCTATCCCGATAAATTCAGTGAGCTTGCGCGACTTGCTTCGGGTTATTCCAGAATCCAGCTTCAAGACGCTATACGAACTATCATGGAGACGAAGAACCTATTGCAACGAAACATAAATTCTACTTTAGCGTTAGAGGTTATGGTGTTGAGGTTGATACGGCTACGTGGGGCAGGCATTCTTGCCTGCCAACAACCATCGCAGACGCAGACAAGAATGTCTGCGCCACAAAGTACAGACCAGTGAAAAGTATAGAAATTGTCAAAATTTATATTCCAGAAGAACACTGTAAATATTACGACTCCAACGGTGTCGAACTGCACGTGAGTGATTGGTGTGTTGTGGAGGGTGAATATAGCGCTGAGGTTGGTAAAGTGCTGTGGAAATATAAAATACCGTCCACAAAAGGCCTAACATCAATGTTCAAAGTGTTGCGTAAGGCGACTGAGGAAGAATGTCAACGCGCTGAGGAGAATCGAAGCAAAGCGCATCAAGCATTTATAATCTGTCAAAAGAAAATCGCCGCACGCAATTTACCGATGAAATTGTCTACGAGCAAGTACACTTTGGATGACGAGCGCATCATCTTTTATTTTATTTCTGAGCGACCAGTCGATTTTCGGAACCTGGTCAGAGACTTAGCCAAAACATTTCACAAACGCATCGAATTAATTCATATCGGCGTGCGCGATGAGGCTGCGATGATAGGCGGATGCGGACATTGCGGCAAGCCACTCTGCTGTACAACATTTATCCAGGATTTTCACTCTGTTGCCATAAGAATGGCAAAAAATCAGGATATGACTTTGGCACCCGAGAAAATATCTGGCGTCTGTGGACGATTATTATGTTGCCTTCAATATGAAAATGAGTGGTACATCGAAGCGCAGAAAAGAATGCCAAAGTTAAAATCCCGCGTGAGAATACCGCGGGGTTCAGGTGTTGTCGAGGAAGTCAACTTATTCAAAGAGACGGCGCGGGTGCATTTAGACAAAGGCGAAGTGGTAGAATTAAAGGCGAAAGATATTAGACCATTAAGACAAAAAAGAGGAATAGTCTAAAGAGCCGCTGATTGTCAGACAACGCCGATTTATAGAATGCACAAAATCAGCGCTGTCTGTTCGCTTCGCTCAGTGGTTTACTTCGTAAACCACTAAATCAGCGGCTATATTTAAGGAGAAAAATATGAAAGAAAAGTTTTACCTAACCAGTTCTATATTATACATCCATCAACTGCCGCATCTCGGAAATTCCTTTGAGCTTATCGGGATTGATGCACTGGCGCGCTATAAGCGTTTAGCTGGAGACGACGTCTTTTTCCTCACAGGAAACGATGAGAACTCGTTAAATGTAGAACGCAAGACGCGTGAGTTAAACCTTGACCCGCAAACATACTGCGACCAGATGGCTGAAGGAATCAAGGAGATTTGGCAAGCGCTAAATATTTCTTATGATGATTTTATTCGCACCACTGACGAACGGCATATTCGAACCTGTCAGGAGCTTTTTCAACGAGCTTATGACAATGACGATATTTACAAAGATTACTATAAGGGTTGGTATTGTGTTTCGTGTGAAGCATTTTACACTGAAGATGATTTGACAGAAGACAAAAAATGTCCGACGCATAACTTCGAGCCTGAATGGGTTGAAGAAGAAAATTACTTTTTTAGACTTTCCAAATATCAAGCTAAATTGCTTCAATACATTGAGCAAAACCCGGATTTTATCCAGCCGGAGATTCGCCGCAACGAAATGGTCAACTTTATCAAAAGAGGTCTGAAGGATTTTAGTGTATCACGGGCTTCGACGAAATGGGGCATCCCAACCCCGATTGACCCGAATCAGCGCATCTATGTTTGGTTCGACGCCCTGATAAACTACCTTTCAGGTATTGGCTATATCGACGACAAAGAAAAATTTGCACATTATTGGCCTGCCAACCTGCACGTCATCGGCAAAGATATAACACGGTTTCACTGCATTTACTGGCCGGCGATGCTAATGTCAGTGGGGTTGCCATTGCCTAAAACGGTTTTTGGACATGGATGGGTTCACTTAGAGGGGGAAAAGATGAGCAAATCCAGGGGGATTTATATTGACCCCATAGCTGCGGTTAAAGAACATGGCGCTGACTCGATTCGGTATTTCTTGTTGCGTGAGGTGCCATTCGGCGGTGATGGGGATTTCTCCTGGCCAAAGTTTATCACGCGCTATAATGCTGATTTAGCTAACGATTTGGGCAATCTTCTAAATCGCACTCTCAATCTGGCAAAGCGCAATTTTGACGGTAACATCCCACAACCGGCGGAACAGCAAGAAGGGCCTGATACCGAGTTAATAGAGTTAGCCTTGAACATTCCTAAAAGAGTCGATGAGTGTATGAACAAGCTGGCATTCAACAATGCGCTGGAAGCTATCCTGGAACTGGTGCGCCGCGGCAATAAGTATATCGACGAAACCGCGCCCTGGCAATTGGCTAAAGAGGGCAATACCGAACGCCTGGGTACAGTATTGTATAACTGCCTTGAGACTTTGCGTTTCACTGCCTTATTGGCCTCACCATTTATGCCAGAGTCCGCGAATGAAATCCGCCGTCAGATGGGATTAAGCGAGGAATTTTCCGCAGAAGAAAACCTTGAGAACTTGAAAACATGGGGAAAATTGCCGTCGGGTATACCTCTCGGCGAACCCAAACCTATATTTCCACGCATTCAGGTCAAGAAAGAGGAAAAACCCGAGACGAAAAAAGAAGTCGATACTGAAAGCCTCATCACGATGGACGATTTTAGAAAGGTTGACCTGCGCGTGGCAGAAGTTCTCTCGGCGGAAAAGGTCGAAGGTGCAGATAAACTTCTCAAGCTACAAGTTGATGTCGGCCATAACGAAAAAAGGCAAATAATCGCCGGAATAGCAGAACATTACGCGCCCGATGACCTCGTCGGCAAAAAGATTATTTTGGTGGCAAACCTGCAACCCGCCAAAATCCGCGGCATTGATTCCTACGGCATGCTATTGGCAGCGGTGAGTAAAAATGATGTTGCAGTAGTGACCCTTGATAAAGATGCGCCATTGGGTGCAAGGGTGAGATGATTCAAGTGAAACGTGAAAGGAGGATACTCCCTCTTCTCCTTTATTTCAAAACGAGCAAACTGTATGCTCTACTTCAAATTCTTCAAAGGAGTGAGGCTTCATGTCAAATGAGACAACCAATGCAGTCGATGTTCAACTGCTCGCCACGGAGACGCTTCTCAAACCCATATCTACAGAAGGAGTTCGCTGGCTGACGGCGGGTGACCTTCCGCTAATTCAGGCGTATTGGTGGGCCGACGTCGAACCCTGGACATTAGAGGAGTGGTGTGACCTGGCGGCACAGGGCTATCGTTACTGCGGCTTAATCATAGACGGCAAGCTGGTGTCTATGTGCGGCGTTGAGGAACGCAACGCAACGGAATGGGAAGTTATCGCAGTGGGGACGCGGCCGGACTGCCGACGGCGGGGCTATGCCAGGCAGGTCGTGGCATTCGCAGCGCAGAGCATTGTTGCTGCTGGACGAGTGGCGACATATACCGCGCGCTCCACAAACGTGGCTTCCCAGCGCACCGCCGAGGCAGTTGGTTTTATACGACGAAGCGAAGAAAAAGAAGGGGGGAAATCTATAAATCGGAATTCTGAATAAACGGAATTGGAAGACTGAATAGCCGATTTGGATAACTTTGATAATTAGCGCCGTCTGGTAATCAGCGGCTATATAGAATAACATCAGGAAGGTGAATTCAAGATGAAAGCAGTTTTGGAAGATATTCAAAAACAACGCGTTGCTTTGTTATTAGAACGCGAAATTGGTCGAAGAATTGAAGATTTGATTCCTAAGATACAACGCCTGGCGCAACAATTCGCTATCGGTGAAATTAACGAAACATCACCTCTAAGAAATATCCTAACTGTCGCTACGCAGGTTGGAAGCGGCGTTGAAACTACCAAAAATTACATTCTCTACCAACTTGGACGAAGTGGTAGCAGTAAAATCTGGCAGCAAAGAGCAGATAATAAACGGTTTGGGGTAGCCGTAGTCGAAATACTTGATAACATTAAAGGCGATGCAGAAGAAATCATTGAAGCTATTGAAAAGGAATGTAAAATTGAGAATGGTAAATTACCCAATCGTACAGATTGGGTGAAAGAGGCGCATTTGAAATTGATGCAACTGTATTTGGGAAATTTGGGACGCTATCATGCCTTCTTGAAAAGCGAAAGAACTCGCGGCGGTAGAGAATAGCGAAGGAAAACCGAAAGGAGGTGACTGGTGTTTTTCTCGTAATAGGGCTAAAGGAAAGGAGGCTAGAGGGCAAGGAATTATTAGCCCTCTTGCCCTCTTGCCTCCTCTGGGAAAAACAAAAGAGTATGTTCCATCAATTTTCTTCACGTTTGACATTAAGTGGGACGCTTATGGCAAAAACCGCGCTACGAATCGGAGCCGGAAGAGCCATTACCCCTATTGAACCGGATTTGCCTGTCGTCAAAGATTCGTTAGGACGACCCTACATTCCAGGTTCAACTTTTAAGGGCGTGTTGCGAAGTTATGTGGAAAGCATTGTCAGAAGCGCTAATCCTGATAGGCGATTCGCCTGTGATACTAACAATGAAAACGAATGGTGTATAACCAAAGAGGAAATTAAAAAACTTAAAGACGCCACGCCGGATGATAAAACTCTGACCGATGAAATTCTCAAAAGACTTTGTATGGTTTGCCAGTTGTTCGGTTCACCCTGGATAGCATCAAAGGTTCAAACGCGTGACCTGTATGTATTAGAGGAAACGTGGTTTGGGCAGTATCAGGATAGAGACGGAGTGGCTATTGACCGCGATACCGAAACATCATCGGAAGGTAAACTTTACGATTATCAAGTTGTGCCGGCTGGCGTTGTGTTCCAATTTTCAGCTACGGTTGATAACGCTGAATCCTGGCAATTGGGGATGTTATACGTCGGGCTTTCAGCTTTTGAACGTCAAAAACTGACCGTCGGCGGAGGCGCCAGCCGTGGATTAGGACTTGTAGAGTTAAAGCTGAATGAACAATATTATTTATTTGGTGAAGAGGAACTATTGAAATCTATCGAAGATGAACATTATCCTGGCAAACCAGCTACGAATTTGCGCGAAGGGTGGGTCAAAGAGTTTTTGAAAAAACTTAGCAGGTAAGAAAGGAAGGTAGTCACCATTTATTACTTTGGTTTTGCAAAGAAGGAAAAGGGCAAGAAGGCTAAACGGCTAGACGGCAAAACGGTTAAACGGCTGATTTTCCCTACGACCGTCTTGCCGTCTTGCCATCTTGCCGTTTTCCCACTTTGCCATTCACTTTATAAACAAAGCATTAGATGGTGAGTAAGAAATGAGGAATAAAGCATGCATAAACGCATTGTTAATGAAGCAATAATTGAACTTGAAATCAGTCCTGCTGGCCCGATATTGGTGGAATCCGGTGGGCAAGGGGCTGACCCGACAAAGCCTGATATGGAATTTGTGGAAACTTACCACGCCGGAGGCAAAACTGTTTATCTTCCCGGTTCATCACTCAAAGGCGCTTTGCGTTCCCATTGCGAACGTATTGTGCGGAGTGTAGGCTCTGACCGGCATGTTGATAGTGGCGTCTGGTCATGTGACCCATTGGACGATAGAAGCTATTGTCGCAGAACACTCAACGGCAGAAATTCTCAAACAATCTACCGAGAATCATGCACCATCTGCAAATTATTCGGCAGCACCCAAATGGCTTCTCATTTGCGCATTTACGACGCCTATCCGACCAAGCCGCAAGAAATTATACTTGAGGAACGGAATGGCGTTGCCATTGACCGGGTATTCGGTTCAGTTGCTGTTGGCCCCTTCAATTATCAGGTTGTTACCGCGGGAACATTCGTTACGAAGATTTACCTTAAAAATTTCATCACCGCGCAATTAGGACTATTAGCCTTAACCATTCGAGATTTCGATGAACAGCGTGTAGGTATAGGATTTGCCAGGACGCGAGGCATGGGGCAAATATATATGAAAGCTAAAAGCATTGAAATTATCTATCCCGCCGCGATTATCGAAAACGAGCGTATAAAAACCCTTGGAGTCACGAATTCCGCCAAAGTGGAAGACGTGTTTGGAAAACAGCATCGTACTTATCCTCCCAACGAAATTTTAGGCGCAGGTTGTTTCGTCGTCAACCATGAAAACTACGGATATCCTTCCAATGACAGAATTTCTGTTTCAGTCACCGCCAGTGCAGATGAATTTGGCTTCGGAGTGATACAAAAGTTTGCCGATGAACGGCAAATTGTAAATCTCTGGCGCGCTTGCGTCGGCGCCTTTAGGAACCTTGTCGAGGGGAGGGTAGGTTGATGTCTAAAAATAAAGCATTCGTCGGCATACGCACTATTCCCTCTGTTAAAGAATTGCATGAACTACTTAAAAAACTTTTCAAAAAAATTTTTCAAAAGAACGAAGTTTATTACCTTTTGCAACAGAGTAACAAAATCGATGAAATTCGGCACGGCCTGCCCAACCTTGACCAATTGCAAAAATTCGCAGAAGGACGTGCTTTTGATGTGAACATAGAGTTGCGCTGGAAGCGGGTTGAGGAATGGTGGAATCTGCTGGTGTTAAGCGATGCAAAGGCGGTCAAAAATTTCAGCCCATTAGAAGTAGACGTTGAATGGGACGTACAAAATGGTAAGGATTGCTACTTGGCGGGAAGGTGGAATCAAAAACTCGGCAAATGGATTGCTCCACACCTAAAGCGCGAACTCGAATATCCAACCTTCGGTAAACCTGATATGGACAAAATCAAGCCCATGGTTGAAACCGTCAATTATCGGGAGAAAAATACGAAGACGATTCGATTTGTTCGCCTTAAACGGGTGAATATTAAGCGGAAATGAGTGGAAAAAGATAAAGGCGAAAGGCGAAAAGCGAAAGAAAAGCCACGAAAGTCACACGAAAGTAACCTGAAATACCGCATTCTCTTAAATCTTTCTTTCACTTTCCCCTTTCGGAAACTTCCCCTTTCCCCGTTCCACTTTTCCAACTAACTATTCACCCTTAACTTGATGCGTATGGGGGTGGTGAAAAGTTTTCACAACCCATACCCCCCTTTATTAAGGGGGACTTCACAACTTGCGATTTTGGTCGGGGTCTAAATCCCCGTCCACATACGCATCAAGTTAAGACCAAATCCGCAGGTATAATGCTGTTCCTCACCCTTGACGGGGGAGGCCAGGTGGGGGTGAAATCGGTGCTCTCGATTATGTTCACCCTCCCCTAACCCCTCCCGTCGAGGGAGGGGAATTGACAAAAGACACTTAACTTGATGCGCATGGGGGTCTAAATCCCCGTCCACAACCCCCTAACCCCCTTTGGTAAGGGGGAATCGCCAACTTTTTAAGAAATCAGTCATCTCATCAATGATAATATTATTCATTTTTTTTGTTTTTTTAAGTGTAAAATAAAATCTACTTCCCTTTCCCAGTTCACTTTCCACCTTGAGTTGTCCGCCGTACATTTCCACTAAATTTTTGGCGATTGCGAGCCCAAGGCCAGTGCCTTTTGTTATTCTTTTGGTTGTCAAAGTCGATTGATAAAATCGGTCGAAAATTTTTTGTTTTTCTGATTCAGGGATACCGATTCCGGTGTCGTTTACGCTGATTTCTACTTCATCGTTTTTATCAATAACATCAACGTTCACAGCACCACCGTCTTCGGTGAATTTCACCGCGTTATCTAAAAGATTGGTTAAAATCTGTTTGAGCCTATTTGGGTCAGCACTGACCATCAGACCACTTTCACAGGCGAAACTAATTGATATATTATTCTCTTCCGTCTGGGGCTTGATGGAAGTGATTATCTCCTCAATCAGTTCCCGCAAGAAAATATCCTTCGCTTGAAGTGTTATCGTTCCAGATTCGATTCGCGATAAATCCAGAAGGTCATTTACTAAACTGATTAACTCATCGCATTTATTTTGAACTCGCTTCAGGTTTCTCGTCTGCTTCTCCGTGAGTTCTCCGTAAATTCCATCGAGTAGGTTATCGACATATCCCTTTATGGAGGTTATGGGCGTCCTGAGGTCATGCGAGACATTCGCGACGAACTGGGATTTAAGTTTATCGACCTGGCTCAGTTTGTCGGCGAGTATCGCAATAGCAACATCCAAATCCCCTTCGGAAGCGTCTGGAAGAGTGGTATTATAACTCTCCTGATACGTTTCCCTCAATTTGTTGTATGCGGCTTCAAGAGCTTCAGTGCGCTTGCGCAATTGTTCATACAAAATAGCATTCTGAATTGCTATAGCGCCCTGGTACGATAAAGTCTTCAAGAGTGATAAATCATCGTTAGTATATCTATCTTTTGAAAGCTTCTCACCTAAAACTAACAGCCCTATTAAATCCCCTTGAGCTACAAATGGTACGAAAAGCGGTCTAAAGATAAATTTTATCACTGTTTGAAGTTCCGCCGATTGGGCGAGATAATCCCGCGAGATTAATTTATCCGAAAATTCAATCGGTTCAACCTCTTTAAGCATCTCCCAAAAGCGGTCATCTTTGAGAAATTTTATATTCTCCTCTGCTTCAGCAGGAATACCACTTGATACCATGATTATCAGCGCTTCACCTTCATTGTTCCAAAGAAGCATCGCCCCTTTTTCTATCTGCATAGCTTGTGTCACCTGCGAGAAAATTGTATCTATCAGTTTATCCAGTTGTAGAATGGAACTTAACGCCCGACTCAATTGGAGCAAGGTCTGACGATAATTGTATTTTTCCTTGTAAAAGGCGCGGTCGATTATATTCTGAATTATCTTCTTTAAGGGCGCAAAAAGCAATGCCGCTATCAGAATGGAAATACCGGATATAACACCACGAGGCACGCCGACTATCAACTGAGATGTTCCACTTGCGGATTCAAAGACAACTTCAAGCATAGAACCGGTTAAAAGATAAAGACTGATGACCAGAGCGCTGACAATGGTGTAAACCAAACTCCGATTGATAATCAATTCCAAATCCATGAGCCGATAACGTATAATCGCTACTCCATAACAAATTGGGATGAGAATCAACGTATATGCGGCTATATCTCCATAAGTGGGGGCAGGTTTGAAGCCTGTCCCTACAAAAGTCATAGGGACGGTAACCAAAACGGTGAGCGGCGCAAGTCCTGCGCTCAGACCGATGAAAAGCCATTTGGCTTGCTTCCTCTGATAATCCAACTGGGCTTTAAACGCCGAATGTAACAAGCAGATATGACCTAAAACCGAATAGCCGAGTAGAATTATAGCACTAATCATCCCGATGGGACTAATCCCCCCACCCCCCTTTAATAAAGGGGGAGTAAACTGTACTAAAAAGAACTCTCGGCGGTACGGATATCCGAGTAGGTAAAAAAGCGCCATCAAAAGGAATAAAACGCCTCCGGGGATGTACAAGATAAAGAGCAGCCATCTATTTTTAGCGATAACACGCTTTTCAAAAGGAAACACACAGAAGCAATGGACGAAGACACAAGGCAAAAGCGCCGCGGAGAAAAATTGATAAAGTGGGATTATCTTACTACTCAAGTTATGCATCCTGATTGAAAATTCAGCGTCAACGAAGCAAACGTTCATGAATCCCAGGCTCATAAGATATGAGAGCCTTACGATTCTATCATCCGGCTTCGCCGTTAAGACAAGCGACGCCATAACCCAGGTGACAACCCCGATTATGTAAAAATAGGCGTTCCCAGCATTTCCGGCGTTTCCAAAACTCACCGCCCCGGCCATGATGCTCGTGCCGGATAAAAATATAAAGATTGCTGTAATTACTATTTTATGTCTTGATAAATCAGATTTCATTGATTTAAGCGTGAAACGTGAAGAGTAAGCGGAGGTCGCAGACAAAGTTGATTACCTTTTTCATCATCAAAATTCATAATAGGGTTTATGGATATATTTAAAAGTACCAACAGAAAGAAGAAAAGGCGCAATAGGAAACCTTTTCAATTAATTCTCAAGCTCTTCTTGAAAGAGTTTCTCTTTGAAGGCGACTTTTAGTTCACTTGTGCCATCGCCTGTTGTGCTTTCCACAGAGGCAGCGACAACTGGGTCATTCTCAAGAATATGAAGCATATAACTTGCAAAAGGCTTCGGAGTTCTTAATCTACCTGTTATTTTGCCACCAATCGTTCGTCGTTCGATTTTATCTTCAAAAAATAGCAGAGTTGTCGCGTTTTCCATGAGGCATCTGCGGAGCATCCGATAGCAGATAAGGACTGGCTCGTTAAGCTGCACCCGTTCGGGCAATTTCCTTTTATCAAAAGAAATTTCTTTCGATAGTCGATTCATTTTACTCTCCTTCCTTCCGACCTTTGCGCAAAAGTTCTTTCACTCGTTGTTTCATCACCAGGCTCCATTTATACAATATCCAAGCTAAATTGTCAACCCAAATCAATCCTACATTTATTAGACTTCCGAAGTCTCAAAGACTTCGGAAGTCTGGACAGCTATTGAATAACAACCACATTATGGATATTCAATTCCGGCAAAACTATCTTTAGTTTACCATCTGACCAGTCGTAGGCAATTTTCTGGTCCTCCGGCACTAACGTAACTTCCTTTGGCTTCTCCGCCAATCGCACCGTCAGTTCCACCGGGATGATAGATGGAATAAAGTCAATGACAGCGTACTGTGAAGCGACTTGCATACCCGCCATGTTGGACAGATGAAGCAATAACTTGTCGCCACTACGCCGCAGGGAGACATCAAGGCATGAGGGCGAATTGACAGTTACTAATGGTTCGGGGAACAATCGCTGCATCACCTTGCCTAAAAATTTCCTCACAACGGGATAGTGTGAACGTTGATGGACATTGCCCAAGGGGCCATAAATGGCTGCTACCTGACCTTTGCCGCAGCGATTTACCGTAGCGGCGCAAGATATTTCCCGCCGGGTATCATGAGTTGAATACCGCTTTCCGGCAGTTTCTGATGTTGTGGGCGTTACTGCTTGCCAAACGCCGCCGAGCCAGGCTAATGCCCCATCTGCCTCAACATACGTCGTTGTTTCGGTCGGCTGATTGCTTCGTTCCTCGCAACCGAAAGTTACGCCCAATTCATCCTTGAAAAGTTTTACTGTATCTGCGCCGATAACGAGAAGTTGTCCGCCATTTCGTACATAATCCAATAGCGCACTCAGGAAATCTTCCGGCAAAAGATGGCATTCCGGCAAAACTACGACAGGATATTCGGCCAGCTTTTTAATCAATTGATGTTCTGCGAGTACATCTACAGAGTAATGCAACTCTAACAAGGCATGCAGGACGCCGTGTACTGGATTTAACAACGCGCCCCAGGGACCAAACAAGCGGTCTGTTTTGTCGTAAATGCTTGCGCTGGGTAGCAGCAATGCCACCTGCGGAACGGATTCGGTTTTATGCGAAACCGCTTGACGTTCACGGCAGAAATTAGCGACTTCTGCCATAATCTGAATCATCCAGTCGTCTATCCAACCTGCCCGGGTGGGATTGTAATAAATTTGAAATCCTCCACCCTGACTCAACACCACCGATGCTTCCTGCTTCAGTTGCAGCGCGCTTTTCAACGTCCAGGCACAGTTGTCGCCCTGGTTAAAGCCCCATGCCATTAGATTCCAGGGCATTCCGGTAGATTGGATATAACGCGCTTCCATTCGAGCGCTGTTTACTGAAGCGCCCGGAGAAAAATCGCCGGAGATGAAATCAATCGGAACGGTAACAGCTTCAGGCGCCAGAGTGCTGTACATCCAATTGCTGGTAATCTCAAAACCGGATTTGTGGGCGTGCAGAACATCAGCGTATTTGCGGACGTAATCCTTGAAACGATGGCGTTGAAACTCCAAAAACTCCGCCCAATGGGGTTCGCCACGCCTGGTGGGAATATCTTTAATTCCAGTCGCCCTGGTAAAGGCTTCTTTTGCGGCCGGGCTAAAATCAACTTGCACTGCCCAGCAATCGCCATCGACCCAGACGCCATTGAGGTCGTAAGCCTCCGCCACCTCTTTGAGTTGGGGGATGAGCAACTCCTCGCAGTAAGGACCAAATGTACTGGTGGCGTTTTTGTCGGGATTGCCTTCAGCATCTATCCGCGCCCATTCCGGATGATGTTCTACGGCGACTGAATCCCATACGCCCGAATAATGAATAAAAAGTCCGACGCCATACTGGCGAGTGACTTTGCGCCAGATTGCTAACGAATCCTTCTTGATTCCAGGCGATGGCCAACCAATACGGGTAGGATAGCCGGTGTAGCCGGCATGTCCTTTACAATCATATTGAACATAATCGGGACATACCTGTTCAAGCAATCGCGCAACCATTTCTTCAGTCAGATGCTCTCCCAATTGAGTATCATTCTTATTGGGATGCAGGTCAAAATGCAATCCAAAGAAAGCATCTTTACGCGATAGCGGTTTCTTATTCTGGTTCATACTATTCTCTCTTTATATTTATTTGTAGTAACGACTTTCAGTCGTTTATACATGACTTTCGTCATGATTCAGAAAAACTTTGACTATACCTTGAAGATATGTTATCAATATCGTGAAATGTGAAACGTGATGAGTGAAACTTCAAGCTCAGTATTTTACGTGTCTGTTCGCCGATGTCAAGCTATCTATAAAATACCTCTTTTTTGCTTCAATGTCAATCCCAAAATTCAAAACCAAACTTTTCTTTTAAAAAGAAAAGTTTGATCAAAAGAAACGCTGAGGAATTTCTGTTCAAAAGTAAGGAAAAGCTATGATAAGTATAAAAGATTTCGGTGTCAAAGGCGATGGCCAAACCGATGATAGTGGAGCTATTTGCAAAGCCATTTCTGAAAGCGATGGTTTTCTCTTTTTTCCACGAGGCAACTATCTTTTGACCAAACCGCTTGAGATAGAATTATCTTCAAGCGGGTGTATGGGAATATATAGCGGAGGTGTTGCAAAATTAATCATGGCTGGCTCAGGTCCTGCTATACGTGTTGTCGGAACACACAAGGGCACTGCTGACCCAGATAGTGTGAGTGAAATTGTATGGCAAAAAGAAAGGATGCCCATTGTCAATGGATTGGAGATAATGGGAGCGCATCCTGAAGCCGACGGAATTGAACTGGAATACACGATGGAGGTTTTACTCTCCGAGTTGTTTATTCACAAGTGCCGGCATGGTGTGCATTTCATTAAACGCAACCGCAATCCGATAATCTCTTCCTGCCATATTTATCATAACAAAGGCTGCGGAGTTTACTTTGAAGGCGTGAATCTTCATCAGGTGAATATAGCGGACAGCCATATCAGCTACAACGCAGGCGGCGGAATTAAAGTATTCAATAGTGAGATTCGGAATCTACAAATCTGTGGAAACGATATTGAATATAACTACAACCTTGAATCCGAAGAAGCCGCTGATGTTTGGTTTGATACTCGGGAAGGAAGCATTCGGGAAGGAGCTATCGTCGGAAACACTATCCAGGCGTCTCCAAGCCCCCGCGGCGCAAATATCCGTATGATTGGTCAGAGCAAAGAGATTGCCCACAAAGTTGGCTTATTCAGCATAAGTGGCAATCTCATAAGTAGCCAGAAGACAAACATACATCTCAAGTACAGTCGCGGCATTGTAATCAGTGGAAATACTTTCTTTTCTGGACACGAACACAACATACACGCGGAATACTCCTCAAATATCGTCGTAGGCCCAAATATCTTTGACCATAATCCGGATTATGGCAAGGACACACTCGACGGGCTTTTATTTGAAAATTGTTCAGGATGTACGTTCGGCGGCTTCCAATTTTCGGATACGCAAGCTGAAGCTGTTGTTTTATTGAGGGCTTGCAGTGAGATAAACATTTCGGGCTGCCAGATACTAAATCCGCAGAATATAGGCGTGCTTTTGGAAAATGTGTGTAATTGTAAAGTATCAAACTGCATTATTTTAGACAAAAGAGAACCTAAGATTATGCAAGAAGCTGTTAAGGTGGTCGGTGGCAGTAATGTCCGGTATAGTTTTTGCTAAAGATGAGTTTTTCCCCCAAAACTTACCACACCTGTCTGCTTTTAACACAGGCAGATGATACTGAAAAGATTATTATCCGCTAAACTTCACTAATTTTGTTTTATTCGTGAAGATTAGCGTAGATTAGCGGATAGTTTGGTGTTAAAAAAGTCTAAATAGCGGTTATGCAATTTTCTAACCGGACATTACTGGGTCGGTGGGGATAATAATGTAATTTCGGATAATTTGACTGATGCCGAAAATAAATAACCAGAAACCGAGTTTTTTCGAAAAACTCGGCTTCTATTCTGAGAAGGAGCAACACGCAAATGTTACAAAGACAAACGCTACTAGCACAGTCAGTTCTGACTGCTGGCGAGTTGAAAATAATCTTTGATAAAACTTCCGAAGGAATTCAGTTGCAAAGTTTGTTTGACACGGCAACAGAACGTGAGTTGTTGTCTGCCATGAAATTGCCTTTGTTCACCATGAAAATGCGCGACGGCGAAACGAAAGAGGAAATCCAGCTCAATGCTGATTCCGGTTGGGCTAAGGTCGCTATTGAGTCAACTGGCTACGGAGCCGAATTGCGCTGGCAGCAGGAACAAATAAATTTACAGGTCATTGTACGAGTGATTCTGGACAACGAAGCAAGCGCGTTGCGATGGAGTCTGCAAGTGGAGAATGAAAGCTCGCAGTGGAGCATCTGGCGGGTAGTCTTCCCCCAGGTCGCTATCGCTGAGTTGGGTATAGAGGCAAACGTATTTTTCCCACGTGCGCCTGGTGAGGTCCAGAAAGGCCTCTGGCGGAGAAAATTTCGCCATCAGGGGCTTTACCCGGAGCCATGGACTACTATGCAGTTTATGGCGGCTTATGATGAGAAACTTGAAACCGGACTTTACCTGGCAATCCATGACCCTCATGCTAGCGCGAAGGACATTTCGGTGGAAAGCCGGCCAGAAGAACACGCTGTTATCTTTACATTCGATAATCCCGCGGAGGAAATGGGCATAGCAGGGAATGATTTCACTTTAAGCGGCGAGGCCATCTGGAAGTTGCTTAGGGGCGACTGGTTCGAGGCCGCGCTGACTTACCGTAACTGGTTACGCCGGGAAGCGCGATGGTTCCCGCAATTAACCGCGGAAGGCCGTAGCGATACGCCGCAGTGGATGCGGGAATTGCCCGTCTGGACTACGACATCCGGCGACCGGACACAGGTTGTGCCACGCGTGAAGGAATTTGCAGAATACATGGGAGTTCCGGTCGGCTTCCACTGGTACAATTGGCATCAAATCCCATTCGATAACGATTACCCACACTATTTCCCCGTGAAAGAAGGCTTCGCTGAAGGCGTGCGCGAAATCCAGGAGGCAGGCGTGTTCGTCATGCCTTACATCAACGGACGCCTATGGGACACACACGACAAAGGCGTCGAGGATTACCAGTTCACCAGTGTTGCCTTGCCGGCGGCAACGAAAGATGAAAATGGACAGCCTTACATAGAAATGTATGGAAGCAAAGAATCGGATGGTAGCCCAGTTCGCTTCGCGGTGATGTGTCCAGCGACGGAACTGTGGCAGAACCGCATACGCGACATCTGCCTGCGGTTGTTCGACAAATACAATGTCGATGCCATCTACATTGACCAGGTGGCTGCCATGTCGCCTAAGTTGTGTCTCGACAAGACGCACGGACATCCGCTTGGCGGAGGGCACTGGTGGGTTGAAGGATACTGGAAGATGTTGCAGTCTATCCGGGAAGCCATGCCCGAAGGCAGAATGTTGACAACCGAGTGCAACTCCGAACCGTTCGCGTATTTGTTCGATGGCTATCTCACCTGGACCTGGCAGCATGATGGACAGGTGCCGGCTTTTTCGCAGGTTTACGGCGGCGCAATCCAGATGTTCGGACGAGCCTACCGAGGCGGCGATACAAAAGACCTGGCTTTGCGGATGAAAGCTGGACAGCAACTCGTCTTCGGCGAGCAAATCGGATGGATTGACCCGGGTGTAATACATGAGAAAGAAAATGCGGAATTCCTGCGACAGGTAGTTCGAATACGTTGGCATCTGCGTCGCTACTTCTATGCCGGCGAGATGGCCCACCCGCCGCAACTTGAGGGTGAGATTCCAAAAGTGCACGCCGATTGGCAGTGGGTAGGAGAATGGTGGGTCACTACCGACGCGGTTCTCACAGGCGCATGGCGGCTGCCTTCTGATAACAAACTGGTCTTAATCTTCGTCAACGTCAGCGACGAACCTGTTTCGGCGCAGTTACATTTCGATGGAAACCAGCACCGAATTGACGGCGAACAAGTATGTGTCACTACTATCACTCAAGAAGGGACCAGGGAAACTTTCGTGGCTCCGAGTGTCTTCCAACGAGAACTCAACTTCCCGCCGCGCACGGCGTGGGTGTGGGAAATTAAAGGCGAAAACGAGAAAACGGGAAAGTGAGAAAACGCGACAGGAGTTGGAATGGAAGAAAGGAAGTGGAATGATAAATTTCCTTCCTTTCCCCGCCTTTCTTCCGTTGAGAGTGTAAACTTCATTATTGAAACTGAACCTTCCAGGTCGTAAGTATAACCGAATGCTAAGTGCGACCGTGTGTTCGATAGTATTTAAGTCCTTCAACAAATGTCTGGATGTTTTCCCACAGCACGCCCGGTGTGACGGAACTGGTGCCAGCGAGAAACAGCCCGGTTTCAGGACCATTTTCGACCAGCCAGGTCAACTGCTGTTTAACATCTTCTGGTGTACCCATAGGTAACGTGCGAGTTACGGATACCCCGGCGATGATAATTAAGCCTTCACCGTCCTTTGTTTTCAGCCGACCGATTTTCTCATAATCCATACCGCATTCATACTGGAATCCCTGGAAACCCCTGATACCAACTTCTATTAGTCTGGGAACCATTTCCATGAGGTTCCCATCGCAATGCCAAATCATGCGGACATCAGTTTTGAGCATCGGCTCAAGGCATCGAGCAAAATGTGGAAACCAGATCTTGTCAAGCGATTTGATATTGACCAAAGTGCCACGTGAGCCTGCTATGTCGTGGTCTAAGCGATATAACCGAGGCAAACGCCCTTCAAGGTAAGCGTGTGCGGCGGCGCGATTGTTTAACAGCGCCAGGTCCGCCTGTAGCGAGAAATCCTTTTCCATCATTTCAGGATAAAGCGCGTAAGCCATGAGATAGTTTTCATAGCCGTAGGTGCCATAGCGAAAGCATGGAAATCCCACGAACCCGTAGCCAGTTTTCAAAATCTCGGGGCCGATTTTTTCCTGGATGGTAGCTTCACCTGCTAATATTCCTTTCACCCGTTTATCCTCGTCAAATTCATCAATTTGTTTCTGGATAGCGGGGAACACAAACCGTTCAAAGTGTTCTATCACTGCTTCAGGTGAATCTATCAAGATACCATTAACGATGATTTTTTCTGCCCCAGTTGTAGCCCCTTTTTCCTTGCTTTCGAATCCCTGATTGCCCATGCTAAGAGGATTTAGTGGGATGTATTGGTCAAGCGAGCAAACGCCGACCGCATGTAGATATGCAAGGTAGGTTTCCTCCGGATTCCTCTTGTATTCGCCAGGTTGGACGTCAGCAAGACGTTCAATATATTCGTGCTGCATGATGTGAACCAACCAGGTAGGAATGCCTTTGGTCGGTTTCTGAAGTATTGTATCTAATGCTAACTGCGCTGTTTCTGTATTTAGCAATTTCATTTTTCATTTACTCCCATGTATATATCATAATGACGTTTTTAAAGTAGAATAACTCACACCAAGCGTTTTAGACACTTTAGACACTTTTTAAGTGTATAGTTTATCAGAATATCGATTCCTGTCAACATCAAAATTTCTCTTGTATTTTTCAAGGAACCGTAGTAGTCTTTAAGGGCGAATTAAGCAAGTTTTACCTGAGCAAATTCGGAAAATGAACTTTAATCTTTGGAGTAGCCGGCTTAGAGCCTACGTATTTAGGATTGACGCAGACTGCAAGTCTGCTACTCCATTAAGTAGAGATGATTGCGGAGTATACGTATATATCATCGAAGCGGAGAATAGCGCGGGGCAAAAAGTGCGCCGAAGTGGGAAGATAGCGGTGGTGAAGTAAGGGACGACGCTGCGGGATTTTGGGATTAAGAAACCTTGAAAAGGTTCGGAACCTTTTCAAGGTTTGCACTTATTTATGAAATATACCTATCAAGATTAGGAGCTATAAAATGCAAGATGGTTTCTGGAAAACATACAGATACATAGATAGTCTGGCGAGTAACGATGTCAGAGCCTTGCTACTGGATAAGGATGGGTTAATCTGGGCAGGGACCGTAGAAGGCGTCAGTGTGTTCGATGGGAGAAGCTGGCGAACATTCACACGAGAAGATGGATTGGCGTGGAACTGGGTTAATGCTATCTTTCAGGATAGGGAAGGTGTGATTTGGGTTGGAACATGGAGACATGGCTTAAGCCGGTTTGACGGAAAAACATGGAAGACATACACAGCGGAGAAGGATGGGTTAGCAGGCGATTGGATTATGACAATTTTCCAGGATAAGGAAGGAACAATCTGGGTTGGGACAGCAGGCGATGGTGTCAGTCGGTTTGATGGAAAAAATTGGAAGACATACACAGAAAAGGATGGGTTGGCAGGTGTCGACTTTGGTTCCATTATCCAGGATAATGAAGGTTCCATCTGGTTCAGTACAGGTGATGGTGTCAGCCGATTTGATGGGAGGAACTGGAAAACATACACAGTCAAAGATGGCTTGCCAGATAATCGTGTTGCTTTCACTATCCAGGACAAAGAAGGGGTATTTTGGTTTGGGACAGTAGGTGGCGGTATCAGTCGGTTTGATGGAGAAAGCTGGATAACGTATACAAAAGAGAATGGATTAGCTGGTAATAAAGTTCGAGTCATCTTTCAGGACAATGAAGGAGCGATATGGTTCGGAACTTATGATGATGGCGTCAGTAAGTTTGATGGAAAAGTATGGAAAACATACACAGAAAAAGATGGTCTGGCAAATGATAGTGTTACTGCCATTTTTCAGGATAATGAAGGAGCGATGTGGTTTGGGACAGATGGCGGAGGTATCAGCAGGTTTGATGAGAAGAGCTTCAGGACATATACGAAAGAGGATGGATTGGCTGGTAACAAAGTTCATTTTTGTTCCATTACTCAAGATAAAGAAGGAAAGTTCTGGTTTGGCGCGTCGGACGGCGGCGTTAGTTGCTTTGATGGGAAGGATTGGAAAACATACACAGAAAAAGATGGATTAGCCAACAACCGGGTTACAGGCATTGTCCGGGATAAGGAAGGAATAATCTGGCTTGGTACATGCGACGGCGGCGTTAGTCGGTTTGATGGAAAGGATTGGAGAACCTATACAGTAAAGGATGGATTGACACACGATGATGTCAGAACCATCTTGTGTGATAAGGAAGGGGCTATTTGGGCAGGGACACCATGGGGTATCAGCCGATACGACGGCAAAAAATGGGAAACGCGCGTGAGTGGTGAAGAAAAACCAGGGGGTAATTGGTCGGGGTTGATAGATAGAGAAGGAAGAATCTGGTTTGGGGGCTGGAACGGGGATATTTTTCGGTTTAACGGAAATAACTGGGAAATACTTACCAGAGAGGATATAGCAGCGTCCTGCCCTGTTCTCAGCATATTTCAGGACAGGGAAGGGACCATCTGGGTTGGGACACATGGTGGCGGGATAAGCCGATTTGATGGAAAAGAATGGAAAAGGTACACGAAAAAGGATGGTTTGGCGGAAGATTGGGTTTCTTCTATCTTGCAGGATAATGATGGAATAATGTGGTTTGGGACGAAATACGGCGGCATCACACGGTTTGATGGCAGGTGCTTTCAGACCATTGATGTCAGAGACGGGCTTACGAATTTTGCCGTTAAAAGCCTTTACGAGGATAGAGATGGTTATATTTGGATTGGAACAGACGGTGGTGGAGTTATAAGGTTCATTCCTAACAAAGTTCCGCCGCCTATTCGTATCACTCAAATTCTCGCTGATGACCAGGTTTTGCCTCCGGAGGAGAATATTGACCTGCCTGATAACGTCGTGCGCGTTGCCTTTAACTTCCATGCTATCAGCTTTAAGACCCGTCCAGGGGAAATGAAGTATTTTTATCAGTTAGTGGGAAAAGACTCCGATTGGAAGGGACCTACGAACCAGGAAAGCGCTGAATACTATAATCTCAACCCGGGGGAATACACCTTCAAAGTGCAGGCGGTAGACCGCGACCTTAATTATTCACAACCTGCCAGTTTGAATTTTATGGTTACACAAGCATCATATCTTCAAGAGTTAAGGCAAACCCGTGAGGAACTGGAATCCGCATATAAAGACTTGAGGGAAAGGAATGCCGAACTACAAGTCGCCAAAGAAGCCGCTGAGATTGCCAACCGCGCCAAAAGCATTTTCCTCGCAAACATGAGCCACGAAATACGCACCCCGCTGAATGCTATTCTGGGTTATACACAGATATTACAGCGCGGAGATGACCTAAAGTCAGGTGCGCTAAACGCAGTTTCAATTATTGAAGATAATGGAAAGCAATTACTGGCATTAATTAGCGATATATTAGACCTTTCCAGGATAGAGGTGGGACGTGTAGAATTGCAGAATACAGATTTCGACTTAAGCGCCTTAGTTGATAGTATTTCCGCAATGTTTCAGATGCGCTGTCAGGAGAAACAGCTTGGGTGGCGCGTAGAAAAAATGCAAGAAAGAAGTATGGTTCATGGTGACAAAGGCAAGCTAAGGCAGGTACTGCTCAATCTGCTTTCCAACGCAGTGAAATTCACCGAATCTGGCGAGGTTATCCTGCGCGTTAGCAAAATAAAGGATGAGAATCTTACTGAATCAAGTTCTTCCACCCTCCCCCAACCCCTCCCGTCAAGGGAGGAGAGACGATTAGACTCAAGGGAAGGGAGACGATTAGATGTTTTTCTCTTTGAGGTTATAGACACAGGTATAGGGGTCTTTCCGGAAGACCGCGCTGTAATCTTTGAGCCTTTCCAGCAAGGAAAAATGGGAACAACAAAGGATGGAACAGGCATAGGTCTATCAATTGCCCAAAAGTTTGTAGAGTTGATGGGTGGTGAATTAGACTTAGAGTCAGAACCTGGTGTTGGGTCTCGTTTCTTTTTCACTATCCCATTTAAGCCTGCTGAAAACATAACTCAAACAGCTTCAGAAATCTCTGTCGCTCACCTTGCAGAGGGATATCAAGTAAAAGCCCTGGTTGTGGATGATATAAAAGAAAACAGGGATGTTCTGGCTATACTCCTATCAGATATTGGCGTTCAGGTTATAACAGCAGAAGACGGTCAACAGGCTGTGGATATGGTTCGCTCACACCGACCGGATATTGTATTCATGGACATTCGCCTGCCGGTTATGGATGGCATAGAAGCCGCTCATAAAATTTTTGAAGAATTTGAGCATAAAGAGTTGAGATTGGTGGCAGTCTCCGCTTCAGCTTTAACACACGAAAAAGAAAATTACCTGAAGGAAGGCTTCGACGATTTCATCGCCAAACCTATTCTTGCCGGTGAAGTTTATGATTGTCTGGCAAGACTTTTGCATATAAAATATGAATATAAAAGCGACAGTTTTTCGTTAGATTACTCAAAAATTGCTCTTCCTGAAGATTTACTCTTAGAACTCAAGGAAGCAACGGAGCTTGGTGAAGTGACAGAACTGGAAAAAAATCTTGAGAAACTGCGACAGATGGGTAAGGAGGAAGAGCAGTTGGCGGAACAACTATTAAAACTAAGCCTTGACCTTAACATAGATGCGATTCGTGGCATCTTAGCAGAGATTAAACATGAGTAAAAATATCGTTTCGAAAGTGCTTATAATTGATGACGTTCCCGATAATATCAAAATGCTGCGCAATGTCCTCGAACCCGAAGGCTACAGTATTTTAGTGGCTTCTGATGGGGAGACGGCATTAAGGATAGCTGAACGCGCTTTGCCTGATATAATACTGCTGGACATCATAATGCCTGTTATGGATGGCTATGAGGTGTGCCAGCGTTTGAAGAGCAACCAGAGCACAGAGCATATACCTGTAATATTTGTCACTATCAAGGATGATAGTATAAGCCTGAAGAAAGCATTTCAGGTTGGCGGGGTAGATTATATACCAAAACCTTTTGAAAAAGAAGAAGTATTAGCCCGTGTAGAAAGTCATCTGAAAATTAGCTTTCTGACACATGAACTTATACAAAAAAATAAGGAACTACAGGAAGAAATATCAAGGCGTGAGCAAGCTGAAGAAGCCCATAAACAGGCTTTTGATGCCCTGCAAATAGCTGATGAACAGCTTTCGATTATATCCCAACAGGAAGCTTCCCGCTGGGGTATAGAAGCATTTATAGGCAAAAGCAATACAATAAAGAAAATACTGGATGATGTTCGGCTTCTCCAAAGCATAGGCACAACGAGTGTTTTGATTACTGGAGAAAGCGGAACAGGAAAGGAACTAATCGCTCGCGCCATTCATTTCGGAGGAGTGAAATCCAGAGGCCCTTTTATCCCTGTAAACTGCTCCGCCATTACCAAAGAACTCGCAGAATCCACGTTTTTTGGTCATGTTCGGGGTGCGTTTAGTGGTGCAAATAGTTATCACAAAGGCTATTTTGAACAAGCAAATGGTGGAACTCTTTTTTTAGATGAGATAGGCGACATGCCTATAGAACTGCAAGCCAAGCTTCTTCGTGTTATAGAAGATGGACTCATAACACCTATTGGCAGTGAACAAGAAAAGCATGTGGACGTAAGAATTTTAGCCGCGACTAACCAGGACCTTAAGAAAAAGATTGCTGAAGGCTCATTCCGTAATGACCTTTATTTTCGCTTAGAAAACTATCAAATCAGAGTTCCACCATTGCGTGAGCGAAAAGAGGATATACCTCTGCTTGTGGAACACTTTCTAAAGATATTCTCTGAAGGAATGGGCATAGCTAATCCATCTATATCTTCAGAAGCTATGCTTGCATTAGAAAACTATCAATATCCCGGTAATGTAAGAGAACTGAGGAATATAATTGAGCGCGCTTTGCTCAAAAGTCGTGGTTCCATAATCAAACTTGAGCATTTACAATTTATTGATGCAAATAATATTCAGCACACCAACACTCAACCCTCCCTAAATATTAATAACAGCTTGACAGATGAGGAAAGAATTTTGGCGTATATCCGCCAGAATGGAAGTATCACAAATACTGAGTGTCGAGAACTGCTTTTAGTAGACAGACGTCGTGCATCTTACCTGCTTGAGAAAATGACTGCTCAAGGCTTACTAAAAAGAAAAAGCTCCCGCCGCTGGACGCAATACCTTCTTTCAGCCCAGTAATATCCTTCTCACCAAATAACATCCGTTCGCTTTTCAAAAGCACTATCTTTGCTAACAAGCATACTCCCCGTTGCTATGGATGTTGCTAATATTATCCTATCGTGTATTTCAAAATCATCCAACGTGACTGCTATTTTCATTACTTCCACATCAAATGGTATTATTTGATAGGCTTCATTTTCTTCAATGTTTGCCATAATGACGTCGAATGACACAGGAAACCTTCCTTTATTTATAAGGTAAAAAACTTCCATCAAAGCAATAGTTGGAACATAAACCGTTGCTCTTTCCTCTGCTGCCTTTATTGTCTGCAAGGCCAGTTTAGATAGTTGCTTGTTTGATTGCTTATCCACAAACCAGATTAAACTATGTGCGTCTAACGTAATGTTTTCGGTTCCCATATCCCTTTTGCCTCTTCAATATCCTTGTCTGTTACAGTACCGGCGCTGACTATTCCTTGTAAAGAAAACCTTTTTTGGGGGTTGCGTTTGTCCCTCAATGGAGTTATTTTTTTACTATATTCGGTTACTGTTGAGCGTTTCAGGTATTCTTCTATTTCCTCGGAATCAAAGCGATATGACTCCCCTACCTTTACGGCTTTTAGTTCTCCACGCTTTACTAACCGATAAATGGTCATTGGCGTTACTGCCAGGGATGTTGCTAACTCTTTAGCGGTATAATACTTCTTGTTGTTCATGTTAACCACCTCTAATTGAAAGTTTAACACAGAAAATTTCCTTTGTCAATAACTTTATTCACAAATACAACTTTAGTAGCAAAATATTATTTAGATAGTCATCGTGGAAGTAGAAAGAGGGCGTTTTTCCTCGCAATAAACAATTCTATAAACAATCTATGAACATTCTATGAACAATTGTTCATAGAATTGTTCATACTTATACCATTCTCCAAGCCAAATATAATATAACACCTACAGAAATTCCCCATGTCTGTTAAAACGAGATTGCTTCGCTATGCTCGCAATGACAGCTTTCATAAGTCATTGCGAGGAACGAAGTGACGAAGCAATCTCACCACATAACGTGAGGAATTTCTGTAACACCTATAAAGGGCTATGCTACGCATTACTCCCGTAGCCTGCGAATCAATTCGCAGGTCGAAGATACCGAGAATCGGAGACGCTTTTTTTATGCCCTGGCATGACAATTGCACTAAAGACTATCTGAAGTATCTATCAGACAAAAAACAGTAATGAATGTGATAGGTCAGGCGTTTAATATCGTCTGCATTATCATGTAAAGGAGGCAGTTATCATGAAAAAACATATTATCAGAGTATTAGCAAGATTGATGATTAGCGGGTTATTGGGATTCTCTTTAATCAGCCTTGCAGAAGAGGGAAAATGGACAAGGAAAGCTGACATGCCTATAGCAAGATCAGTCCTTGATAGTGCTATGGTAAATGGAAAAATATACGTTATTGGAGGGTTTAGTGGTAGCTTTCTTCCAACTGTACAGGAATATGATCTAAAATCGGACACATGGAAAGATAAAACTGACATGCCAACTGCACGGGGATGGTTAACCGTTAGTGTAACAAACAGAAAGATTTATGCTATCGGTGGTGTAGATAATGCTATGATGGCTCTATCAACTGTAGAAGAATATGACCCAGCAACAGATAAGTGGACTACGAAAACTATTATGCCTACTGAAAGATGGACCCTTTCCAGCGCTGTTGTCAATGATAAGATTTACGTTATCGGAGGCGCAAGCGGCGGACCTGACTTACCGCTTGCGGTTGTAGAGGAATATGATCCAGCGACGGACACATGGTCAAGAAAGGCTGATATGCCTACCGTAAGATTTTCTTTATCTGCCGTTGCAGTGAATGGCAAAATATATGCTATTGGAGGGCAAGTAGGTCGTGTAGGAGGTCCAAACGGCGGTCCTGTTTTGTCGAATGTGGAAGAATATGATCCGGCAACGGATAAGTGGACAAAAAAAGCTGATGTGCCAACCGCAAGAGCTGGATTCGATACCTGTGTGGTAAATGGAAAAATCTATGCTATCGGCGGGGGAGATGGTAATGTGGCACTCTCGTCTGTAGAGGAGTATGACCCAGTAAAGGACACTTGGACTATAAAATCAGACCTGCCGACGAAAAGAGTATACCTTACCACTGATACAGTAAACAATAGGATTTATGCAATAGGTGGACTTAACAATGGAGTTCTTCCGACTGTGGAAGAATATGACGCTGGATTTGAATCAACCACAAGCATCGAAGCAAAAGGTAAACTTGCTACATCGTGGGGTAATATCAAAAGCAAGCAGTAGCGTCCAGTATGCTGTGTGGACATACAGATAGGGAGAGTTTTCGGAAAAAGAATTTACATTTTTTAACGGCCTAACTTGACTTTGGTAGTGAGCAAGTAGGGTGGGCATTGCCCACCCTACACATGGATTACAGAGATGTGGGTAATGCATGGCTGTTGGGGGCAAAGGGGAGAGGTTGGAGGAACCGGGGAATGGGTTACTTCACATCTTCAAAAGGCATCACCAAAATGTGGTAACCGTGATTGAGAAGAATATCCATGCTTTTCTTACCAGACGCCTCGATTATTTCTAAACCATCCTCCTTTGGAGAAGCTACTTTAACCCAGATTGAATGGTCTGGTTGTTCTGAGATTTCAAGAAGGCTTATCTCAGGAAATTCCTCTTTGAGTTTATCAAAGAGGAGTTGCGCTATTTCTTCTTGCTTGAAGTTTATCATAAGTCTTTCAGTTCCTTTCTGACAGCATCCACGTACTCTCGCGCCCAGCGCAAGATACGAGATGCCTTTCTCTCGTTCACCGGCATTTTGCTGTAATCCGCGAGATTTCTTATTTCCTGCGCTTGCAGCAGATGGTTCTCAAACCCAGTATAAATTTTTCGCCGATGTATCAACTCTCTGGCGAAAGTCGCTTGTAACCATCCATGCTCAATGATGTCAGTCTTCGGCGTGATTCTAATGGACTCAAGAGCCGCAACCGCTGCTTGAAACATTGAGTAGTATGAGCGATTCGCGCAGGCATTATAACAATTTTCGGTGAAAGCAATTTCAGCTATCTTGAGGTTTTCTTTCGCTTTTGCTAAAAATTCTATTGTCATCATTCCCTCGTATGAGAAAAAAAGTAGGAGAGTAGAAACAGACCCTTGGGAAAAGATTATATAATTGTACCATATATCCATAGATTGTCAAACAAAAAATTGGTTCCATAGAAATTTTATTCGTGAATTGTATAATTTGGGCAAAATTTGAAATTGGATAGGTACTAAGCGCCTATCTAAAAACTCGACGGATGCCTCAACTTGTTGAGGCAAAAACCCCCGAACAAGTTCGGGCCTCCGCAGTTTTTAGTAGGCATTAAGGAGGTGAGAACATGGATAAGAGAATTGTAACAGGAGCTTTATTAACCATGATTATCTGCCTTGCTACACCAGCATGGGCAGGGACATGGATGGATGATTTCGAGGATGGGAATTTAGATGGTTGGCAAATGGTTGATGTAGCGGTGCTCGTTGGGGTCGTAAAGGAAGGGCAAGGGACCGGAAAAGTGGAGGAGAAAGAAGGCAACTTGATAGTGACAGATAATAATGAAGCTGGTGGGGATTTTCCTACCGCGGCCGGTTTTAACAATGGACAGAGTAATATCAAAGATTTCACTCTAACTGTTGACGCCAAAATTGCTAAAGTCACCATCCCGGACCTTTGTTTTTGGTATATACAGTTCCGAAGTGGTGGCGATTCTTTTGCGGTTATTACTTATTCGGTAGCACAAGGAAGTGGGACCTACTCATGGCTTGCAATAGCCGATATAAAGACGAAATTCCCGATTATAAACTATATAGGAATTGTGGAGAGTCCGTTTATCTTTGAGATAGACAAATGGTATCACATCGAGCTTTCGATGAAAGGGTCACAGGCAAAAGTCTGGGTTGATAAAAAGCTAATGTGGCAAGCTGACTGGAAAGATTTGCCAGAGTGGTTGAATGAATCGGGGCAAATCTTTTTTGCTGGTTGGGGAATGGAACTTCATCTTGACAACTTCGTCCTCACCAGCGACGATGTGCCGGATGTTACATCAGTTAATCTCAAGGGTAAATTGCCCATAACCTGGGCGAAACTCAAATATGCCCGATGATGGACGGGAATAACCCCCAACGCCTGGCGAATAATTTTCCATAATTCCCCTCCCTTGACGGGAGGGGTTAGGGGAGGGTTGGGGTAGCGAAAGGCAAAATTTCTGTTGCGGTCGTTTGAGCTTGAAGCAAGGTAGGATGGCAAGTGTAAAGATTGAGAGCATCCACGGCTCCGAAGCCCTGGTCAAGTGTGACAAAAGAATTCACCTGCTCTGCACGAGCCAGAGCGATATGGTAAGCGTTACCAGCATCAAGGTTGTAAGCTCTCATGAGGTCAAGCGCAACGGCATCAGTCGCCAAATCAAGCTGAACGGGGAGGCGCATGATTAATGGTTGAGCATCCACAAGCGTTTCGACATGTTGGATCGATTGAATGACGGTTGGCATGAAGCTTTTATCATGACGGAACAACTCAAGCCAACCCATCCGTCTCCTTAGAGCCTCTTGGCGATAAACTCCCACAAGGATAACGTGGCGTAATTCTTGGATGACCCAAGAATTGATAACCATCATCACCCCTGCTCGAGTCAGCCGATCCAAAAATGCCGCACATTGAGCCTGTCTAATTGGAACAGCGTGTGGGTTATAAACTTCCCGCACAAAAGAGGTATCCAAATAGACAATGTCAGGAAGGGGGGAACCGACAAAAGGGAAAATTCGTGCGTTCATGCAATAATCCCTCCGCCTCGAATCTCATTAAGGGCATCTATTTCGGCTTGATTATCACCGATGCCACCGCCAACCAGTTTTTGATTGATTTCCAGCGCTTTCTTAATACGCTCCTCTGGTGTCATGTCAAAGTAACCTTTCTTTTCCATAGCCTCCAGAATGCGAGGGTATTTGCGCCATTTAGCGCGTTCGTCTGTTTTACCGTAAGACGAAGTCGTCGGTGAGCGTAGCGAACACATTTGATTTGTCACTCCTTTGTGACGTTCTTTATAGAATATTGTAGCATCTTCTTTGAGTGATGTCAAGATAAATAAGAACCAGAACCTTAACAAAATAAGGAGGAACAATAAACATGAAAACCCAGAAAACAAAACACAACCTTGTTTTCGTCGAGATGTTCCACAAATTGGAGGTAAGAGTAACAATGAGAAAGATGATTTATATGGCTATCGCGTCAACTGGGTTACTGATTTTATTTCTATTTGGAGTAACTTCAATATGTCTCGCTCAAATAGAAAAATGGTCAAAAAAGGCTGATATGCCTACACCGAGGAGTAACATTTCAAGTTGCGTCTTAAACGACAAAATCATTGTCGCTGGTGGAATGCTTGAAGACCTTACCTCGACTTCAACAGTTGAGGAGTATGATGCGAAAACTGATAAATGGAGCCAAAAAGTAGATATGCCAGCAGAAAGAGATTCAATGGGAATCAGTGTGGTTAATGGCAAGCTTTATGCCATTGGAGGGATATCCGGCTGTGATGAACCAACTTCGCTTGTGGAAGAATATAATCCAGCAACTAACAAATGGACAAGAAAAGCAGATATGCCAACTGCAAGGCTGGGCTTATCCACAAGCGTGGCAAATGGCAGGATCTATGCTATCGGAGGAGCTACTGGACGTGGACAGGATTGTATGTGGTGGTCAGGTGTTTCAACGGTTGAAGAATATAATCCAGTTGCAGATAAATGGACAACTAAGTCAGATATGCCGACTCCAAGGGCTTTCTTTTCAACTTGTGAAGCCAATGGCAAGATATATGCCATTGGCGGATTTTCTTACGGTGTCTTTTCAACCGTTGAGGAATACGACCCCGTAACAGATACATGGATCAAAAAGAAAGATATGCCGACTCTAAGATGCAATTTCGCGACTGCTTCAGTGAATGGCAAAATCTACGCTGTGGGCGGTGAAGCACCAACTGGATTTACTCCCATCCTGGAGGAATACGACCCACTGAAAGATGAATGGACAAGAAAAACCGACATGCCAACACCAAGGTCAAAGATTGCCTGTAGTGCAGTAAATGACAGGCTCTATATAATTGGAGGATGTACATCGGAGGCATCCCTTGCCATTTCGGTTGTAGAGGAATATGACCCAGGTTTTTCAGATAAAATCACATCTGTCGATGCGAAAGGGAAGCTTGTCACATCGTGGGGTGAGATTAAAAGCAAGCATTAAGAGTAGTATGAAACGCGGAGAAAAGGAAAGGCAAAGATTTGCAGATTTCCAAAGTCTCAAAGACTTTGGAAATCTATGAAACTTCGATTTGAGAGGAGGTGAAAGAAAAATGACACGCAACATAAAACATAATTGCGCTTGGATATTAGCCAGCTTGATATTCAGCGGGCTTTTGGGATTGGCTTCCATAAGCGTCTTGATGATAGCCATACCGTCAACTTCAGCCTGGGCAGGAACACTGAAAGATAACTTTGATGATGGAAATATGGACGGATGGGATTTATCAGGCGCTCCTCGCGACACCTGGGAGGTAAAGGATGGTGAGCTTGTCGTAACACCGCGTAGTTGGCCAGTTTGGTTCTTATTAGGAAAAACGACATGGAAGGATTACACAGTCCGTGTGAGAGCTAAGATTGTGAAGTATCAATCTACCGGTTATATAGAAAGTGCGGAGATATTAGCGAGAGCTACATCTCCACTATATTGGTACGCCTTTGGTTTCGGATCAGTTGGTCTTGGTACCAAGGATAACTTTTGTTGTCCCGTACAGGGCGATCTTTTGGTGTCTGTTCTATACAACATATTTGAGTGGGAATTAGACAAATGGTATGACCTGAAACTTGTCGCTGAAGGAGACCAGTTCAAGTTTTATATGAATGATGAGTTAGTTATAGACTACACATACAGTACCTATCCCGCAGGTAAAGTGGGTATTGGTGCGACATTCTCAGGAACAACAGCCCATTTTGACGATTTTTCCGTCACAGGCGATGATGTGCCTGACGGATTCGTAGCCCCCGTCGAGGCGAAAGGGAAGCTTGCTATATCATGGGGGAAGATTAAGACCATTCAGTAACATGGATTTTCAGTTCGCCAGAAACCAGTTTTCCTGGAAAAAACGGGTTTCTGGTGAAATTAATGGAGGTGTTCATCATGAAACGATACGCATTTTACATCTTAGCTTTTGTAAGCGTGTTTATCAGTATGGCTTCGATTAGTCTGGCAACCCCTGATACATGGACAAGAAAAGCCGACATGCCAACGGGTAGGGCAGGATTATCAAGCTGTGTCGTAAATAGTAAAATATATGCTATCGGGGGTTATTCAGAAAAGTTTCCTGAAGGGGTTCTTGGATTTGTTGAGGAATATGATCCAGCAACAGATACCTGGACAAAAAAGACAGATATGCCAACTAAAAGGGCATGGTTTGGTGCATGTGTCGTAAATGACAAAATCTATTGCATAGGTGGATGGCATCCAGGAGGTATCTATGCAATTGTGGAGGAATACAATCCAACAACAGACACATGGGCAAAAAAGACAGATATGCCAACCTCAAGAGAATGCCCGGCTACCAGTGTGGTAAAAGGTAGGATTTATGCTATCGGAGGAGCTGGTGGTTCTATGTCTGAAGTGGAAGAATATGACCCGGTGACAGATAAGTGGACAAAGAAATCTAACATGCCCACACCAAGAAATGACGCCTCTGCTGTTACAGTGAATGAGAAAATATATGTCATCGGTGGTGGTGTGCTGAAAGGAGCTACTTGGCCAGCGCTTTCAGTAGTGGAAGAATATGATCCAGTAACAGACAAATGGATAAGGAAAGCTGATATGACATCGGCAAGGTATTGTGCTACTGTTGCCGTTAATAGGAGAATTTATGCTATCGGGGGATGTACGGATTTCTTTATCGGTTCAATGGGGATTTCTACATTTGAGGAATATAATCCAGTAAAGGATGAATGGACAATAAAACCTAATATACCAACTGCAAGAGCGGATTTATCAGCCTGTGTCGTGAATGGAAAAATTTATGCCATAGGCGGATGGAGCTCAGTTTTCAATCCTAATGCTTTTACAACGATAGAGGAATATGATACTAGGTTATCAAGTGTCGATGCGAAAGGTAAACTTACTACATCGTGGGGTAAGATTAAAAACAAGTAGGTAGTGCCTTGCCACACCAATCTAAAGATTCAAACTAAAGTATCGGTGCTGGTTTTGAAAACTAAACCAACACCGTTGCTTTAGCTTGCCTGTCTGCCGTTGGCACAGGCAGGCGTCTTTAGACCGGTGATTAAGACATTATTCTCCGACTTTTTATCTTCGCAAACATCTTAACTTGATGCGTATGGGGCATTGCCCACCAAAACTATCGTTGATTTGCAAGAGCCTTTTGAAATGCCTCTAAGGAAGAAGAAGTAAGCGCGGATTCTATCAAAGTAGATAATATTTGTTCGTCTCGAATTGCGCGAATGCGCTCCTCTAATTTTTGCACTCCCGTTTGCCCAAATCGTATCCTTATAATTTTCGTAAGGTCATCAGTGCGTCCTTCCGCAAGCCCTTCTGCACGTGCTTCCTCACGTGCTTTCTTAGCGAACTCTCTAATGAACGGAAAATCTTCAAGGTCAATCATCATTCCTCCCTCCTTTAAAAAAGTGTACTATCACTAAACCTGTGAGAAGCTAGTCTACATCGGAACGAGAGCCGTCTGGCGAGGAAAGAAATTCTGATTAATATGGGGCACCTCTTCGGGTGCCGGACGGTGGGGCAGATTAAGCGATGC
>Ga0194113_10000793_pt1 | contig 42415 bp, 33 predicted proteins | sample TA2MahC200mmetaG_FD_146193 | JGI IMG/M metagenome (GOLD analysis project Ga0194113, IMG submission 146193) | Freshwater microbial communities from Lake Tanganyika, Tanzania - TA2015017 Mahale Deep Cast 200m | ecosystem: Environmental > Aquatic > Freshwater > Lake | place: Tanzania: Lake... | reverse complement strand
TACGCCCGCGCCTGGGACAAGATCCTGATCAAGTGGCGCGACCGCTCCGCCATCAAGCAGGCTCTGGCTGAAGGCATGCCCCTGGAACAGTGGCGCCTGACGCTCAACGAAATGTACAACCTGAACCCGAGCAGACTTTCGCCGCAGTACGATCGGTTGCGCGCGGGGTCTCGGGGTTAGGTCTCTAATTTGCTAATTAGCTCCCGGCGGTGTTCTTCCATCTCGCATACTCCACTCGCAGCTTACGCGCCATACCCCATTCCTAGCAACAAGCGTCCCCGCGCGCAAGCCGTTATTTAGCTAATTAGAGACCTAACCCCGAAGGTCTCGAATGGAAGTGGCCCGCCATTGTGTCAACGAAGCGGTGGAGGGGTTCCGGTTCTGCCATGAGTCGGTTTACGTCTTCGCGCGATAGCGCGTTGAGTGCTTCCATTGAGAACCCGCTCATCTTCTCCGAAATCCGAAACGGAATCAGCCAGGCCTTCTCCGCCTTGACTTGCCGATCCATGACGCACGCCAGGACGAAGGCATGCGGATGGCTGGTCAGATCGTTCAGCAGGGCGTCGGCCTGGGGATCTCTGGTGAACTGGATCACCTGCTTCGGTGCGCGGAATAGCGTTTGTCCGTGCTCAACCAGTCTGTCGCGTATGGCTTTCTCGTTCATCTTTCCTCCGGCCAACGCTCAGGGTGTGGGTTGAGCCGACCGCGCAGCGGGCGGCGAATACCCACCGCCCTGTGGTTCGGCAGTTTCTACAGATCGTCTGGGGTGAGACCCGTCCGTCGTGCGACGCGGGCGAGCATCTTGGGACCGATCTCGTCACCCTCGTGAAAGGCAAAGACGACATCCGGCCACCCCGGTCTGGCGAGGGTCCGATGAGAAGTCCCGGAGTGACGCTTGACCGTCCACCCGATGCGCAGGAGTGCGCGCAGGACGACACGCGCTTTGCTGGCAGGCCACTGGCTCATGCGGGTACTGCAAAGAGTTCGTCGAGTTCGGGTATGGCCTCCCCGTGGTCAAGCCGGTCAGCAATGACGCGTAGAGCCAGGGCCTCGGCTTTGGAGAGGGCGTCCTGTCGCGTTGTTCCGTAGACCATGACGCCGGGCAAGTCCGGCACTTCGGCGATCCATCGCCCATCGTCTTCTATTTCTATCTCGATCTTCATGCTTTCGACCTCCAGGCCACATAGTATACACGATCACTCAGTGCCTCAATCTCATTCTCTGTGCCGAACGACGCAAATCACGTTCAGCGCTCGCGCGATAGCCGGGTTCGGAAAGTCTCCTCTTCAGAGCCACCACCAATCCAGGATCTGTCTTCATGCCGAACAAGTTATTGTACCTTTTGGGTGATTTCCCGGTCGCGGATGACGCCGTCAAAGCCGGACCGCCCGGTTGCCTTGTCAATATCAGCGAAAACGGCCGTTTTCCGGACACACGCGCCTGGGTTCCTTTCCTGTGTTCCTTCCGTTTGTGGTGATAGCTCTTTTTGGTCTTTTCGCTGCAGACCGGCAGAACGGCACCGCTGCGCTCCCGCGTGACGGTCGGAGCGTGCGCCTTGCCGCCCACGGCGTCAAGCGCAGACTGCCGCGACACCGGCCCGCGCCTTCAGGACCGTGCCGGCGTCTTGGCCTCGGTGCCGTCCGGGTGCCGTTCATGTCGGAAAGCGGCGTCTTTCGCCGGGTGGCCGGCAAGACGGGCCTTCGTGAGCGTGCAGGACCGACGGTTTTCATCGGTGGATCGGAGACAACCGCGTGGACGCCTCCATTGTCCCGTCTCCGAACCGATCGTGGGACAGGTGCAACGCGGGACTTCTCTGCGGTAAGCCGTCAGTCACGCACAGGGCGGGGGCGGAAGCCAGCGGAAAGAACAACGCGTCACTTTGCGCTATCTTTGCGCATGCGCTATCTTTGCGCTTGCCTTTGTCGGCGCAGTGGATGACAGTCCCAGCGGAGAGGGACTTCTTGCGTGGAGGAACCCGGAGAGGAGGGCAGCAGAGATGGCGGATAACCAGGAACAGGGCGGGCCGGTCGAGCAGCCGGCGGAAGCACAGGCGGCCGGTGCAACGGTGAGCGCCAAGGAGATCGAGGAGGGCAAGGCGTTTGCAATTCTGGGGTACATTGTCCCGTTGCTTTGCCTCATCCCGTTGATCAACAGGAACAACAACTATTCGCTTTACCACGCCAAGCAGGTGTTGCTGCTCTGGATCGGTTTCGTCGTCTCATCGGCGGCAAACGTGATTCCATGCGCTGGCCAGATCGTGTGGATCGTGGCCTGGGTCTTCCTCGTCGTGCTGGACATCATCGGTCTCGTGAATGCGGTCAAATGTCAGATGAAGCCGCTTCCCCTTATCGGCAAGTTCGGCGAGGACTGGTTCAAGGGCATCCAGAAGGTCTGAACCGGGGCGCTGTTTCCGAGGGGAGGACGGACGGCGCGACGCCGGGCAGGCGCGCCACCCGGGAACCGCATCTCAGCCCATGCCGAGCATGAACGCCGCGGAATAGACCAGGTACGCGACGGCAAGGCCGGCGTGCAGCGCGAGGTCGCCGAAGGCCAGGCGCCGCGTGACGCGGCGCCCGACGGGGGGCAGAAGCAGGGCGGCGCGCCAGACGATCTCGATTCCGGCGAGAGCCGCCACGGGCAGAACCAGCGGATTCCATTCCATGGCCGTCGCCGTATCTCCGCGCAGGAGCGCTCCCATCCCGCGCGTCAGGCCGCACAGCGGGCAGGGCCGGCCGAACCAGGCCTGCGAGGTGCACTCGAACGCCAGACCCGTCAGGTGCCGCCGCGCCAGGGGCGCGAGCAGCGGGCCGACAATTCCGAAGGCGGCCGCGACCAGGAAGACCACGTTCAGCGCGCGGTAGTTCCCGATCCATGTTTCGGAGCGGCGGAGCCGGCGCGCGGGCATGCCGCCTGACTACTCTTTTGCGCGTCCGGAAGCAAGCCTGCGAGACAATGTCAGGGGGGGCACAAGTAGTAGCAGGGCCAAGTAGTAGCAGGGCTTGACTTTCCGGGGAGACGAAACTACTCGTAGGGGATTGAGCGCGAAGAAGGCCGGAACACCCGGCGGCCACCTCTGGAAAGAAGCGAAAGGAGTCGGCGATGATCTTCTGCAATCACAGGCGCCCGTTCGCATGCACTATCGCGGTTTTGTCCGTTCTTGCCCTGCTGCTGGGCGGCGGTGTTGCGGGGGCGCAGGAGGCGGATACGGAAGAGGACGCGGCGGAAGGAGGGGAAACGGAAGCCGCGGTCGAGGCGGCGGCCGCGCGCCCGCACGGCCTGCGGATCGAGAACGTGTCGGTTGTCCCGCGCGACGCCTCGAGCGCGACGGTGAAGTTCGACGTCTCGTGGACCAATTCCTGGCGCTTCGGAAGTTTCTTTGACGCCGCCTGGGTCTTCTTCAAGGTGCGCGGGGATGAGAAGACCGGCTGGCAGCACGTCAGTCTCTCGGCCGATAAGGTCTTGAATCCGGCCGGGTACGGGCAGGACAAGGAAGGCCTGCCTGCCGCGACGTCCGCGGCGCAGGCAGGCACAGCGGTGGAGTTTGTCGTGCCCGGCGGCGATGATGGCCTCACGGGCTTGTTCGTCCGGCGCGCGGCGGATGGCCTTGGGCTGACGGCCGCCCGGAATGTGACGGCGGTTCTGGACTTGAAGTCGCTCAAGGGCGTCACGGATATCGCCAAGGCGCGGATCAAGGCGATCGGAATCGAGATGGTCTACATTCCCGAAGGGTCCTTCCACGTCGGACGCGGCAACGGCCCGATCGCACCCTATGCCGGCAAAGGGTATGGCGGGATGGAGATTAACTGGCTCTACAAGCACAGCGGGAAGCCCTCGGACACCGCCGTTCCATTGCCGTTCAAGTTCAACATCGGGGACCTGTACATCTGGGGCGTCGGCGTGACGAGGGAGGACCCGCCGCCTTACCGGATCGAGAGCGAGGATCCGATCCCGACCGGCAAGAAGAAGGGCGCGCTCTGGGCCGTGGACGTCGCGCCGGAGGACGGCGGCGAGATTTCGGCGGCGTTTCCCAAGGGGTATGCGGCGTTTTACTGCATGAAGCACGCCTATCCGACGGCCGGTCAGTATGCGGAGTTTCTCAACACGCTCACCGAGGCGCAGGCGAAGCCGCGCTTCTACGAGCACGGGCACGGGATGGCGATCAAGCGTTCCGGCGCCGCGCCGAACTGCACGTACACCGCGCCCGATCCCGACGAGAGAACGCCTTGGATGTCCTTCACGGACGGAGCGCTTTTTGCGGCCTGGGCCGGGTTGCGGCCGATGACGGAGCTGGAATATGAGAAGATGTGCCGCGGCCCGCGGCCCGCGATCCCGAACGACGCGACGCCCTCCTGCTGGGGCGTGCAGGACGTCATGGTGATCAGCATCTATGAACGGCCGGTCTCGATCGGCAGCGCCGCGGGGCGCGGCTTCAAGGGCACACATGGCCGTGGCATGCCGGAACTGCCCGCCGACTGGCCGCCGGACATCCGTGGCGCCATCTTGCGCGGCGATTATTTCTTCGCCGGCGGTCATCAGCCGGGCCACCTGCTCACCGGGGGGCGGGCGCCGGCGGTGTATGCGAACGCGGACAGGCATGGCGGCTATGCGACGGCGGGCAGCCCCAACTACGCGTGGACCTTCGCCGGCTGGCGCGCGGCGCGCACGGCGCCGGCCGGAGACACGGGCGTCGGGCCGGTCACGGGCGATTTGGACCTGGAGCTGAAACATCCGGCGAAGCTGGCCAAGCCCTTCCAGCCGGACGGTGCGCTGGACGAGTGGGCGGATGTTATGCCCGTGGCCGTCGCCAACGGCGCGGCGTACGTCTATCCGGTGCATCAGCGCTTCCCCGGCGACTTCACGACCAGTCCCTGGCGCGGCGCCGCCGATTTCAGCGCAAGGGCATGGCTGGCCACGGACGGCGAGGCGCTTCTGGTCGCCGCCGAGGTGACCGACGACAAGCACTTCAATGATCAGACCGGTAAGGACATCTGGAACGGCGACGCCATGCAGATCGGCCTGGTGAATCCGTACGGCGCCCAGTGGAACATCGGCGCGGCCCTGACCGCCGGCGGTGTCGAGTTCCAGCAGTGGGACGGCCCCAATGAAGCGCTGCTCCAGAGCGCGAAGTGCGCGGTGAAGCGCGACGACGCGGCCGGCGTCACCCGCTACGAGTTCCGTCTGCCGCTTGCCGATTTCGGGGTGGGCCGGGGGCAGGAGTGCAGTTTCTATTTCCTGTTCTTTGACGGCGACGGGTTTCTCGACTGGCAGAGCAAGCCCGTCGTACGCCGGCTCCATTGGGTTCCGGAGCGGACCGAGCCGTTTGTGCGGCGGAATTATCCGAAGTTCGTGATGGGGGAGTAGGGCGGCGGGAGGCGTGTGACCAGTCGGACGCGTCGGACAGGTCGGACGCGTCGGACGGGCCGGACGGGTCGGACGGGCCGGACGGAGAAAGAAAAGTGGCGATGCGCCGGCAAGCGGTGATGAGGGCGTGGCAGGGCGGCGGCTGCGCCGTTCTGCTCGCGACGGCCGCCGCCGCGCAGGCGCAAGTGCAGATATCGAACGACCGGTGGGACAACGATCCGCCGTCGGGAGTCTCCGTATTCTGCCGGAACGTGCGGGTGGAGCCGCGGGACGAGAAGACCGCCGTGATCAAGTTCGACATCACCGGCTTCAGCGATTGGCGGCACGACGTCAACCACGACGCGGCATGGATCCTGTTCAAGGTTCGCAGGGACGACGAGACGGAATGGCAGCATGTGCGGCTGGCCGCCGATCGGGTGCTGAACCCGACGGGTTACGGTCAAGCCGGAGGAACCCACGCGGACTTCCTGGTCCCGGACGCCGGGGACAACGCCGCCGGCGGGGGCGGTCTGCTCATGCGGCGGGCCGACCATGGGATGGGCCGTGCGTCGGCGACCGATGTGACGGTGCTGTGGGACCTGACCGGGAGCAAGGGGATCGGGCCGGACACGGAGGTTGTCCTCAAAGGATTTGCGATCCGCATGGTGTACGTGGCCGAGGGCCCGTTCTATCTCGGCACGGGCGGCGACGAAAGCTATGCGTTCTACCAATACCCTCCCGAACGGAAGCAGACCGCCGAAACGGAAAGGATCGTCAACGCCAATTCCGTTATGGTCGTTCGGGAGGAGAGGGACCCTGCTCGGGACTTCCCGCCGTATCACGTGACCAACTCCGCCGCGATCCCGACGGGAAAACAGCCGGGCAGACTCTGGGCGCGCGGGGCCGAACCGGAGGAGGGCGGCGAGATCCCGGCCACGTACCCCAACGGCTACAAGGCGTTCTACATGATGCTCACCCCGCTCCAACCCGGCGAGTATGGCTATTTCCTCAACACGATCTCCCCCGAAGACGCGGACAGGCACTATGAACCGGATGGCTTCCCGATGCACGGGGGCGTGGCGCGCACCGGGGTGGCGCCCAACTTCACGTACAGGGGGTTCCGGGGAAGGAAATCCGCGTCCCTGTGGTGGATGTGCTGGGCGGACGCCGCCGCGTTCGCGGACTGGGCGGGCCTGCGGCCGATGACGGAACTGGAGCACGAGAAGGCCCTGCGCGGGCCGCGCTATCCCGTGGTCAATGAAGCGGGCCATTCGTTCTGGGGCGGCAGTTACGGCGGCGGACGGTACAACGCCCACCCGCGCGAATTCCAGGTAACGGTCGCCAACGCGGCCGGCCGCGCCTACAAGGGCACGCACGGCACCGGTACCGCGACCAACTGGCCGGCGGACTGGCCGAAGAAGGACGCCGTCGGCGTCGGCATGCACGGCGGCCAGGAGTGCGCGTCCGGCCCCCCCGAACTCAAAGGACCGTTCTGGTGCACCTCCAGCCGGATTGACGCGGCGCTGGGCGATCCGGATCGCTACGTTACGTACGGCTTCCGCGCCGCGCGCACGGCGCCGGAAGAGGCGAAGTGGAACACGGCGAGGAACGAGGTCGAATCGAGCCCTCTGCTGATGGGAGCGGGGGATTGAAGATCGCGGATTGCGGCCTGGGAATGAAACGGCGGAGACGCAGGTCGGACAGGTCGGACCCGTCAGGCCTGTCTGACGCGTCTGACCAATCGGAGGACGAGGCGATGAAAGCTCGACGTGGACGTGAAATCAAGCGCTGGCTCGCATGTGGCGGGGCTGCCATTGCGTCGCTCGGCGCCACCGTGGCGCAAGCGCAAGTGCAGATCGAGGGCGTGAAGCAGCCGCGGCTCAGCCCGCCGGCGTGCCATGCCCATTTCAAGAACATCGCGATCGTCCCGCGGGACGAGAAATCGGCGATCATCAGGTTCGACATGGACTGGAGCGGCGCGTGGCGGCATGACGTGAATCACAGCGCCGTCTGGGTCTTTTTCAAGGCGCGGCTGGACGGACAGACCGAATGGAAACCGGTGCGGCTGGTTGCGGACCCGCCTTCGCCCGCAGGCTCCGGCGCGGCAAGCAAGGATCTGAATCCGGCGGGCTACGGACAGGAAAGCGGTCCCCGGCTTGATTTCATCGTTCCCAACGATGAAAGCGGCCCTGTCGGCATCTTCGTCCGTCTCGCGGACCACGGCATGGGCGACGTAGAGGCCACCGGCATGACGGCGATTTGGGATCTGACAGCCACGCCGGAGATCAAGAAGGACACGAAGGTGGCCATCAAGGCCTATGGCCTGAAGATGGTATATGTGGCTGAAGGGTCCTACTACCTGGGTACGGGCGGCGATGAGACCGGCGCATTCCATCAATACCAGGCCGAGAAGAAGCAGGCCGCCGAGAAAGAGCGGATCAGCGACGGCAACGCCACCATGGTTGTCCGCGAATCGGCGGACCGTGCCGCCGACTTTCCGCCGTATCACGTGACCAGCTCCGCCGCGATCCCGACCGGCAGGGAACCGGGCAAACTCTGGGCGCGCGGGGCCGAACCCGAGGAAGGCGGCGAGATCCCGGCCGCGTTCCCCAACGGCTACAATGCGTTCTACATCATGGAGCGACCGATCCCGCAGGCTGCGTACGCCTATTTCCTGAGCTCGTTGCCGTCGGAACTGGCCGCGAGTCAGCACCACGAAGGCAATCACGCCACCGAGGCGGGCTGGGCGGGGGAAATCAAGAAGGTTGAGAATGACGACGACAATCCCTATCAATTCTTTCACGGCCGCCTGAAGACCACCTGCACCTGGTGGTTGCGCTGGGAGAACGGCGCGTCTTTTGCGGCCTGGGCCGGCCTGCGGCCGATGACCGAACTGGAAAACGAGAAGGCCTTGCGCGGGCCGCGGTTGCCAGTGGTCAACGAGGCGGGGCACTCGTTCTGGGGCGGCAGCTACGGCGGGGGGCGGTACAACGCGCATCCGCGCGAGATGCTGGTCACCGTCGCCACGCCGAGCGGCCGTGCGTTCAAGGGCACGCACGGCACGGGATCGGCAACCGACTGGCCGGCGGACTGGCCCAGGAAGGACGCGGTGGGCACGGGCGTGCGCAACGCCCAGGAGGCCGCCTGCGGCATTGATGAAATCAAGGGGCCTTTCTGGTGCACCTCCTGCCGCATCGGATCCGACCTCAACGATCCGGAGCGCAACAAGATCTACGGGTTCCGCGGCGCGCGCACGGCGCCGGAAGAGGCGAAGTGGAACACGGTCAGGAACGAAGAGGAGTCGAGCCCGGTGTTGGCGGGACTGCCCGCGAGCCGGGAGTAGCGGGAATTGAAAATTGAAAATTGAAAATTGGGGATTGGGGATTGGGGATTGAGCAGAAGACGGACGGGGCTTTTCCTGACATTCTTCAATTTTCAAGTTTCAATTTTCAATAGCCAATAAGGAGTGAGGCAATGAGGCATAGGACGGTTGTTGCGGTGCTTGCGTTGAACCTGTTTTCGGCGGCGTCGAGCCGCCTGTTCGCCCAGGAGGCGCACCCGGTGCCGCCCTCCTACGGCGAGGCGAGCAAGGTGGACACGCCGGTCCTGCGGGTGCCGTTCCTGACCAAGCCGCCGACCGTTGACGGCATCATGGCGCCCGGGGAGTGGGATGACGCGTCGGCGCTGTCGGCTTTCCGGTACGACATCCACTACGGCATGTTCATGTTCCTCGCTCCGCACCAGACGCAGGTCAAGCTGTATGCGGGCTACGACCGCGAGAACCTGTACTTCTGCCAGGTGTCGCCCATCTACCCGGAGGACTCCTGGCTCAAGGCCCGCGGCCGTTTCCCGGACACGCTGATGCATCCGCTCTACGGCATGCTCGAGGACGACCACACCGAGCTTGAACTGCGCCCCGTCGAGGACCTCGTTCTCGGCGAGAAGCTTGGGCTGCTGCGCTGGGACGTCAACCCGATCGGCACGGTCTGCGACTGGCACTACAGCACGGCCGGCGGCTCGGATTTCAAATACACCTCCGGCGCGGAGATCCGCAGCGTGGCGGACGGCAAGACATGGGTGATCGAGTACAGGATTCCGCTGAAATCGCTGCGCTACGGACCCTACGACGGCAAGGACGAGAACGGCCGGCCGTTGGTGGCGATTCCGCCCGCGGACGGCACAGCCTACCGGCTCTATTTTGCCCGCGGCATCAGCGGCAACGGCGCGTTCTTCAACAACTTCGACGATTGCGACTGGCTGACGGGGAAGACCAAGCTGATTTTCGACTCGAAGTCGCCGGTGTTCCAGCTCAACGAACTGGGCCGGATCATGGACAACCAGATCAACCTGCAGATGACGCTCAAGAACCACAATACCCGGTCGGAAACGGTACGGCTCGGCTTCCACGTCGAGAGCGCCGAGGGGTCGGTGTATTCGAGCTACACGTCGCCGGAAATCCCCAACGGTCTGGTAGAACTGCGCCCGGGCGAAGTCAAGAAGCTGCATCTCCGTTCCGCCGCGCCCAAGATGACGCTCGACGGCAACGTACTCTGGTTCGACGTGCGCAGCGCGGGCGTGCCGGCGAAGATTCTTTTCCAGACCCGCCTGACCAAGTTTCACCTGATGGACGGCGGCTGGGCCGGCACGCCGGCGCAGTCCTTCCGCGAGCGGCGGCTGGAGGTCATCAAGACGCTGCGGCCGGAGCGCATCCCCTACTTCGACTTCCGCGTGGATGTGTCGCCCTACACCAGGCGCCTGTCGGCCGTGCTGGACCGCGGCGTCGTGGGCGTCAAGGATGAGGTCAAGACCGCGGTCGAGGCGCAGTTGATCGTCAAGAACATCTTCGAGGGAGAGGAGGAGGATGTCCACGAGTTCCGCGCGCCGGTGATCGGCGACTTCGCGGCATTCGACGTCATCGCGACGAACCTGCGGCCCGGCGAGATGTACAGCGTCACCGCGCTGATGTTTGACGAGAACATGAAGATCGTCGGCGAGCAGACGGAGAAAGAGCCCTTCCTCAAGCTCAACGCGGGCGTCAACCCGCACACCACCGCCACGCGCAACGACACGTTCAACGTCTTCCCCTGGGCGCACACGACGGTGGCCAGCGAAGACCGCGCGCGCGAGGACTTCACGGCGCTGTCGCGGGCGTCGGCCTACACCAGGTTCGACAGTTTCCAGGTCTCCCCGTGGATGAACAACAAGGTGGGCCTGATGGACGAGGTGTGGGAGCCGTTTATCCCGGTCCGCCCGACGGACAACGGGTTCGAGACGCTGAAGCACCGCTTTACGATCGACGGATCAGGGCTTCCGGCGCAGATCGAAATCCTGCCTGACCCGCGCGAACTTCCGCTGGAGCTGCGCGGCGGCGGGAAGGCGCCGGCCGACGTCCTGCAGGCCATCGGCCGCGGCGCGCAGTTCCGCGCCCCGATGCGCATTGAGGCCGTTGTGGACGGCAAGCGCGTGCCGGCAAAGGTCGTGACTCCCGCCAAGGCGATCCGGACCGGGAAGAGCGAGATCGAGTATGTCTCAGCCCTGCAGATAGGTCAGGTTCCGGCGGAGCTCAAGGTCCGCTACGACTGCGACGGTTCGATGAACGTATCACTGCGTTACGGCGGGGACACGCCGGTCAAGATTGACCGCCTGGAACTGGTGACAGACGTTGCCGGAACAGTAGACCTGGCGTTTTCCGACACGGGATCGAGCATGAACGACACCGACGCGGACCGCGGCGAGTGCGGCCTGCCGAACAAGCCCGGGGTGCTGTGGGACAGCACGCTGACGAAGATGGAGCTGTTCTATACGCGATTCGTGCCGTCGTTCTGGTTCGGCAGCGCCGACCGGGGCTGGTCGTACTACTGCAACAGCGATCGCGGCTGGATCCTGGACCGGGACGGTTCGACCATGCAACTGGAGCGGGACAAGGCCGGGGACGTGACCTGGCGGGTGGCGTTTGTGAACCATCCGGCCGAGGTCAGGGGCCGGCGCGCAATAGATTTCGCCGTTCTTACCCATCCGGCCAAGTCCAAGCCGGAGAACTTCCGGCAGCATGCCTGGCACTATACGGTGGGAAAGATGTGGGCGCAGATGGAGATCCGCGCCACGGCCAACTGGAACGCGTCGGCGGATCTCCTGAGCTACCTGGTCGATGACGCCCGCCTGCGGGATTGGTGGCACACGGCGGCGGGCGCGTCGCAGCAGGCGCCGGACGACCAGCGGCCCGTGTGGCGCAACGACTCCCCGCCCTATTGGCGCTATGGATTTGCCGGCGGCGCGGCGGCCCTGAACCTGCCGGACATGGACCGGCTGTTCGAAGACAAGGCCGCCTTCTACCTGGAAAGGATGATCAGCTTCGGCCGGCGGGTGGGCTGGTGGATGAACGACTATTCGCCGATCTCCGCGTCGCAGAACGCGGCCACGCAGAACGCGTACTTGCGGCCTTTGAAGGAAATCGGCAAGGACGAATTGCCCTGGCATCGCGGGTTCCTGGCGTTTTACATGCGCGACCTGTACAAGCGGCTGGCCCGCGTGCACGCGGCGAACAACGTTCCGCCGCGCCAGCAGGTCAAGTCCAACAACGCGGGGCGGCTGCTGGAGTCGTACCTGTGGAACACCGTCATGATGCGCACGGTCGGCGCCGAGGTCGGCACGTATGAGGTGGACCTGGTGTCGCGCTATCCCAACTCGCTGTACCGCGCCATGGCGATGAACTATGCCGGCGTCATCACGACGATGCTGCCCGACAAGTGCCCGGTGGGCCCGGGCGACGACCGGCGGTTCGACCGGCAGAAGCTGGGGCTGGCGCTGCTGCACGATTTCGGCGTTTCGCGCGACGGCGGAGACGTCAGCTTCCGGGGCGGCCCCCAGGGCCGTTTCCAGAACGCCGAGGAGGCCGTGCGGCTCATCAACGGCCTCGAGAAGTTCGGCTTCTTCCGGGACGACGACGTCGAGAAGCTGCCTTTCTGGCGCAACGACGCGCAGGTGCGCATGGGCGACCGGCCCGGCGACGAGAGCAAGGTGCGCGTGACGGTATACCGCCGGCCGCTCGACGGCGGCAAGGGCTACCAGGCGATCTTCGTGATCCTGAACGAGTCCGAGGGCGACATCGAGCTGCCGCTGGACATCCGCGATGCGAAGCGGATTCTGGGCGGCGCGAATACGTTGCGCGCAGGGGACGTCGCCGCCCTCAAGAAGGTGCCGGACGTCCTCAAGGCGGCCTGGACCGCGGACGCCAACGCCGCGGCCCTTCCGGCGCTGAGGGATTTCGAGACCGACGCTTGGATTCCACGGGCCGGCGACAAGGGCGAGCGGTATGGCCCGGTGTACGTGCCGTATCATGACTACCGGGTGCTGTATGCGGAGTGCAGGCAGTAGGCTCAGGTTTCAGGTGTCAGGTTTCAGGTGTCAGGGGACAGGTGTCAGGGGACAGGAGACAGAGAGGACAGACCATGAGCGTGAAGAAGACGTGTTCCATTTATCCTGGGGCGACAATTGCGGGTGCCGTTCTGCTGATGCTTGCGGTGCCGGCGCGCGCCGATGCGGCGGTGTCGGATCGCACGATCACGACGCCGCGCCATGCGTTCACGGTGGACGACGTCGGTCTGCCGGCCCAGTTGGAAATCCGGGCGTTTACGAACGACATTCCGCTGGCCTTTCGCGCCGAGAAGAAATGGTCGGAAGCCCTGCTCAAGATGGTGTCCCGCGGACCGCAACTGGCGTCGCCCATGCGGATCGAGGCGACGGTGGACAAGGCGGTGGTTCCCGCCAAGGCCGATGCGCCGGCCGTGTTGAACGAAACGGACAAAGGCGTGGAAGCCACGGCGACCTGGCAGGCCGGGTCCCTGAAGGGCCGCCTCAGCCTGCTCTACGCGAATGACGGATCGATGACGGGGCAACTGACCTACGAGGCCAAGGGAATCGATCTCGAACGGCTTGACCTGGTGATGGAACTCAACGGCGCGGTGGACACGGCGCTCGCCGGCAACCCGGCGGAGGCGCTCGCCGGCAACCAGCCCTTGCCCCCCCAATTCGGAACCCTTGACCCGGCCTTCGGCGTCGTCTGGAGCGACGGCTCCACTCCGGCGGGCGACGGCGGCGGGCAGAATGGGCAAATCGGCCATTTCTTCCTGGGCAACGGCGACCGCGGTTTCACCTGGCTGGCGCATGGCGCAGCCGGCTTCTCCATTGGAGGCAAGGAGCCCTCGGTGACGGTGGAACGCAAGCGGGACGGGCCGGTCATCTGGAAGATCGCCATTGTCAACCAGGCTCCCCGCGGGGGCGAACAAACGGCCGGTTTCACGCTGCTGGTGCATCCCTCCCGCCTGCCGGCGGCGGACAGGCGGACGCGGCAGTGGCAGCCCTGGACGGAGAAGGCGGCCACGCCGGCGCTTGACGCGGCATCTCGCGGATCCCTGGCCGGAGACAATGTCCTGGTTCGCGCGGAGGCCGCTTCGGTTTGCGAAGCCGTCGCGGCGCGCGCCATCCTTGAAGGCGCCGTCGGCGGCGACGCGCTGACGGCGGCGGCAACGATCGCCGATCGCTTCCCGCTGGCGCTGTTCCGGTATCTCACCGCGCCGCACACGGCGCTGGCGGTGCAGTTGCGCTCGAATGGCGCGGCGCTGGGCACGCCGGGCGGATCGCCCGCGGTTGACAACATGATCCTGGGCCGCGCGCTGCTGCACGACATCGGCGTGGAAATCGCCGGCCTGGCCAGCCGCGCCAACGCCGCCGACGTGGTGAACGCGCTGGAGGAATTCGGCTACTTCAAGGACGACGGCCAGACCGAGTTTCTGCCGTATTGGCGCGCGGAGGACTTCGGCATCGGCCTTGTGCGCTACGGCGAGCTTTTCGAGGCCGAAGTCAAGGCGGGCTTTGCCGCCACAACGGAGAACCCGGCCGGCCGCGTGCGCGTTTCCGTATTCATGCGGCCGGCAACTGGTCCCAAGGGCGAACCCAGCCGCAAGGCGTTGATGGTTATCGTCAATGAAAGCGAAGAGCCGGTTCGCGAATTTCTCTACATCGAGAATCCCGCGTATGTGTTCGCCGACTACAACAAGATCACTTCCGCCAACATCCTGGCCCAGCATGACTACTCGCACATCCCGGCCGACGGCGACTGGCGTCGCAGCGCCTCCGTCGAGACCCAGCCGTTGCTTGACCAGAGTCAAATCAAGGTGACTGTCAGGCTCAAAACGCAGAAGGACAAGTCGGTTCGAGCCGCGGCAGTCATCGGCAGCCTGGAGGATGTGGTCTCCAAGGGCTATGTCCAGACGACCAAGATGGGGCCCGCATTTGCCATGTACGGTCCGATCCACATTCCGGCGCGCGGCATGCGGCTGCTCATGGGGTCCGGCGCGCCGTCGGCCGGCATCATGGGTTCCGTCTGGAAAGTGACGAAGGACGGCACCCGCGCGCCGGTCGCATCCGCGCCGGTGTACGTTTTTGGCGGCGGGGGTATCCCGGTGGTGGAGAAGATGGAGTTGTCCAAGGCCCGGCCGATCGCCGCCGTTCGCACGGCCGACGACGGCACGTTCCGCGTCCCGCTCGGTGGTGGCGACTCCGTCACGGTGGTGGCGGAAGTGGACGGCAAGCTCTATCCGGACCGGCAGATACTCACGCGCACGAAGGAAGGCGTCAGCGCTGTCTGGCCGGCGACGTCGCTGGAACTGTCGATCAACCGCGGCGGCGGAAAGGTGGATCACTACTACTGGGCCGAGAGCGTGATCGAGGCGCTGGAAGGCAACTCCATGCCCAAGATCGCCGACGGGCCGGCGAGACCGGAGCCGGAAAGACCGTGGACCGCGCCGCTCACCGGCATGGAGTTTGTCTGGATTCCGGCCGGCGAGTTCGACATGGGCAGTCCCGCGTCCGAGGCCGGCCGCTCGGACAACGAGACCCTGCACCATGTGAAGATCACCAAGGGGTTCTGGATGGGCAAGTACGAGGTCACGCAGGGGCAGTGGATGCGGGTGACGGGCGGGAATCCCTCGCAGTTCAAGTACGCCGGCGACACGGCGCCGGTGGAGAACGTCTCCTGGCAGGATTGCCAGCGGTTCGTGATAGCGCTCAACGCACTGTCCAAGGGCGCCGGCGTGCGCTACCGCCTGCCGACCGAGGCGGAGTGGGAATATGCCTGCCGGGCGGGGACCGCGACCGCGCTCTACAACGGCGGGCTGACCATCAAGGGAACGCTCAACGGACCCGAGCTGGACGAGATTGCCTGGTACGGCGGCAACAGCGGCGTCAAGGGCGGCTGGGGTTTCGACACGCGCAAGTGGCGCGACCGGCAGTTCGACAGCGCCCTGTCCGGAACGCATCCCGTGGGACAGAAAAAGCCCAACGCCTGGGGCCTGCACGACATGCTCGGGAACGTCTCCGAGTGGGTGGCTGACCAGTACACCAACGACCTCGGCACGGCCGCCGTGACCGATCCTTTCATCAGTCCATTCGAAGGCAATGCCGGGGTGGACGCGCTTTTTTCGACCGTGGGCGTCAGACTGGGCGCCGTCGTTGCGCTCCGCGGCGGCTCGTGGTACCGGATTCCGTCCGGCTGCCGGGCGGCGTATCGCCAGGCGGACCTCGCGCCCCATGGCGAGTTCGCGCCGCCGACCGACAGCTTCGACGTCGGGCTGCGTCTTGTCTGCGAACTTGAGACCGTCGAGCAGGCGGCCAATCCGTGAGGAGACGTGAAATAACCGCCGGCCCGCCTGTCGTTTGATCCGGCGGATGACTACGCGCCCTGAGTTGTCCGACGGGCCGGCGTCACCGTGAGCGACCCGTCTTCCGGGTCCGTGCGGACGCGAACGTTGCAGCGGTAGACGGCCTGCAGCGTGTCCGGGGTAAGCACATCGGACGGCAGTCCCTGCGCCGCCAGGCGTCCGCCGTCGAGCAGCACCACGCGCCTGCAGAACGCCGCGGCCAGGTTGATGTCGTGGCTGACCATCACGACGGTCACCTTGTGTTCGCGGTTGAGTCGCGCGATCAGCTCCATTATGTCCAGGCGGTGATTCATGTCAAGATGCGAGGTGGCTTCGTCGAGCAGGATGATGCGCGGCTGCTGGGCCAGCGCCATGGCGATGACCACGCGCTGCTTTTCGCCGCCGCTGAGCTCGGCGTAGGGGCGGCCGCGCATGGCGTAGACGTCGGCGCTGTTCATGGACTGGGCCACGATCGCGCGGTCGCGCTTTGCGGGGGGGCGCCAGCGGCTGAGCGCCGCGCTGCGACCGATGGTGACGATTTCCTCGACGGTGAAAGCCATGGGGGTTTCGACTTCCTGCGGCACCACCGCGACCGTGCGGGCGCGCTGCGGCGCGGAAAGCCGGGCCGCCGGAGAACCGAAAAGGCGCACGGCTCCGGCCGAGGCCCGGCAGCGGCCCGTGATGCAGCGCAGGAGCGTGGTCTTGCCGGCGCCGTTGGGGCCGAGCACGGCGGCGATTTCGCCCTCGGGCACGGACACGGTCAGGTCGCGCAGCACCGGGGCGCCGCCGTAGCCCGCGGTCAGCCCGGCTATGTCGATGGCGGGCGTCATGCGATCCACCCCGTGCGCCTGCGGCGATACAGGATCGCCAGGAAGAACGGTCCGCCCAGCAGCGACGTTACCACGCCGACGGGAATCTCCTGCGGGGCGAGGACCGTGCGGGCCGCCGCGTCGCAAACCGCCAGGAACATGCCGCCCGCGAAGGCCGCGGCCGGCACGAGCAGGCGGTGGTCGGCGCCCACCAGCGCCCGCACCGCGTGGGGCACGATCAGGCCCACGAAGCCGATCAGGCCGGCCATGCCCACGGCGGCCGACGTGGTCAGCGTGGCCAGCAGCAGCCCGGCCGCCAGCGCCGCGCCGGCGCGGACGCCCACGTTGTGGGCCATCTCCGAACCGAGGCAGAGGGCGTTGAGCTCCGGCGACAGCAGCCAGATGCCGGCCATGCCGGCGGTCATGATGCCCGCGCAAACGGCGAACACGGGTCCGGATTCCACCTGCAGGTTGCCGAGCAGCCACCAGATCACGTTGTGCAGGCCCTCAACCGGCGCAATGGAAACCATGAACATGAGCAGGCTCGAGCAGACCGAGCTGACGATCACGCCGCTGAGGATCAGGCTGTAGATGGAAAGGCGTCCGCCGGCATATGCCAGGGCATACACCACGGCGAGCGTCAGCGCCCCGGTGACGAACGCCGCAACCGGGATCGCGGCCGGCCCGTGCGCCGCCGCGCCCGTGAGAATGGCCAGGGCGGCCCCGAGCCCGGAGCCGCTGCTTACGCCGAGGACGTACGGCTCGGCCAGGGGGTTGCGCAGCAGCGCCTGCAGCACGACCCCGGCGCAGGAGAGCGCGGCGCCGATCGCGAAGCCGGCCAGGATCCGGTTGAGGCGCAGGTCGAACACGGCCGCGCCGGCGGGGGTGCGGATGTCGGGAAAGCCCACGCCGGACGCGCCGAGGGCCAGGCACAGCGCGAGGACGCACGGGGTGAGCAATACGATAAGCGCCAGCAGCGCGAGCCGCCTTTTCACCGGCCGTTCCCTCCGTGGATCCGGCGCCGCAGTTCGCGCGCGCCCTGCAGGGCCCGGGGCCCCGGCCGGAGGAGCAGGTCGTTGTCGAACCCGTCGTAGACCCTCTTCTCGCGCACGGCCCGCACGCCCGACCATCCCCGCCGCGCCAGCACGCCCTGGCCGGCCGGACCGCTTTCCGACATGTACAGGCACACCACGACGTCCGGATTCCGCGCCACGACCCATTCCTGCGACACCTGGAAATAGGGCTTCTCGACATCGTCGCCGATGTTGCGGCCGCCGGCGAGCGCAACCAGCTCGGAAACGAACGATCCCCTGCCGACCGTTACCACCGGATCGCTCCAGATCTCGACGAACACGGCCGGCCTGTCCGCGGAAGTCCGCGCCTCGCCGCGCAACCGCCGGGCTTCCGCCGTGAACTCCGCGGCCAGGCGCCGTCCGTCCGGCTCGCGCCCCAGCAGGGCGCCCACGCGCTCGATGGCGCGCGGAACGTCGGCCAGCGTCTCGCAGGCGATCCGTTCGCGGCGCAGGCCGAGGGCCTCGATCCTGCGCCCCAGGGCCTCGTCGGCCAGGGCCACGTCAAGGATCAGGGTGGGGCGGGCCGTGACGAGCAGCTCCAGCGAAGGGGCGCCGAAACCGCCCACCACCGGCACGCCGGCCAGGGCTTCCGGCGGATAGTTGCAGGCGCTGGTCCGTCCCACGAGAAAGGGCGCGCCGCCGACGGCGCAGACCATTTCCGTCAGGCTGGGAGCCAGCGATACCACGCGGGGTTGCGAAGGCAGCCGATCCTCGCGCGGCCGGCAGCCGGCGGACAGAAGCAGGGGAGCGAGAAGGAACGCACCGGCGCAGGAGCGGAGGGCGGACCGCGAACGGCGGACCGCTAACCGGAGACGCCGCAAGGACGGACGGCGTCCGGAAACTGGCGCCGATCTTCGATGTTCCAGGTTCATCTCAGAACGCCGCGTGCGTCGCGCCCCGCGAAGGCACGATGATTTCGCCGGCGTTTCTCTCACGGAAGGCTACGGCCAGCGCTTCGCAGCTCTCGTCCTCGCCATGCACCAGGAACGCGCGCGTCACGGAGGCGCGGACGGCGTCGAAGTACTCCAGAAGGCCGGCGCGGTCGGCGTGCGCGCTCAGCGCGTTGATGGTGTGTATGCGCGCGTTCACCTCGTACTCCTCGCCGTAGATCCTGACCGGGCTCTGTCCCTCCACGATGCGCCGTCCCAGCGTGTTCTGGGCCTGGTAGCCGACGAAGAGAACGATATTGCGGGGGTCGGATATGCCGTTCTTGAGATGGTGCAGGATGCGGCCGCCTTCGCACATGCCCGAGGCCGAAATGATGATGGCCGGTCCGCGCAGATCGTTGAGCTTCTTCGATTCCTCGGTCTCGGTCACGTAGGTGAGATTCCGGAAATGGAAGGGGCTGTTGCCGTTCGCCATCACCGCGAGGGCGTCTTCATTGTAGCACTGGGTGAAACGCCCGTAGACCTCGGTGGCGCGCGAGGAGAGGGGGCTGTCCACGAACACGGGCACGCCGCGGATGCGTCCCTGGCGGTAGATCTCGTTAAGATAGAACACGATCTGCTGGGTGCGGCCCACGCTGAAAGAGGGAATGATCAGCTTGGCTTTCTGCTGGGTGATGTCGTCGATGAAGCCCTTCAGGCGGCCCTGCACGTCGGCCTTGGGGGGGTGCAGGCGGTTCCCGTAGGTGCTTTCGATGACCAGAGCGACGGCGTCCGGGACAGGGTCGGGATCGCGCAGGATCGGCATGCCCTTCTGGCCCAGGTCGCCGGTGAAAAGCAGGCGCTTAATGCCGCCGTTCAGGCGCGCGTCAATGGTTGTCAGTGCGGCGCCGAGCAGGTGGCCGGCGTTGTGGAAGGTGACCGTGACGCCCGGGGCCGCTTCCGTGGGGGTGTTCGGCGGCACGGCCCGGAAGTGCCGCATGGTCTCGTCCACGTCGGCGGGCGTGTAGAGCGGTTCGAAGAGGTTCTGGCCCTGCTTCGCGCGCTTCTTGTTGACGTACTCCACGTCCTTGACCTGCAGGTAGGCGGAATCGCGCAGCATGACGTCGCACAGGGCCGTCGTGGCGGGCGTGGCCATGATTTCGCCGCGGAATCCGGCCCTGACCAGGCTGGGCAGGTTTCCGCTGTGATCGATGTGCGCATGCGAGAGCACGACCTTGTCGATCGAGGCCGCCTCGAAGGGCAGCCGGCGGTTGCGTTCGAACGCCTCCTTGCGTTTGCCCTGCATCAGTCCGCAGTCGAGCAGGAGGCGCGCGCCGTTGACTTCGACCAGGTGCATGGATCCCGTGGTTGTTCGGGCGGCGCCCAGAAAGGTGATGTTCAGAAGGACCTCCTCCGCGGCCGGATACGCCGGCCGTTTGACGGTGGGTGTCTTACCGATGCTTCATGGTAGCGATCCGGTCTCCGCGGCGCAAGTCGCACTGTGGGGTCATTCTGTCTGCATCTCACCCACCGGGCTTGTCATGAAAAGAGTGCCGGGATATGATGCGGCGCGATGGTCCCTGCCATTGAGATGCGCGGTGTGCGCGTGGAATACCGCGGCGGGGGCGGGGTCGTGCGCGCGCTCGACGGTCTTGACCTCACGGTGCAGACGGGACACGTGTTCGGGTTTCTCGGTCCGAACGGGGCGGGCAAGACGACGGCCATGCACGTGTTGCTCGGCTTCATCGAGCCGGCCGCGGGGGAGGCCCGCCTGCTGGGCGAGGACGCGCGCCGCGCCGCGTCGCGCGAGCGGATCGGCTATCTGCCGGAGAATCCGGACGCCTATCGGTTCCTGACCGGGCGCGAGCTGCTGGCCTTTTCCGGCCGGCTGTTCCGCATGCGCGGGCGGGCGTTGCGCGACCGGGTCGCTCGGGTTCTGGATCTGGTGGGGCTGGACGAGGCGGCCGCCGCGCGGCGCATAGCCACCTATTCGCGCGGCATGATGCAGCGCATCTGCCTCGGGCAGGCGCTGGTCAACGATCCGGACATCGTGATTCTCGACGAGCCGACGAACGGCCTCGACCCGTTTGCGCGCATGGCCTTCCGTGAGATCATCCGCGGACTGCGCGCCCGCGGGAAGACGGTTTTCTTTTCGTCGCACGAGCTTTCCGAGGTCGAACTGGTGTGCGACCGGCTGGCCATTATCGCCGGCGGGCGCCTCGTCACGGAGGGAGCGGCGTCCGGACTTGTGCCGGAAGGGGAGCGGCTGGAGCGCCACTTCATGCGCGTGGTGGAGGCCGCCCGGGAGCGGAAAGCATGATGCGCTGGCTGGTGATCGCGTGGGCGGTATGGCTGGAGGTGATCCGGCGCAAGGACGTCTACGTGCTGCTGGTGCTGTTGGGCACGTTGCTGGCGGTGGTGCTGTCCCTGAACGTGTTCGGCCTGGGCGGCACGTCGCGTTATGCGCTTGACGTGGGCCTGCTGCTGGCCTGGGTGTTCGGCTGGATTCTGGCCGTGACCGTGGCCTCGCGGCAGCTTCCCGACGAGGAGGAGCGCGGAACCGTGTTCACGCTGCTGGCGAAGCCCGTGACGCGTTTCGACCTGGTCATGGGCAAGTACGCGGGAAGCTGGAGCGTGGTTGCGGCGGCGACGGCGTCTTTCTACCTGCTGGCCGCGGGCGTCACCGCGGCGCGCGGCGGGCGCGTTGATTTCGCGGCCCTGCTGCAGGCCGTGCTGCTGCACGCCGTGGCCCTGGGCGTGATGTGCGGCCTGGGGCTGTGGTTTTCGGCGCGGCTGCACGGCGACGCGGCCGCGGCGCTGGCGTTCGTGGTGACGGCCGCCGCGTTCCTGGTCGTGCCGCGGGCGCCGGAGTTCATGACCAGGCAGACGGGCCTCGCGGCGGCCGGGCTGATGCTGCTTTACCACCTGCTGCCGCACTTCGAGGTCTTCGACATGCGGCGGCGCGTGGTTCACGATTTCGGGCCGGCGGCGTGGACGGACGTCGGCCTGATCGCGGCCTACGGATTTGCGCTGTGCGCGTGCCTGGCGCTGCTGGCGTGGACGGCTTTCCGGCGCCGGCGTTTCAGCCGGTCCGTCCCGTGACGATCCGATGAACCCGATTCTGAAACGGCCCGGAGCGGCGGCGCTGGCGCTGTGGATCGCGGCCTTTTCGCTGTCGTGCCGGATCGGCGGCCCGCCGCGGGCGGGCGTGGCGCCTGACGTCTCGCCCTCGGTCATGGGCGTTCTTCTGGCGGGAAGCCGTCTCACGCTCGGCGATCACTTCTATGAAGTGGCCGACCAGTACTTCCATCGAGGCGTGCCGCACAAGTCCGAGAAGTTCTTCGGGGGCAACTGGTTCCAGAGAATGGCCGCGGAGGCGGCGCCTTCCGCGCACCTGCACCTGCAGGGCGTCGACGTGAGGGAGATGATGCCGTGGCTCCTGCTTTCCATGCGGGCGAATCCGGGTCGCGCGGAGAGCTACCTGGTCACGGCATTCTGGCTGGACCACGGCGCGGGGCGGCCGGACGCGGCGCTGGAAGTGCTCAGGCAGGGCCAGTGCGAGGTGCCCTTCAACTACGAAATCCAGCTTGAGCGCGGACGCCTCCTGCTGCGCCTGGGCCGGCGTGGGCCGGCCGCGGCGGCCTTTGACGCGGGGTTGGCTTTCTGGCCCGGCGCGGGCGATCCGGGCGGCATTGGCGCCAGGCACGACAAGGCCGCCCTTCTCCTGTACCGCGCCCTGCTGCACGAGGGCGCGGGCGAGCGGGAGGAGGCGATCGCGGCGCTTGAGCGGATACTCGCGCTGTTTCCGGAGCGGGAGCATCTGCGCGAAAGGATCGCCCTGTTGCGCTCGGGAGGGGCGCCGGCGCTTGCGGCCCCGGCGCTGTGGAAGCAGCTTCTGGCGGCGGATGCGCGCGCCAGAGAGGAAAACACCTGTCCCCAGGCTGAGGCGCGCGACCACGATCACGAAGACGAGTAAGCCCCGACAACGCCTTCTCTGCCGCTGTCCTGATCAAGGCTTGCCGCAATCTGCCGGCGAAGAAGCGGGCGAACACGCGCATGAGCATTGGGGTCAGGGGTCGGGGGTCGGAAGTCAAGAGGGAGGGAGAGCCCCAAATCGGCGGCAGGCCGGTCAGCGCAGGGGCCGTTTGACGAGGATGCGGACGTCGAGGTTGCCCCGGTTGTCGCCGCGCGCTTCGGTGGTATCCTCTTCGTTGATATCGAATTGCAGTTCGCCGTCGGCGGCCATTGTTCCCGCGAAGCGCGTGCCGATCGCCATGACGGGTCCGCCGGCGGGCCCGACGCGCATGAGCAGCGCGCCGAAGTTGGCGGCCGGGAGCTGTCGGCGGTTGCGGTCGGGGTTGGCGTAGTAGGCCGCGAAGCGAACGGACCGCGGGTAGCCGTTGGCGTCCACGCTCTCTCCGCCGCTGCCGCAGCTCCAGGTTCCCGCCGCCGTGATCTCGACCTCGTCGCCCTTGCGCACCCGCACGCCGCCGCCCCTCCAGCTCGGGCGCGCCGGGACGCGGAAATCGTGCTGCTCCGCCCTGGCTGGCCCGCCGCGGCTCTCGGGAGGGGGCGTGGCTTCGGCGGGCGCGGCGTTGGTTTCCGGCTGCGCCGGCGCGGGCTCGGTCAGCGCGCCGTCCGCGCCGACAACTTTGAAGCCGGCCGCTTCGGGGCTGCTGACCTGCAGTTCCACGGCGTGCCGCGAGGGGACTTCGCCCTGCGGGCGCACCCGCAGGGTGATGGACCAGCGGTTCGCGTGTTCGGGCCAGCGCACCGGATCGGCGGAAGGCATGCCGGGCACGCTCATCACGCGGAAGACGCAACCGGGCGCGGCGGCCACGGGTATGACGCGTACGGGCAGATAAGTCTCCACGCCCTGCTTGCCGACAATGGGATCGGAAACCCTCGTGGACCCCTCCTTGAAGCGGCCCAGGACCTTTACGTGGAAGACCTGCAGCCCGTAGACCTCGGCCTCCCAGCGGGCGAACGTGACCCAGTTTTCGCCGGGCCCCTGGCTGCCCATGACCTGCGGGGTGTCCGGTTGCGGCGGCGGCCCGGCCGCGCCGTCGGATCCCGGCGCCGGCTGGGGCTGGGGAGGGGGAGGGATCTCCGCGGGGGGCGTTTCTTCGCCCGTGTCCTCGGCGTAGCGGAAGTCGAGGGCCTCGATATCCACCGCGTAGTTGCTTTCGATTTCCGCCTGGCGCTTGCGGCAGTCCTCCACGATGTCGCTGATCTCGCGGCGCGCTTCGGCGGGAAGCTCGAAGGTCTTCTCCTTTTCGAAGCGCTCGGCGCACTGCGTGAAGAGCGTAACGGCCGTGCGCGCCGCGGCGGTGCCGGCGATATTGCCGGACTTGCGCTTCTCCTCGAGGAGCTTTTCGGCGCGGGCGAGGCACTCGGCCAGCAGCGCGCGCAGTTTGCGTTCGCGCACGGCGGCGAGCGCTTCCTTCTCGCGGAGGTAGTCCCGGCGCGCGGAGGCGGCTTCCGGCGCGGCCGACGCCGCCGGCGGCAGCGGCGCCAGCGCAAGCGTCAGGCAGCACAGGGCGCTACCGGCCAGACTTCGGCCTGATGAGGTCAATCTGCAGATCGTCAATCGACTCGTCCTCGCGGTCCCGCTCTTCCGGCGCGGAGGACGGCGGCGCGGCGAGTGCCTCGGGGCCGTGCTTGCCCTCGGCCTTGAGCTCATAGGACCACAGTTGGCGGTTTCCCTCGAAGCCGGAGATGCGCATGCGGTCCACGCTGACCTTGCAGCTCCGGTTGAAGGTCCGGTCGCCGTAGATGGCTTCGAGGCGGGTCATGTCCACGGGCACGCGGAAACTGACGTAGAGGTCGAGGTCGTTGACCACCCTGACATCCGGCCGCGTGTAGGCGAAGCGCACGGGCTCATAGACGCGCGTGACGCGCTCGCCCTCGGGAGTGACGCGGGGAACGAGCTGGCGGTAGACGCATTCGAAGACGATCTTCGAGCAGGCGTGGGTGCGTCCGGGGGTGAAGCGGACCGAGTATTCGTTCTGGCCGGAGGTCCCCGGCTCGGAGGTGATTTCGATCTCGCGGAACCACGGTTCCTCGGCGGCGTTGGTTGCCGCCTGGGCCGCGGCGGCGACGGCGGCGACGGCGGTCTGGTCCGCCGGCGTTTCCGCGGCCGCGGCGGAAGCCAGCATCACGAGGCAGGCGAGGGCTGCTTTCGGCATGAAGGTCACCTCAACTCACGGACGCGCCGGTACTTGCCGTGGAATTCCTTGGCCAGGCTCTGCAGGAACTGGTGGCCATCCTCGTCAATCTGGTAGCCGATGCAGTGGATCTGCGGGGGCTTCCTTCCCTGTTTCGCGTACAGGGCCTCGTAAAGCATGGTGAGGTGGCGGACGAAGTCCGTGAAAGACCACCAGCCGGGATCGGGCATGGGCGGGGGCTGCGGCATGGGGGGGGCGCCGCCGCCTCCTCCCTGGCGGTGCACGACCTCTCTCCAGTATCCGGGTTGCGCGGGCGCGCCCGGATCGCCCATATCCGGCGCCTGGCCTTCCTTGGGCGGACTCTTGCTGGGCGGGCGCGGCGGCCGGGCCGGCGTGGGAGGCACCCATACCTTTTCGACCACGGTCGGGGCGGCGGCCTGGGCCGCGGCGTACGAGGCGGCGGCCGCCTGGGCGGCCGCGACTCGCCCGGCGTTGGCCTGCATCCAGGCGTTGCGCTCGGCCTGGAAGTTCGAGAGCTGGTCGGCCGAGAAAACGCGCCTCACCTTGGGCAGACCGTCGCTGATGACCAGGATCGTATCCGCGCCCTGCAGGTAAGCCGCGGTGAGAGCGAGGTCGAGGCGGGTGGTGCCGCCGCCGGCGGGCAGGCCGTGGCTGCTCTGCGAGACGTTGCCCTGGGTGAGTCCCCAGTTGCCTTCCGTGTTGTAGGGACGGATGAAGAGCTTGGCCTTCTTCTTGTTTTCGTCGCTGGCGATGACCATCTTCGGGAAGAGGGTCTGACCGGCATCGGCGAAGACGGTGGTGCTGAAGAGGCCCGTTTCCGCCAGGGCGTCTATGACGTTCTCGACGCGCTGTTTCACGCGCATGTAGCCGGGCACGCCGCCCTTCTGCTCCTCGACCATGCTCACGGACACGTCCACGAGGATGGCGATGCGGTCGCCCCGCGCCCGGATGCCGAAGAAGTCGACCGAGGAAACGCCCTGGCCGAAGCCGTCGGCGCCGTAGCCCGTGCCGAGACCGGCGCCGAGCCCTTTGCCGGACACCGCCTTGAACTTGGGCTGGAAGGTCGTGTGGACGATCTTGGGGTCCACCTTGATTTCGGGCAGGGAGAGTTCGGATGGCCGCATGGCCACCAGGCGGGGCAGCATGGCCGGGCGGCTGGAGCTGCGCTGGCGCTTCTGCACCTTGACGCGGTGTTCGAGCTTGCGCGGCTCGTAAGTGCGCGTCGGCGGGGGCGTCGTGAAGACCGTTTCCCGCTCCTGCCGGGAGCGCATCACGACCCAGCCGCCGAAAATCGCCATGGCGGCGACGTACGCGGCGACGCTGCCCGCCATGATGTAGCGGAGCTGCTTGCGGCGCTGATGGGAGAGCTTGTAGTAGCCCATGCCGCTCAGGATCGCGTAGAGCCGATCGCGGGGGGCGACCTTGACCAGCTCGGCCGCCTCGCTTTCGCCCACGGTGAAGACGCTTTCGGACGGCGGCGCCGGCGGCGTCCGTGGCGCCTGGCTGTCGTTCTCGCTCATATCGGCCTCCCTTTCGCGAGATGCCTTACTCGGCGGCGGCTGTGAACGTGACATATTCTATACCGGCCGCGGCGCAGGCGTCCATGACATCTACAACGCGCTGGTGCCGGGTGTCGTCCGCCGCCCAGATGGTGATCATGGCCTTGTTCCGGGACGCCAGGGAGGCGGCCAGGTAGCGTTCGAGGGTTGCGACCAGATCCGGAAGCTCCTGGCGCGAGGGGTGGCCGAAAATCTGTCCGTTGAGGTAAACCTCGTCGTTGGAGCGCACCTCGATGATCTGCTCGTCGGGCATGTCCACCGTGGCGGCCTGCTGGACCATGCCCGGCAGCTTGATGCCCAGGTCGCCTTCGGATTTCACGAGGCTGGCCGAGACCATGAAAAAGATCAGGAGCTGGAAGACGCAGTCGATCAGCGGAGCGATCTGGAGTTCCGGCGGGTCCGAGTCCGGCTTGATGGTCTTCACGGCTTCCTCCTAGGGATTGACCTGCTGCCCTTCGGAAGGCTTGAACGCCCCGATGATGAAGTCGTCGATGCCCAGCTCGGACATCGCGCCCATGACCTTGCGCACCGCGCCGTGCGGCGTTTCGCGGTCCGCCCGCAGATAGATTCGCGCGTCCGGAATCAGGTCCCGGTAGGCCTTGACCATCTTCTTGAGCTCCAGGACGTCGGCCGCGGGCTGATCGCCGCAGAAAATGTTTCCGTCGGCGCGGATGTTCACCACGACGCGCTCGGCGCGCTCCTTGGGCACAACGGCGTGCGCGGCCGTGGGGATCTGCAGGTCGATGTTCTGCATGGTGCTGAAATGCGATTCGACCATGAAGAAAATCAGCAACTGGAAGACCATGTCGATCATGGGGGCCATGTTGAAGCTGCTGGCGTCTTCTTCGATAGCGGGCATTTTCACGGTCGAATTCTCCGTAATGTCTCCTGCCGCGGACTTGGTCTACGGGGCGGCCGGCGCGGCGGCCTCGGCGGGAGCGGAGGCATGTTCCGCCGGCGGCGCTTCCACGCGCCGCGAAGCCGCGACCAGGGTATGGGTCAGGTTGCCCAGGAAACGGCCGAGCTTCGTGACGATGTTCACGTAACGGCTCTTGAGATAGAAGTAGAAGGCCATGGCCGGAATGCCGATGATCAGGCCGTAGGCCGTGGTGATCAGAGCTTCGCCGATGTCGTTGGCCAGCAGCTCGGGCTTGCCCATGGCGCCCTTCCCGATCTTCTCGAAGGCCTTGATCATGCCGCTGACCGTGCCGAGCAGGCCGAGCATGGGGGCGATCTGGGCGCTGATGGACAGGTAGTTCAGCATGCGCAGGCCGGCCTGCGTCTCCTCCACGGAGGCTTCTTCCATGGCCTTCTCCATGCTGCCCACGTCGAGCACGCCGTCGCTGATGCGCTGCATGCCGGCGTGGAGGACGTTGGTGAGCATGGAGGGTTTTCCGACGCAGGCCGTGTTGACGTCGTCCAGGTGCAGGCGGCTGAGCGAGGTCTGCAGCTGCGGGATCAGCTCCGGCACGAGCGTCTTGTTTTCGCGGACCAGCAGAAAGCCGTAGACGGTGAAGGCGATGACCATGATGTTGGTCAGCCCCAGCGGGTACATGCACCAGCCGCCCACGAGCCACAGCTTCCACAGGGTCATGCGGGTCTCGGGCGCCGCCGGGGCCTCCGAGGCGGTGGTTGCCGCCCGGACCGGAGCGGCGGCGGCAGGGGCGGGGGCGGCCGCTTCCTGCGCCGGCGCCGCGCTGATGAGCAGAGCCATGCCGGCCGCGGCCAGGACCGCGAGCATAATGCGTGTCTTGAGTGTCATCTCGGGACTCCTTTCCTTGTTTCTCGGGGCTGTTACTGTTTCGTTTCCCCCGCGTCAGGGGGCGCTACGGCGGTTTCCTTTTCGTCCAGGTCGACGGTCTTTTCCCTGGGCTGCGGCCTGGGCTGCGGCAGGGAGACCTTCTCGTCCGCAAAGATGTCCGTCGGTTTGCTGGCCAGCAGTTTATCCGAAAGCTCGTTCATGTCTTCTTCCAGCCCGAAGAAGACGTCTTCAACGAGCATCTTCTCCTTCTGCCTGGTCAGGCCCTGGTCCATTATGAACGCGAGGCGCGCGCGCGCGGCGTCGGCCCATTCGGTCAGGGGGAAGATGCGCGCGATTTCGTAGTACACGTCGCGCGCGCGGTACCAGTTCTGGAGCTCTTCATAGCAGCGCGCGGATATCAGCAGGGCGTCCGGAAAGGTGTCCATGCTCTTGTTCTCGAAGCACACGGAGTTGACGGCCGCGTCCATGGCGGCCGCGTACTCCTGCCGGCCGAGGGCGAGCTGGGCGGTCGCCAGCCAGTAGAGGCCGTACGCCGCGTCGCCGGGCATGGGCTTTTCGACGCGATTCAGGAACTCCTGCGCGGTGCGCGGCTTGGCGAGCGCCAGGAGGCACTGGATGCGCCGCAGCTCGGCGATCTGGCCGCCGCTGTACCACGCCGCGGCCGTGGCGTACTGGAACAGCGAGTAGGCGGTCTTGTACTGGTCCTCGGCCGACTGGCGCTCCTCGTCGGTCTTGGCGGCGGACATGGTTTCGCGCGCCAGCTTCATGGCGCAGTCGCCGGCCTGCAGCACCAGGTCGGCCGTGTTGTTCTGCGGCAGGTCCAGGTAGGCGAGGGTGGGCTGCACCGCGCGCAGCAGCGCGTTCATGGCGGTGACCCACTTGCGGGCGCGGGTGGCCTGGTACACGGCGTACTGGTCCAGTTCGATGCGGAAGAAGGCGGCTTCGATGACGCGGGCGTCGAGCTTGCGGGACGTGCCGCCGTCCGACAACACCACCTCGCCCTCTTCGGTGCGGCCGATGAGCTTCACTTCCCGGGACTTGCCGTCGACGGTGAGCACCGCGTCCACCGTTTCCGTGCGCTTGAAGCCGGGGATCGTGGCCGACGCCGGGGGCGTCGCCTGGGCCGCGGCCAGGGCGGGAAGCAGCAGGCCCAGGCACATGGCCGCGCCGTTGGGCGCGCTCCGCTTCATATCTGGTCTCCCATTTCCTGCATCATCTTGCGGGCCTCCGCGGTCTCGGGCAGCGACGCCAGGTCGGCGTTGGCGAGCATCTCGGCCAGCACTTCGCGCGCCTTGCCCAGCTGGTAGAGCCGCTTCAGGCACTCCGCGCGCCGCAGGTAGGCCTTGGCGACCCAGTCCTTGTGGTGGCCGTAGAGCACGTAGATGCGCTCGTAGTAGGCGCTGGCCTGCTCGTACTGCCTCTGATCGAAAGCGCATTCGCCCCTTCCGTACAGCGCCTCGGGCCACATGTTGCGCCAGCCCTTGACGCCCAGGACCGACTTGTAGCACTCGTCGGCCAGATCGAACTTGCGCGCTCCGCGGTGGATCTCGCCCAGCAGCAGCAGGGCGGTGCCCGCCTCGGAGCTGGCGGCGAAAACCTCCCGGATGACGTCCAGGTGTTTGACCGCTTCCCTGTAATGCCCGGCCGCGGCGGCGGCGTTCTCGGCTTTCCTGGCCATGGCCATCTCGTGGCGGGCGAGGGTCATGCGCGCGTCGAGCGCGTAGTCCGTCTCGGTAAAGTCGGCGATGATGCGGTCGGCCAGGTTGCGCGCAAAGTCGTCGCGGCCGTCCTTCACGGCCATGTCGAGCATTGTCTGCAGGACGGCGGCGCTGGCCGCGTCGGCGGTCTTCTCGGACGCGAAATCCTGGAGAATGCGCTGGCGGACCGAAGGCGTCAGGTTGGGGTCGAAGAGAACCACGCGCTTGAAGCGCAGCGCCAGGGTGGGCTTGTTGTCGGAAACGGCCTGCTCCATCGAGCGATACATCTCCTGCCATGCCTGTTGCGCCCGCTCCTTGGGGCTGCGCTTGATGCGGCCGATCCATTCGTCGAGGATGATGTCGATGCTGGTGGCGGCGCGCTCGGTTCCGAACCGCTCCACGGCCTGCCGGTAGTAGCGCAGCGCGCCGTCCTCCTCGCCCGTGTTCCAGAGGGCGATGCCGATCCAGTAGATGGCCAGCGGGATGTTGGAGCCCTCCACGTTGCGCTCGATGTACTCGCGGAAGTGCGTGGCCAGCTTCGGGTACGCTTCGTCGTCGGCCAGGATGCGTCCGGCCTGGAACGCGCAGTGGTTGTAGAATTCGATGTTCAGGCCCTCGTGCGTCATGGCGCGCCGGTACAGTTCCACGGCCTCGTCGCCGCGGCCCTGCGCGCCGGCGATGTCGCCGCGCATCATGACGGCTTCGCCCACGAGCTGGTTGGTCGGATAGGAGGCGATGAAGGCGGTCAGCCGTTCGTCCGATTCGTCGTACAGGCTGAGGCCGTAGTCGCAGACGGCCCGGCGGAAACGCGCGTCGGCGACGTAGGGGCAGTCCGGAAAGCGTTTCACCACGTTGTCGAACTGGACGGAGGCGTTCTCGTAGTCGCCGTCGAAGAGGCGCGCCATGCCCAGCCAGTAGGTGACCTCCTCTTCCACGGCGTTGCCCGGGAACTCCGTGTTCACGCGGGTCAGCCAGTTGATCGCGTCGGCGAACTTCTCCTCCATGAACGAGGCGTAGCCCAGCAGGAACATGCACTCGGCCGCGGCGGTGTGGGCGGGGCTGATCTCCAGGGTGCGCGTCAGGTGCGCGATCACGGCGGGCCAGTCCTGGAGGCGCGCGTACATCTGGCCCATGGCGAGCGTGAGCAGGTCGAAGAACTCGCCGGCGGGGTACTTCTCCATGTACATGTTGCCGATCTCGAAGGCGCGGTCCCACGGCTGGATGAAGCTGGAGCAGCGGAAGGCCAGGAAGAGCGCCTCCTCGGCCACGTCGTCTCCGCCCGTGCGGTGCAGATGCAGGAAGAGCTCGCGGCCCTCCCGGTAGCGCATCATCTCCATGTAGCCCATGGCGATGCGGTAGGAGAGCCCTTCGTCGTAGTTGTCGATCTCGTTCAGCGCCGCCAGCTCGGCTTCCAGTTCGCCGATGTTCTCCTGCAGGCGCATCAGCGCGCGGGGGTCGGTGGGCAGCTCGCGCAGACGGTCGGCCTGGGTCTTGAGCCGTTCGAGGTAGGCCTCCCCGTACACGGCGACGGTGTCGTAGGGATAGACCAGGCGGTAGATCCACAGCGCGTCGCGGTAGTATTCCTCGGCGAAGAGATCGTCGGCCGCCTCCAGGGCGGCCAGGTTGAACGCCACCGACCGCGAGGCCAGCGAGTCCCGCTGCAGGAGGAAGGGCACCATGGCGTAGATGCGGTCCAGGTTCCTTTCCTTGAGAAAGGCCGTGGTCAGGAGGGTGGCGGCCCAGTTGCGGCGCAGGAAGTCGGGGGCCTTCAGGTAGACGATCTTCAGGGGCTCCATGGCCGCGGTCCAGTTGCCGTCCGCCAGGTGGCAGCGCGCGATGGAGCCGTAGATGTCCGTGAGCATGTCGTAGTCGAGGTTGTACTCGCGCATCACGCCCTCGTAGGCCTGGATCGCTTCCTTGAGCCGCTCCTTGTAGCGCAGCGAGTCGGCGCGGTAGATCAGCGCGTCCTTGCGCTTCATGCCGCGCTTGTACTTGCTCAGGTAGGTGTCGAAATCGCTCAGGGCCTGGTCGTGCTGGCCGGCGAAGAACTGGCAGAGGGCCAGATTGTAGTAGACCATGTCCATGCTGTTGACGACGTCGGGGGTCTTGCTCTCGCCGAGCAGCGCGATCAGTTCCTGCAGGGGCGGAATGGCCGCCATGTAGTCGCCCATGGCCATGGCGCGTCCGGCCTCTTCGCGCAGCTCGCGCGGCGTGGCCTGCGCGAACAGCGCGGCCGGCGCGAGACACGCCGCGCAGAGGAGAAAGACGGGGGCGAGGCGGCGCCTGGCCGGCCAGGGGCGCATGTGAATCCTTGCGCGCGTATAGTCCATCAAAAAATAACTTTGCAGAAAGAAGGGCGAGTGTCAATGCGCGAGCGGCGCGCGCAGAGACTTGCCGCTTGCTCCTTCCCGGGAGTCTGCTATGGTGGTCCCCGAAAGGAGACGGCGCATGCGAACGGGCGGACGGGTCACCCTGGCGGCGCTGGCGTGCGCGCTTGCCGCGGCGGCGTGCGAGCCGCCGGGCGGCGGCGCGCGGGAGCTGACCGCGGCGGATAACGGCGCCGGCGTCCACCTTCGCCTGGGGCAGGAGTTGCGGGTGAAGCTGGAAGAAGCCCCGACCACCGGCTACCGGTGGGAAACGGAATACGTTGACGAAGCCGTCCTGCGTTTCGAGGGCCGGGAGTTCGAACGGGATCCGCGCTGCCTGCCCGGCATGGTCGGATGCGGCGGCACGGCGACGCTGAAGTACACGGCCGCGGAGGTCGGCCGGACCGTGCTGCGGCTGCTCAACCGCCGCGCCTGGGAAACGACGTGGGTCGGCGTCTTTGAGGTCACGGTCGTCGTGGGCAGGTAGCGGGGCCGGCCGGCGCGGCGTCCGCGGCTTCTTCGTGATCGAACTTCTCGCGGATCACGTAGATGGGGCGGCTCTGGGCTTCGTGATACGTGCGGATCTGCACCTCGGCCAGCAGGCCCATGCTGATGAACTGCATGCAGAACAGGATCAGCATGAAGGGCGTTACCACCCAGAACGGGCGCTTGATCAGCCCCGCGCCCCAGTCCAGGCCGGTCGACATGTAGAGCACCTGGGCGAAAACCAGCCAGGCCAGTATGCCCAGGCCCGGCACTCCGAAGAGCATGCCGATCTTGCCGAAGATCTGGATGGGATGCGTGCTGTAGCGGAGCAGGAACTTGACCGTGATCAGGTCCAGGATCACCCGCAGCGTGCGCGAGATCCCGTATTTTGAGCGTCCGAACCGCCGCGGATGGTGGTTGACCGGCTCCTCGGCGATCGTCCCGCCCACCCAGCTCGCCAGGGCCGGTATAAAGCGGTGCATCTCGCCGTAGAGGCGCAGGTTCTCGATGACCTCGCGGCGATAGACCTTGAGCGTGCACCCGTAGTCGTGCAGCGGCACGCCGGTGACCTTGCTGATCAGGGCGTTGGCCAGCATCGACGGCAGGCGCCGGCTGATGAACGGATCGCGGCGGCTCCTGCGCCAGCCGCTGACCACGTCAAAGCCTTCGTCCATCCGCTTCAGCAGGCTGGGGATGTCCGCGGGGTCGTTCTGGAGATCGGCGTCGAGCGTGACCACGGCGGCGCCCCGGCTGGCGTGGAAACCGGCGCTGAGGGCCGCGGTCTGGCCGAAGTTGCGGCGCAGGCGGATGATGCGGAAACCCGGATAGCGCCGGGCCGCCTCCATGAGCCGGGGCCATGATTCGTCGGTGCTGCCGTCGTCAATGATCAGGACCTCGTAGGAACGGCCCAGCCCGGACAGCACGCCGTGCAGCGCCTCGGCAAGCCGGGGTATGCTTTCAGCCTCGTTGAAAACGGGTATGACGACGGACACGTCCATGGGTTGTTGGTTACGGGTTATCGGTTGTCGGTGGTCGGTTGTCGGTGGTCGGTTGTTGGGCGTTGAATACTCTCGACCGTGGGTTGCGGACGCATGCTATGATACCGGCTTGTTAGAAGGAAGCGAAAAAACGGGCCTGCCGTAACCGGTCAGTTATGCAGGGAGGCGAGGTAGGGCGGACCGTCCCGGTCCGCCGCGGCGCGGCGGGACGCCGCGCCCTACCGGCGTGTTTCCACCGCGTAACTGACCCACTACGGCCTGCCGCCATCGCGGGCGCGGCCCCGAATGGAGGCGGAATGCCGGAATCATGCGACGGTGCGCGGGCCGGCGCGGAAACGCGGCGCAAGCTTGACAGGCTGCGCGCCCTTCTCCGCGCGACCGACGGCCTGGCGGTGGCCTATTCGGGCGGCGTGGACAGCACGTTCCTGGCGGCCGTGGCCGCGGCCGAGCTCGGCGACCGGGCGCTGGCGGTGACGGCCCTTTCGCCGACCTATCCGGCGCGCGAGCAGGCCGAGGCCGGCGAGCTGGCCGCCCGCATCGGCATTCGCCAGGTCACGGTCGAATCGAACGAGCTGGAAATCCCGGGGTTCAGCGACAACCCGCCCGAGCGCTGTTACTATTGCAAGAGGGAGCTCTTCGCCGTTCTGCGCCGCGCGGCGCGCGAGCACGGCCTGGGGGCGGTGGCGGACGGAACCAACGCGGACGACTTGCGCGATTACCGCCCCGGGCGCCGCGCGGCGCGGGAGAGCGGCGTCATGTCGCCGCTGCTGGAAGCCGGGCTCGGCAAGGACGAGATCAGGGCGCTGTCGCGGGACATGGGCCTGCCCACCGCGGACAAGCCGGCCCAGGCGTGCCTGGCTTCGCGGTTTCCGTACGGGTCGCGCATTACCGCCGCGAAACTCGCGCAGGTGGATGCCGTGGAGCGTGTCCTGCGCGAGTCCGGCTTCAGGCAGGTGCGGGTGCGGCATCACGGCGAGACCGCGCGCATCGAGGTCGGCGCGGCGGAGATCGCGCGCCTGCTGGACGCGCCGCTGCGCGCGAAAGTCGTTTGCGCCGGCAAGGCGGCCGGATTTGCCTACGTCACGCTGGACCTGCAGGGCTACCGCACGGGCAGCCTGAACGAAACGCTGACGGACAAGCCGCCGGATTCCGCGTGACACGGGGGTTGATGGGGGATACTGTTTGCCTTTTCAGTTCCGCCCCGGCCGTCTTCCCGAGGCCGCGACGAGACTGCCATGATGAGCATATCCGTCAGATGCGTCGCCCCCGTGGCGGCGCTTTTTCTCGCGATTCCGGCGCTTGCCGACACGAACGCGGTCGCCATTCTGACCCTCGAGGACTGCGTCGGCGTGGCCTTGCGCACCGGCGGAGCGGCGGCCCTGGCGCGCTACGACCAGGCGATCGCGGGCACGCTCGTGGGCCAGGCCGCGGCGGGGCTCAGGCCGCGGGTCTCCGTTAACGGGTCCTACACGCGGCTGGACCGCGTGGACGACCTGGACCTCGGACCGGCGCGCATCGCCACGGCCGACGAGAACAACGCCTCGGCCGGGGCGCACTTTTCCCAGGTTCTCTACCCGGGCGGCGGCGTTCACGCCGCCCTGGCCGCGGCCAAGCTGGGCAAGCGGGCGGCGGACTGGACGCGGGCGGACGCCGAACAGCGCGTGATCAGGGACGTGCGCCTCGCGTTCTACGACGTCCTGGCCGCGCGGTCCGCGCTGAAGGTGCAGCAGGAGGCGGTCCTGCAGCTCGGCCTGGCCATGCGCCAGACGCGCATCCGTTTCGCGGAAGGGACGGCCTCCGAGTTCGACAAGCTGCGCTCCGAGCTGGACTTCGCCAACGCCTCGCGCGATCTGCTGCGCGCGAAGAACGACGCCGACACGTCCATGGTCGCGCTGGGGCGCCTGCTCAACATGGACCTGGCGGCGTTCGACGTGACCGGCGAACTGCCGCTGGAGACGGTGACGGCGGACAAGGCGAAGCTCCAGGCGCGCGCGGCGAGGGAAAGGCCGACCGTGCTGGCCATGGCCTCCGCGATCGAAGCGGCGCACAAGGATCTGGCGGCCGCCCGGGGCAGCCGCCTGCCGAGCCTCGTGGCGCTGCTCAACTACGACTGGGGCAACCGGTTCTCCGCGGCCGAGCTTGAAAACGAATTCGAGTGGCACTGGACGGCCGGCCTGGGCATGGAATGGAATCTCTGGGACGGCGGGCGGACCGCGCAGCTCCTGCGGCAGAAGATGCTCGAGCTCGAGAAGGCGCGCGTGGAATACGCGGAGCTGGCCAAGACGGCCCGCATGGAGGTGAGCCTGGCCTGGCTGGAAATGGGAAATGCCGTCCAGGCGCTGGAGGGCCGGCGCGAAGAGGCCGAACTGGCCGCGAAGGCGCTGGAGATCGCGCGCACGAGCTACGAGGCGGGCGTGGCCACGTACCTGGACTTTGTGGAAGCGAACGTGGCGGCCGCCGCGGCCAGGCTCGGAATCGTGCAGGCGCTGCGCCGGCACGCCGCGGCGACCGCCAGGCTGAAATACGCGTGCGGCAGCGAGGACCTGGGCGAATGAGCGCAAACCGAAAGGTGATTCTCGTGGTGTCCGCCCTGACGGCGGGCGCGCTGGCTTTCTCGGTCGGCAGGGCCGTCGTGCGCAAGGCGCGGCGCGAGGAGACGCGCTCGATCGAGGATATCCGCAAGGAGCAGGGCGTTCCGGTCCGGACGATTCCGCCCTTGCGCACGAACCTGACGGCGGCGGTCGTCCTGGACGGGACGGTGGAGCCCCGCGAGCGGGGCTACGCCACGGCGCAAGTGGATGAACGCGTCAAGCGCATACTGGTCGATGAAGGCGACCGCGTCGCGGCCGGCGACGAGCCGACGCTTCTGGTGGAGCTCGACGACCGGGAAGCGCTGGCGGCGCGGGCGTCCGCCGAGACGGCTTATGACGACGCGCGGGCGAACTTCGCGCGCGCCGAAGCGCTGTTCAAGGGCGGCGGCATTTCCGAGAAGGACCGCGACCAGGCCCGCGTGGCCCTGGCCGCGGCCGAGGCCAGGCGCGTGGCCGCCGAAAAGCGGCTGGCCAACTGCAAAGTCTATGCGCCGATCGCCGGCACGGTCGCCCGGCGCCACACCGACCCCGGGGCGGTGACGAAGATGGGCGAGGCGCTGATCGAAATCGTCGACGCTTCAAGCCTCAAGGTGGAGGCCCGCGCCCCGGAAAAGGCCGTGCCGCACCTGCGCGCGGGCATGCCGTGCGAAATCACGATCGGCGCGGAGGGGAACCGCGAGCCCCTGCGGGCCGAGATCTCCGCGCTGAATCCCGAGTTGGACCCCGTGACCCGCGACCTGACCGTCACCTGCCGTCTGGCGGACCCGCCCGAAGGCGTGGTTCCCGGCATGTTCGCGCGGGTGCGGGTGCGCTACCGCGAGCACAAAGGCGTGCTGGCGGTGCCCGAGGAGGCGGAGGTGCAAAACGCCGGGCACGCCGGCGTCTACGTCGTCACGGCGGACGGGATCGCGCGCTTCAGGCCGGTCGAGGTCGGCCTGCGCGACAACGGCTGGGTGGAAATCGTGTCGGGGCTCCGGGAGTCCGAGACGGTCATCGCTGACGGACACCGGCAGCTTTCCGACGGCGCAAGAATCCTGGTCCGGGACTGAGGCCCGCGACAGGCGCGACGCAGGACCGGCATCACCGACAACCGACAACCGACAACCGATAACCGATAACCGACCATGTTCGTATCCGACATCTGTATCAAGCGCCCGGTCCTGGCGTCGGTGGTGATGATCATCACCGCGATCCTCGGGATGTCCAGCTATTCGCGCCTCGGGGTCGAGCTTTTTCCCGATATCGAGTTCCCGATGACCGTCGTCACCACCGCCTATCCCGGCGCCGGCCCGGACGAAATCGAGACGCTGGTCACCAAGCCGATCGAGGACAACCTCACGCTGGTTGACAACGTCAAGTACATCCAGTCCTATTCGTCCGAGGGCCTGTCAACGGTCATGGTGCGCTTCGAGATGGGCACGGATCTGGACGTGGCCGCCAGCGACGTGCGGGACCAGGTCAACCAGGTCCAGGCCGTGCTGCCCGACGACGCCGAGAGCCCGGTAGTCACGAAGCTGGACCCCCAGGCTTTCCCCGTCATGCGCCTGGCGGCGTCCGGGGATCTGCCCCTCATGGACCTGTACCAGGCCGCCGACGACATCATCCGCACGGAGCTGGGCAGGATCCAGGGCGTGGGCCTGATCCGGATCGTGGGAGGCGAGCATCGCGAGATCCGCGTCGAAGTGGACCAGGCGCGCCTGGAGGCGAGCGGGGTCTCCATCGGCCAGGTCATCGCCGCGATCGCCGGCGCGAACGTGGAGATTCCCGGCGGACGCATCAGCCGCGGCGGCCGGGAATACGCGGTCCGCGTCTTCGGCAAGATCGACGATCTCGACCTTATCGCGGAAACGCCCCTGCCGGGCGCGCCGTCCGTGCGCGTGGGCGACGTCGCCGAAGTCAGGGACACCGTCGCCGAGGTCCGCACGATGACCAGGCACAACGGCCGCGGCAGCGTCGGCGTGGAGGTTCTCAAGAAGGGGGACGCCAACACGGTCCTGGTGGGGCGGGAAGTGCGCGCCGCGATCGCGCGGCTGAACGACGGCCCGCTGCCGGCCTCCGTCGCGGTGGACGTCGTCACGGACGATTCGGTTTTCATTCGCGACGTGATACGCGAGGTGCGGGACAACATGATCCAGGGCATCGTCCTGACGGCGCTCGCCCTTTACCTGTTCCTGCACAGCGGCCGGGGAACGTTTGTCATCGGGCTGGCCATGCCCACTTCCGTCATCGCCACCTTTGTCGCGCTGTACGCGGCGGGCTACTCCGTCAACATCATGAGCATGATGGGGCTGGCCATCTCCATCGGGATCCTGGTGAACAACGCCATCCTGGTGCTGGAGAACATCCATCGCCATATCGACCTGGGGGACGACCCGAAGACGGCCGCGTCGCGGGGAACTTCGGAGATCGCGCTGGCCGTCTCCAGCACGACCCTGACGAATCTCGTGGTCTTTCTGCCGATCGCTTTCATGGAGTCGATCGTGGGGCAGGTCTTCCGGCAGTTTGCCATGACGATCGTGTTTTCCACGTTCTTCTCGCTGTTCGTCTCCTTCACTCTCACGCCGATGGCGGCGAGCCTGCTGCTGCGCGGCCGGACGGAGGAAGAGCGCCTCCTGAAGGCGCGCACGCGGCGGATCTACGCGGCCTGGGACGGCATCTACGATTCCATGGCGAGGTCGTACGAGAAAGCGGTCAGGCGCTGCCTGGCGCATCCCTGGCTTACGCTCGCGCTCACGGCCGCGGCGGTGGCGCTGGTCATGCTGACGGTTCCGCGGCTGATCGGCGGCGAATTCTTTCCGGAAACCGACCAGGGACAGTTCGCGGTGGATATCGAGACCGACGTGTCGAGTTCGCTCGAATACACCGACGGCGTAGCGCGGCGGGTGGAGGAGATCCTGGCCGCGATACCGGAGCTGGATCAGGTATACGCCACGGTCGGCAGCCAGGCGGGCGGCCACCTCGCGGGAAGCGCGGAGGCGCCCAACCGGGCGCAGGTCGTCGTGAAGCTGGTGGACGTGCAAAAGCGCCGCCGCTCCACCGCGCGGATCATGGCGGCCCTGCGTCCGGAGCTTGCCGCGGTCGTGGGCGCCAGGCTGGCGGTCAAGGCCACGCAGGAAGGCGGCCCCGGCGGCACGCCGATCGAGCTGGAAGTGCGCGGCGAGGACTTCGACGTGCTCAACTCGATCGCGGCGGACGTCCTGACCGTGAGCCGCGGCGGCACGCTGGGCGGCGTGGAATACGCGCCGGTGCCCGGGCTGGTGGACGCCGACACCGACTGGCGCGCGGGGAAGCCCGAGATCGGCCTGCGGCCGGAACGGACCCGCATGCGGCAGCGGCAAGTCTCCATCGAGAGTCTGGCCGCGGCGATCCGCTCCTACTACACCGGCACGGTGGCGACCCGCTACCGCGAGGGCGACGACGAATACGACGTGCGCGTCCAGCTTCGGGACGAAGACCGGCGGCGGTTCGCGGCCTTGAGCGACCTGACCGTGCAGGCCGGCGACGGGCGCCTCGTGCGCGTGAGCGAAGTGGCGGAAGAGGTCCGCTCCACCGGCCCGACGCACCTCGCGCGCAAGGACCGCCAGCACATGGTGAAAGTGTCGGGCAACACGAGCGGGCGCACCTCCGGCGAAGTGCACAAGGACATGGTCGCGCGCATCGCCGCTGTCCGGCTGCCGGAGGGATACACGTTCCGCTGGGCGGGCGACATCGAGTTCATGCAGGAGAATTTCCGGGACCTTTACAACGCGATGCTGCTGGCGACCGTGCTGACTTACCTGCTGCTGGCCGGCATGCTGGAGTCGTGGAAGCTGTCGCTGCTGGTGATGCTGTCGCTGCCCATATCGTTCGCGGGAGTCTTTATCGGGCTGCTGATTCGCGGCTCGACAATCAACATCTTCTCGCTGATGGGGATGGTCATGCTGATCGGCCTGGTCATCAACAACTCCATCGTGATCATCGACTACATCGGCGTCGTGCGACAGACGGAACGTCTTCCGCTGCTGGAAGCCATCCCGAAGGCCTGCGCCGTGAGGCTGCGCCCGCTGCTCATGGCCGAGGCCACGACGGTGATCGCGCTGGTGCCGCTGGCCATGGGCTCGGGCGCCGGCGGCGAATACCGCGCCCCGATGGCGGTGACGGAGATGGGCGGCATGCTGGCCGGCGCGATGCTTTCGCTGATCGTCGCGCCCGTGCTGTATTACCTTGCCTTCCGCCGCGCCGAGCGGAAGGCGGCGTCCGGCGCGTAGCGCGGCCGGCGGCAGAGACAGTGAAATGCCGGGCTGGAAGTAGAGTCGGGCACGGTCAAGGAACACGGTGAAGTGAACGGCGCGCCATCAGAGGCCCGACTGAACCCTGAACCCGAACCCGGGCGCCTGCGCATGACCTTGGAACCGTCAACAGACCGCGAACCGGAAGAGGCCGACGGCGACGGGCTCAGGAAATCGTTCCTGGGTCATCTCGAAGACCTGCGCGCCATGCTCATCAGGTCCGGCGTGGCGCTGGCCGTCTGCATGCTGGCGGTCATTCCGCTGGCGCCGCGCATCCTGAACCTGGCCAAAATCCCGCTGGTCAGGGCCGGGAAAGATCCCGAGGAGTTCCTGCGCGTCATGGCGGTGGGCGCGGGCCTTTCCATCACCATGCGGATCGTGTTCTGGGGCGGGCTTATCGTGAGCCTGCCGCTGATTCTCTGGTTCGTGGGCCGGTTCGTGTTCCCGGGGTTGACGCGCCGGGAGCGCCGGGCCGCGCTGACCGCGCTGGGCGCCGCCACCGTGCTTTTCGCCGGCGGCGTCCTGATGGGCTACCTGGCGATGCTGCCCTTCGGCCTGCGGATGATGTTCCGCGTCAGCGATTGGGTGGGGGCGCCGCTGGCTTTCGTGGAGCTGGGCGACTACGTCGGCTTCGTGCTGCGGTTCCTGCTGGCGTTCGGGATCACCTTCGAGCTGCCCGTGGTGGTGCTGGCGCTGGGCGCGCTGGGGATCGTCACGCAGGCCCAGTTGCGGAAAAAGCGGCGGCACGTGATTGTGGCGCTGATGGCGGTCGCCATGGTCGTCACGCCGACAACCGATCCCTACACCATGCTCCTCATGGCGGCCCCGCTCGTCGCCCTGTACGAAGCGTGTATCTGGATCCTGTGGTACCGCGAACGGAAAGACCGCCGCAAAAGATAGGCCTCGACATCCCGCTGCTGCCGCCCGCCTCCTTTCCCTGCCGATTTCTTGTTGCCTTGACCGCCGGCGGGACTGGCATTATTGGCGCCGACACAGGAGCAGCCTATAGAGAGCAGCAAGTTGGACCTCCAAACCGGCATGGCGCACAACGAGGATTCATCGAGTGGATCCGTTCGGACGGAACTCCACCTGAGTCCGCTGGTAGGAGCCGGTGGTGAATGCACGGTTCAGGTCAATTGCACCCTTGCGCCGAAGCCACGTGGCAACGAAGTCACGCTTTCCGGCACATGCTACCTGCAAGCCAAGGGAGAGGCCGGTCTGATACGTTCATTGCCCCCGGAGAATGCCCGCCAGCAATCTGGACCGTCCGGAGGTGGTTGGGTGCTCGTGCTCACCCACCTTGGCACCCATGCTGAAGCGCAAGATGGAGGTCGACCAGGGACTTCGATGCGACCGGTCGGGGCGCGAGACGCCAGACGATAGGACGGGTTTGTTCGCAAGAGAAGGGAATCCAAGACTACGGCGAACCACGCCTCCCAACGTATTGCTCACCCTTGCGGGTTCGCAAACGTTGAAGGCGGGCGTTCGGGCTCTTGACAATTTATATCGATAGGCATATCGTATTACAGCGAAAGGATCGATATGAAGCTGAACACCGTCACCTTGTCCCCCAAGTATCAGGTGGTGATCCCCCAGAGAATCAGGGAGAACCTGCGACTCCGCCCCGGAGAACGATTCCACGTCATCAACTACGAGGGGCGGGTTGAACTGATCCCCGTCAGGAAGATGCGGGAAATGCGCGGATTCCTGCGCGG
>Ga0194113_10000789_pt1 | contig 42521 bp, 28 predicted proteins | sample TA2MahC200mmetaG_FD_146193 | JGI IMG/M metagenome (GOLD analysis project Ga0194113, IMG submission 146193) | Freshwater microbial communities from Lake Tanganyika, Tanzania - TA2015017 Mahale Deep Cast 200m | ecosystem: Environmental > Aquatic > Freshwater > Lake | place: Tanzania: Lake... | reverse complement strand
CATAGTGCGCTTCGAGGTGATCGGAAGCTCGGGACAAAGCAGCGCACTGAACCTGGAAAAGGCCGAGGCCTGGGAAATCACCTCGTACATGCCAGTATTGGTCACTACCGAGCCAGGCCAGGTGACGGTGGGCGGCGGCTCGAGTCTGTGGCTGCTGGTTGCTGTGTTGTGCTGCGCTGGCCTGATCCTCGTTGCGGGCGTTGTCGCGGGCCTGTTCCTGCTGCGGCGGAGGAAGAGGTGATTCCAAATTGATTATTCTACGATTACCCAATCACTCGCGCTGCGGCCGAAGACTTCTGGCGAGTACATCTCTTCAGCTTTAGCGGGCGGGACGACGAAGGTTCCAGGCGTGGTAGCGAGGGCGATGTAGGTGTATTCGTAGACGCCATCCCAGAGCAGCGAGGCGAAGGCTTCGGCGCGCTCGTCGCGCATATTCTGGTGTTCGTACCAGGTGCCCCACCACCACCAGCCGTAGTACGTTTCGAGGCTATCGGGGTCCTGTGGGATGCTTCCAGAGACAGCCAGGGCCGGGTTGACGATCTCCAGTCCGGCGGGCAGCGGGTCGGTCAGGGCGACGTGATAGCGGCGGTTGTCGGCCACCATGGTGACGCGCACGCGCACGCGGGCTCCGGCCTTGATATGCCATACGCCCTGCTCGTCTCGCCAGACATCCCCGGGGTCATCCACGGCCTCATACTCGCGCTGGACGACGAAACCCATATCCAGGGGATCCAACCATAAATCCGTGGGGGCGTAGCGCAGGCCCAGGCGATAATACAAACGCCCTACTCCATCCTTACTCAAGATCAAATCCCTGGTTTCATCCATATCCACAAGATAGCTCATCGGGATTTGGGTCTCATGGCGTTCGGTGGTATACCCTTCGTAGCTGTGCGCGCCGGCGTAGGTTTCACCCAGCCAGATGCGGGCGACGAAATCGGGGGTTTGGGCCTCGTAGGCGTCGAAGTAGCGATCCAACGCCAGCAGGACGAATACGTTCTCTTGGGTATTGCCCCAACGCCCGCGGCTGCGGTGCGCCAGCAGGCCGTTGACCAGCTTGGGAATCAGGTCGCTATCAGGGTTATCGGCGATCAGAGCGTCCAGCAGCACGGCGTCGGTGCGCCGGTCGGAGTTGAGCAGCAGGTAGGATTGATCATCGTAGTAGGTCGTGAAGTTAGCCGCCCCGGCGGTCTCGACGACGCGGTTGCTGACGTGCAAGCGGATCTCATCTAACTCGGTCGCGGATGCGTTAGCAGGATCGTCGAGCAGTACCTGCCAGAGCCAACCGACGGCCTCGAGGGAGAGGCCATCGAGGCCGGCCTCGTGGTACAGACCGCGCGCTTTGACCGGGTCGGAGTCGGCCATCAAGTCACGCACATACAGGGCGTATGCGCTGAGCTGCCAGCGGGTGTACTGACTGTACCACCAGGGATAGTAGCTCTCGATATCCCGCAGATAGTAGAGCAGGTTGTCCTGTATTTGTTGAGGAACATCGAAGCCTTTGCTTTCCGCCCTTTGCAAGGCGTGAGCAACATGAATGGTGTTGAAGGGGATCGAATCCTGGCCGCGCCGCCAGTACGGGAAACCGCCCTCCCAGTTCTGCATTCCCTGGAGACGTTCGATGTCTCGCTGCACGGCCGCTTCCATCTCCTCGGGAGAAGGCAGCCCCTCGGCCTCGAAGGCGGTCAGCACATCGCGCAGGGCAGACACGCCGAGGATGCGCGAGGCCAGTTGTTCCGAGCATTCGTAAGGATAGCCAACCAGGTAGATCACCGCGTCGGTGAGGGCCTGCAAGGCCGTCGAGGAAGTCTGGATTTCCAGGCCGCCGAACTGCGGGAAGACATCCGTGGGAGAAGTCACTGGCTGGGCGATGGCGCCTTCGTCTACCACGCCGTACGTGGCGAAAGCTTCGGTGGTCGCCGGGGTATAGACGGGCAGCTCCACTTCGGCGGCGTCGGCATAGTCGCCCGAAACCGCGGCGACCTGGAAGCGGGCGACGCCGGCATTCTCGGTGGAGGCCGGGAAGCGCACTTCGACGCGGTCGTTCGCCGGTACGGTCACGCGCTGACCTGCGCCTTCGGTGAGTTCGAGATTGGCGGCCTGTACGACCACGTCCACAGCCATCGCTTCATCGGTCTGGTTCTGGATCACCACGGGCAGCTCGAAGCGATCGCCGAAGTTGAGGAAGCGCGGCGCAGAGGGCCGCGCCATCAAGGGCAGCCGGGCAGTCAGGTTCGCTTCCCCGGATCCGAATCGAGCGCCGCCGCTGTCCACGGCCACGACCATGATTCGATAACGAGTCAAGTTGTCGGGCAAAGATATTTCGATCACGGCCCGCCCGTCCGAATCGGTGCGCACTTCGGGAGCGAAGGTCGCCAGGGGGTCGAAGTCGGCGCGTATGGCGATGGGAGGGGCGGCTGCTGCCGCATCTCCCCCGCCGATGCCCTCGGCCACGGCCTCTTCCGACGGGGCGGCGGCTAATGGCGCAAAGGCAATCTCTGCTTCCTTTTCGGCCACGGCGGTAGCCTGGATCAGCTCTTCCCCACTCTTGGCCGCCGCGGCCAGGGCCATTGGATCAACCAGGATGATGCTGGCGCGGCTGTAGCTGCTTTCCAGGTCGGCGTAACGATGTTGATAGAACACCGCAAGGGGATCGGCCAACTGGTAATTGGTCAGCGCCAGGATGGCCTCATCCACTACCACCACGGCAAGCTCTGCGCCCTCGACCGGACTCCCATTCGCATCTTCGAGAACCACGGAAAGGGTTGTTTCTCCCCCCGGTTCGAGTTCAGCGACCTCGGGGGTCACGTCGAGCGTCAGCGTGCGCTGCAAGGGGGGGATGCTCAAATCGAGATACCCCGTCGCATAAGCCGGGCGCGGCGGGGCGCCGGCGACGACCTCACCCTGATCGTCGAGGCGCGGCGCCGAACCGACCAGATCGACCTGGATGCTCAAGTTGGGGATATGCGCTTCTTCGATAGGGATTTGCAGCGTGATGGTTCCCTCGCTGATCTGGAGGCGCTCGGTGTACAGCAAGCCGCTGCGGCTGACCGTCAGCAAGCCCTCGGCGGGGTTGAAGGGGGATTGCACCAGGATTTCGGCCACATCGCCGGGCTGGTAGCTATCTTTGTCGGGGATCAGGGTGGCCGTCTCTTGCTCGACTTCGCGGGAAGGCGGCACCTGTCCACCGCTGACCCAGCGGGTGAATCGACTCATATTTTTGCGCCCTAGCTCGTCGGTGACGATGGCGGTGATCTGGTAGCGGCCACCGATGGGGGTCTCGAAGGTGCATGTAACCGGCTCCAGGGTCGAGGCGAGGGAACATTCCTGTATGTCTACTTCCTCTTCTTGCCAGCTCCCCTGCCGATACATCCACTCCAGGCGGGCGGCGGCGACTTCGATGGATATATCTGGAATGGCAACTCCATCTAGATCGGTGACGATCAGCTCGATTTTCAGGGGATCACCCCGCTCGACAAAGTAACGTTCACTGCGCAGACCCACGTAGAGGTCGGCGGGATGCACCAGTAAGCTGGTCGTCGCGGCCCAGGCCTGGCGGTTGACATCCATCACCGAAGCCTCGGCCAGGATGCTGTGCGGCCGCATGTCGCCGGGGCCTTCGAAATCCATGCGCAGGTAGTGTTCTCCGGCGGCGTCGGTCATCCCACCGAATGTCTCAGATGTGCCTTCCTCATATTCATCGCCGTAATCCCACCACCACCAGGGCATCCAGACACCAAAAGTAAAATCAGGCCAGTTGGGGGGCGTGTAATTGGTGGGCGTCGAGGTCACCCACCAGGTCGTTTCGGCGTTGGGCAAGGGGCCGCCGGCGTAGTAATTCGCCGCAACGGCGACGATCGCGTGCTCGCTGACGAAATACGGCCCGGTGGTCTCGTTGCGGGCAGCCACTTCGAACTCCGGCCGGCGAAACTCCTGGATCTGGAATGAATAGTAATATTCCGCGCCGGTCAATCCGTCCACGCTTCCTTGTGCAGCCAGGTACAGTTGGGCGTATCCCAGGTTAGCGTTCTCGGGCAGAGAGATCACGAAATCGAAGCCCCCCAAGTCATTGACTTCTGCGCCGCCGCTAACCAGTTCGTTGCCCTGTGGATCGTAAAGGACATAGTTCACCGTGCTGACAGCGTTGCCGACCAGACCGACATCGCCATCCTGCTTTCCGCCGACGAGCCGCAGCCAGCCCTTGAGATGGACTTCCTCGCCGGGCTTGTACATCTGACGGTCATCGAAGACATACCAGCGCAGCTCATCGGAGGTCGCCCTGCGAACCCAGCCTTCGCCGCCCCAGTAGTAGGTCGAACGCGGCAGCAGAGCCTGATCTTCACCCTGGCTGGCGACCAGATAATTTGCGCCAGAGGCAGGGATGGCGAAACGCGCAATACCATCATCGCCAGTCGAAGCTTCCATTCCAGGAGCATCGGAGGTGATCGCCACGCCGCTCAACGGCGCGCCATCCTGCAGGGCGCTGGCCCAGACCACCATCTCACTGTGATCCACGAAGGCGTCCAGGCCGATCTGCGTGACCTGCACCCAGACCTGCACCGTCTCCCAATAACGGTCTCCCTGAAACAGACCACGGGGCGGCTCGACGATGACGATGAAATGGCCGAAATCACCTTCCATCACCTCGCTGAGTTCGATCCCCACTTCGGTGAGCACATCGCTCTGTGAATCCACCTGTTGGGTTTTATCAACAACCTTTCGGCCGGGCGGTTCTCGGCGCTGGTCGGACTCATAATAACTGCGCAGGTAGTCCATGAAATCGGGCCAATCGGAAGGCTCGACGGCATACACCTCGACCAACAGCCGGTCATAGTTCATCACGTAGAGGGAGAGGACAGGATCGGCAGCCGAGGGATCTAGCGTAACGAAAATATCGTCCGGCCCGATCAGAAAAGGCTCGGCGGATTCGATCTCGAACCTGAGTTGCTCGGCCTCGCCCAGGGTTTGACCGAACACATCATGGAGTTCTCCGTCCACAGTGACCCGGTAGGTGGTCTGCCCCTCGGTCATGCCGCGGATTTCGATGTTGCTCCCCAGGATGTTGACCACCGCGCCAGCCAGATCCGGCTCGATGCGGAGCATGCCCTCTTCGTAGGATTCGGGATCAATGGGGTTGTTGAATTCGATGAAGAGCGGTTGCAAAGGACGGCAATCATCTCCCCACCACGAGCAGCCGTGCTCGACGATCTCCAGCGGCGCGTAGGTGCTGAAGCTGTAACTCTGGACTGATTCGGTCGCCAGCGTCCCCTCCGCAGATGGCGTGCCAGGCCCAATGACGACGTCAACGGTTGTATTGGCCGGCAGCAGATCATCCGACCGGAAAGCCAGCCAGCGTCCCTCGCCGGCGCTTTCGACCAGATAGCTGATCAATTCTTCTTCGGCGATTTCAGCCTCGGTCGCCAGCCTGACTGCGACATCTTCGCCAGCGGCGGTCACCTGGATGGTTTCCAGCACCGCCGCGGGTTCGATACGCTGGTCGAAAGAAATGAAGAAGAGCGGGTCGAGGGGCTGCGGCTCATACGAATAGGGATAGGATTGCTGCATCGTGGGGGTTGGCGTGTTGAACTTGAACTGCACCGTCTCAGCCAGAACGCCGCCCACCGCCGAGCGAGTTCCGGCTGGGATCGTCACGGTGTATTCCGTGGCCTTAGGCAGGCGGTCTATCAGGTCAGAGTCATACTGGAAGCTGAGAGTCTTCGTCCCCAGCCAGCGCCAGGTTCCCGTCAGGGCTGGCTCGATCTGCACGGGCACATCTTCTGCAGCTAAATCTTCGATTGTCGCCAGGGGAACCATGGGCTGGTTGAAGGTGATATTGACGAAGGGCGCGATGGGGACCGCCCCTTCCGGGGCGTAGCGCAAGACTTCCAGCGGCCCGGCTTCGATGACTTCCGACTCGAGTTCTTCTACGGGCGGGAAGGTTTCGGGGATCGTTTCCCCAGCGCGCGGCGGTGGGAGGACTTCATCGGGGAGCCTGAAATCAAGGATGTCTTCGGCCTCCGCGGTCAGGGCTGGCAGGCGCGCCAGGATGCGCGCGACCTCCTCCTCGGGCAGCGGCTCGCCGGCAGCAACGGGCAAAGGCTGCGCCTGTTCGGGCTGGGCCTGGCCGTCGCTCAGGGTGATGGTGAAGTCGGGTTCTTCCTCATCACCTTCAGACTCCGGTGTCACGGCAGCGCCAGTTTCAGCCGATGTGCCCCCCTGCCCCATAGGGATGGGCTGGGGTGTAACGTCCTCCCCTGGCCCCAGGCGAGGCAGCGAACAGGCAGAAATTGTCACGAGCAAGATACCAGCGTTGAGCGCTGGTTTCAGCAAACGATTAAAGAACAGAGCGTGTTTCATAATCACAGCCCTCCCTTGTGGCGTAAATGGAACATTGGTATTCATATTATAGCGATAAAGACGTTGGATTGTATAGATTGGTTCCCTCTTGTTATCCTAGAACCCCGTTTACTGAAAAAACTCCCGAACGAGGGGGCGGGGCGGCATATATGGGGGTGCGTGCGCAGCACGCACCCCCATATATGCCGCCCCGAATCCTCTACAGACTCACAATTGATATAGCATGAGTTCCGTGATATATTGAGTGCAAAGGTAGAGAAAAAAATGGTTAGAATTCCTTCAAATCGAGTACCAACACATCCAGGCGAAATGTTACGCGAAGAATTTCTCATTCCGATGAATATCACACACGCAGCAAGCAGAAGCTCTGCAGCTGGATAACATCGAGCCATATGTCGCATCGACAAGTTCTGTTGCATAATTCATGTTTGAGTTCACTGAAAAAACTCCTGAACGAGGGGGCGTGTATGAGTAAAATCAGCTACGTTGTCAAGCGCAGCGGCGCGATTGTGCCATTTACCCCGGAGCGGATCACCAACGCGATTTACCGCGCCGCGGTGTCGGTGGGAGGGCGCGACCGTTCGATTGCCGAGGATCTGAGCCAGCAAGTGGTGCGGCTGCTCGAGGAGAACTGCCCACCCGGCCATTCCCCCCACATCGAGGAGATCCAGGACCTGGTCGAAAAAGTGCTCATCGAGAATGGGCATGCCAGAGTCGCCAAGCACTATATCCTCTACCGCCATGAGCGAGCCCGCCGCCGTTCGGAAAGCGCCAATCGGCAGTCCAGACCATCTGGGAATATCCCTTGGGCGAAGTTGTGGTATGTTCTGAATTGGGCTGTAGATCATCATCTCAATACAGTCGAGAAATTGAATACTCGCATCGCCCAGGGAGAGTTCCCGGCGATCGTGAACGAGTCGGAGAGCGCTTATAAGCTGGATGTCGAGAATGCAACCTGGCAGATCGCCGAACGCGGCGAGGCTTTGAAGGTCGTGGTCATCACCGGGCCATCCTCCTCGGGCAAGACGACTACCACGATCAAACTTTCTATGGGGTTAGAGCAAAGAGGGCTGAAGCTGGTCACCCTCAATGTAGATAATTATTTCTTCGACCTGGAGATGCATCCCAAGGACGAGTTCGGCGATTACGATTTCGAAACCCCGCAGGCGCTCGATCTGCCCCTGATCAACGAACACCTCGAGAGGCTCATCGCTGGCGAGGAGGTCATGATCCCCTACTATGATTTCAAGACCGGGCAGCGGCAGAGCGATGTCACGCCGATGAAGCTGGCAAAGAACGAGATCATCCTGATAGACAGCCTGCACGGATTATTCCCCGCGATGACCCAGGCAATTCCTGCGGAACAAAAGTATTTTCTCTACCTGGAACCTCTGCTTCAAATGAAAGACCGCCGCGGAGAGTACATCCGTTGGACGGATATCAGGCTGATCCGACGCATGTTGCGGGACGCTGCCCACCGCGCCTACGATCCGCGGAAAACCCTGATGCACTGGCATTATGTCCGCGCCAGCGAGATGCGAAATATCATCCTCTATATCAACGCCGCCGACTATTTGATCAATACCGCCATGCCCTATGAGCTGCCTCTGTATAGCCACAAATTGCTCGACGATTTTGCTCGATGGGCAGAGGAATTCCAGGATGACCCGCTGCGCGCGGATGCTTTCAAACGCGCCGAACGTCTCTATAACGTTTTAGCGGAGATTACCCCTGTATGGGATGATTCGCCCGTGCCGCCCGATTCGGTCTTGCGAGAATTCATTGGGGGGAGTTGCTATGAGTATTGAGAGAATCGTAATAGAGGTTACCGCCGAGTTTGCGTGACCGCGAAAATCCCCACCAGGACCAACAACAGCGCGGCTGCTTTGTAGATCTCTCCCACGGTCAACCAATTTCGATTGAGGATGCCAAGGGCCACGACCGGGCCGAGGGTAGCCCCCAGGTCCCCGAACGTGTAGATCAACCCCAGGCTGCGCCCACGTGATCTCCCATTGACGCGATCGCCGATAATCGCTGGCACGAGGGTTTCCACTCCACCGCTTACCATCTGCGCCAGTAAAGCGCCCATCAAAGCAACAGGCGCAAAGGGGATGCTCATCAGCCAGATTCCCGCGCCCCCAAGCAGCAGAGACAGCGCAACCACAGGCCAGCGACGCCCCAGTCTGTCGGACAGGGATCCCGCCGCTGGAGCGCTGCTGACGCCGGCTACCATGCTGAGGGCGGTGTATGTGCCGGTCAATGTCGCGATGGGGATGAACCAGCCAAACACTTCGAGACTCTCGCCCATCAAACTCGACAACCAGAGGATGGCAGTAGCCGCAACTACCCCCCAGGTAATGAAGCGAGCGACGAAAACAGGCGCCGAAGCCGCAAGCACAAGACGCCATGGGATGAGAACAACTCCAGCAGGTTGGGATCGAGAATCTTTTCCCGCTATTTCCTTTTGGCGCGTCTCCGGGAGCAGGATCAACCACAACAAGGCAGCCAACCCGATCAGGAGCGCGCTGATCCACTGCCCAGAGCGGAACCCGAATAGATCGGTGAACAATCCTCCCAGGAATGACGCCAACCCAATACCTACGAAGAACCACATCTGGTACGCGCCGCTGAACCGACCGCGATTCTCGTCGGTGGAGATATCCAAGATCACAGCGTTGCCGCCAATCCATAACAAGGACCAGGCCAGCCCCCAGATCGCCCGCCCCGCAAATAGAGGCCAGAATCCCGATCCGAGGGCATAGAAGACGCTTGCAATGGAACCGATCGCCAGCGAGGCGACCAATAGAGCGCGGCGGTACATGCGGTCATACAGGACGCCGACCATCCCGTTCAACAGGAGTCGCACCGCCCGGTTCGTTCCTAACAATACCCCCACCATGGCCAGGCTTACACCGGCTTCGGCGGCGACCGCGGGATGCGGAAGGACGGTATATAAAGTCGCATCGCCCAGGAGGGAGATCGCGGTGCCGATACCGAGGAGTGTGATGATGCGGCGATGATTCGTCATCGATATATTAGAGATTATTACGCAGTGCAAACTCGATTCTTGCCTGTTCGCTTGGCCTCTAAAACCGCCCTATCGGCCGCATGCAGAAGCTCCTCCCCCGTCTGGGCGTCATCGGAGATCGCTGCAACGCCGATGCTGACTGTATATCCGAATATGGGAGAACCAGCCTTGAGCGTGATCTTTTTGCCGGGCAACGACTCTCTGGCTTTGGTCACCGCAGTCACCCGAATTCGTTCTGCCAGGTTGCATGCGCCATCTCTACTGGTATGCGGCAAGAGCAATACGAATTCTTCACCGCCATATCTGGCCACCATGTCGGGATGGCGCACGTTGCTGGACAGAATTTTCGCGATCTCCTTCAATTGTTCATCCCCAGCCGGGTGGCCGTAGGTATCGTTGAAAATCTTGAAATCGTCTATATCCAGGAAAATGAGCGAGAGCGGATGCCCATAGCGGATGGCGCGCATGACTTCGTTTTGCAAGGCTATGTCGAACGCCCGTCGATTCGCCACGCCGGTCAGTCCATCCGTGATGGCCATCTGTTGCACCTCGCTGAATAACTTCGCGTTTTCGATTGCCACAGCAATATGAGAGGCTGCGATGGTCGACAGATGCTCGTCGTGTTCAGTAAACGCGTTGGGTTCATCGCTGTCAATTGATAATGTGCCAATAATCCGATCCTTCGCCTTGAGTGGAACGACCAGCAGGGAGCGCACATCTCGACTAAAAAACTTGAAATCCGGAACAGCGTGAGTATCAGGCACGTAATGAGATTGGCCGGTCTCGACCACCATTCCGCTGACTCCCTCGCCTACCTTCAATCGGAAATCTTTGATCCACAGGTTATCCACCCCTGTCGAATCGCCCAATGTCAGAGTCCCCGTATCGGGATCGAGGAGCGCAACGGACACAGCTCGCACAGCTAACACCTCTTTCAGGGAATGTACAGCGATATGGAGGACTTCTTCCGCATCCAGGCTAGAGGCGGTCTTCTGCGCCAGATCATACAACGCCGACAATTCATTGAGATTCTTTTCCAGATCGGTGGCATATTGGGCGTTGACCAGCGCAATCGCAACTTGGGTAGCTAAGGTCTCCAATAAACGGCGATGACGGTCGTCGTAGACCTCAGGCTCGAACGACTGCACGGAAATCATCCCCAGGATGCGGTCATGCGCAACCAGTGGTACTCCCAGCCAGGATCGAGCAACCCGAGAGCCATGTCTTGGCTGAACTGGCAGAAGATCCCTTTCCATGTCCCTGACCAACAGGTAACGCCGATTCTGTATTACCCAGCTCGATAGTCCCCCCTCATTCAATGGGAAACATTTCGACATCCACTCGGATAGTTTTTGGTGCTCCTCCATCGCCAGGGCAACACATAGCTCTTCCGTATCAGAATCATAAAGCACAACTGCAAACGAGTCGGGAGCGAACAATCTCACGATCTGTTGATATATACGATCCAAGAGAATGTCAACTTCCAACACACTGCTGGTATCCAGCGCTGCATCGAACAGGCCGGATAGTTCCTGCATCTGACGCTGGGAGTCTGCAAAAAGACGAGCGTTTTGAATGGCGACTCCGGCTTGCCGTCCGACAGCTTCAGCTAATTCTCGATCACGATCGCTAGACTTCCATTCGGGGGCGAAATTGAACAACCCCAGGGCGCCGATGATATCCCCGCTGCTGCTGACCGGAACTCCTAACACGTTTTTCAGACCAGCATCCACCCATTCTTTGATTGCGCTGTGATAATGGGGATAGTCTCCTGTGATAACTGACCTTCCCGTTTCGATGATTTCCCTGGCAAGCCCTAAGCTTTCAGGGGCAGGCTTCTCGCTCAAGCTCTCCGGCATATTGTAGAGGTAGGGATAGGTGATCGCCTTACTCACAGGGTCTACGAGCGCGATGGCCCCTGCGCTGGCATTCAGCAGCTCGACAGATAGACGGACGATTTCCCTGAGCACGGTCGGCAAATGGAGGGCGCCGCTGATCGTGCGTGTAATCTCGGTCAGCCGTTTTTCACGCTGTAGCATCTCATTCGTCTCGACCAGCAGTCTGGCGTTCTCCAGAGACACCGCCGCCTGGTTTGCGAACAAGGTCAGCAGCTTAAGATCATCGGGGGTAAATTGGCGCACATCCGCATTATCCAGGACGTGGAGCACGCCCGTCACCTGCCCATGCCAGGTCAACGGCGCGCTGATCACAGCTGTGAAAGGCTCATCATCATCGAAAATGGCTGCCCTCCCAGACCAGCTCCGATAATCATTGATGATCAACGGCTCACCGGTCTGAGCGACTACCCCGGCGGAACCCTCGCCATATTCGAGCACCACGCCGGTGTAGTCGGCAGGTGTATGGTAACTGACCACGCAGCGTACTTCGTTTCGCGCTGCGTCACACAGATACATTCCGCCAACAGGCGCAGCAAGCAGCCGGGTGGCGCTTTCGACGATCTTCTCGAGCAAAGAGGTCAGATCTCTGGAGGTTGTGATCTCCAGGGAGATCGCATGGATAGCCGCCAATTCATCTACCCTGCGGAGCAACGTTTCTTCCGAACGAGCCAGAGAGTTCTCGAGCTGGCCATACGAACCAAATAACATATCGAATGAACGCCGCCGTGAAATGATCTCGAAATCCGGTAGATTCGACGCAGCGCGAGACAGGTATATCGCAGTCATAGGCCAGAGCAGAATCCCCGAGATCGTCTTCCCTATCAGTTGCCCCGGTAAGATTTCTGCCAATCCGGGCGTGCCAGCATAGGTCAATGAACTAAAAATCAGCGCATCCGTCCACAATGTACCCAATAACGCCGCAATGGTCGCCAGCCAGATGGGGGCGCGACTATGTGGGGGCGAATTCCACAATCTCAGTCGGTCGCTGAACCCAAAGCGATTGATGACGGTTTGATACAGGATGGCCAGGATATACATATCCGCTATGAAGGCAATGATGGACGCGGCTATTCTTCGAGCTGATAATCGTAAAATAAGCGTATCGGCTGCCAGGCCAACAAAGCTGCCGCCTCCTGGTAGATCAAGATGATGATATAGGCTGTAAAGCGCAAACAAGACAAGCAGGATGACCGCCACGATTCCCCAGATCGCGATACGGGCTGACGCAGTGCCCTCGGTGGCGTAGATGAGCAAGACACCTAATAAGATCGCTGGAACGATTACATGGGAACTCATGGTCAGGTTGACATTCGGTAAGAATTGAATAAATACCCCCAGAGGAGCAAACAACTGCACAACTGCTGATAAGCTACCCAAAAAGATCAGCAACAGCGTCAGTCCATAGCGTGATCGCAGGTGATGTAATCCCAAGACTACACCGCCAAGCACAAACAATTCGACACTGAGCAATAACAGATTGAGCAACATATTTCGACTTATCAACCAGGCCGTGCAAGAGAGAAAAGGACGATGTGTGAATATTGTGAGGAATCCCTTGCGCGCTATTCTACCTTAATTCTCTTCGTAGCGGGAGCAATCCGCTAATTTCGCAACCCGGCTTATCAGATTTGGCTCTACTCATTTTTTCGCTCTGCGCATTCTGCGTCTCTGCGGTGTTGCAGTTTTTTCAGTTCACTCGTTACTGCTCAGGCTATCGATTGGAAATCGAGGCTGCGTTGCGAAACCGACCTTTGTCGGTTGAAAATCCAATCCGCGAAGGTGGATTTCGCACGCCAGCCTCGAATTTATTCGATGGCTGAACAGTTACGTTCACTCAAGATATAATTACTGGTATGAAAATCTCCTCCATGCGCCAGGCCATCGCCGAATATGTCCACGACGGCGACAGCATTGCCATCGAAGGCTTCACAGCCTTCATCTGTTTTTCCGCTGCCCACGAGATCATCCGCCAACGCCGCAGAAACCTGACGCTGTGCCGCATGACCCCGGACTTGATCTACGACCAGATGGTCGCCGCCGGCTGCGCCAGCAAATTAGTTTTCAGCTACCTGGGGAATCCAGGAGTCGGCTCGTTGCACTGTATCCGCCGCGCTGTCGAAAAGAACGTCCCCAACCCACTAGAGCTGGAAGAATATTCCCATTTCGGCATGGTAAGCCGCTATCTGGCTGGGGCCGCGCGCCTGCCCTTCTTCCCCCTGCGCAGCTATTACAGCGCCGACCTGGCCCAAGCCAACCCCAGGATCCGCTTCATCCAGAATCCCTACGGCGACGAGCAACTTGCCGCCGTGCCAGCCCTGAACCCGGATGTGGCCATCCTCCACGCCCAACGCTGCGACCAGGAAGGCAATACCCAACTCTGGGGGTTGATCGGCATGCAAAAGGAAGTCGCCTTCGCCGCCCGGCATGTCATCGTTGTGGTCGAGGAGATCGTCGCCGAAGAGGTCATCCGCAGCGACCCCAACCGCACGCTGATTCCTCACATGATCGTGGATGCCGTCGTGCACCAGCCGCGCGGCGCGCATCCCTCCTACGTGCAGGGCTACTACGACCGAGATAATCAGTTCTATGTGGAATGGGATCGCATCTCGCGCGATCGGTCGGCGGTCGAGAATTGGCTGGACGAATGGGTGTACAGCCTGGACGACGGGCGGGCGTATCTGGACAGGCTCGAGGCGGGCGAGGCGGACATCTGGGAGCGTCTTGCTCCCGGGGAGGCTTACTCGCAGCCGGTGAACTACGGCATCTATGGGTGACCGCGGACGACGGACCGCGGTCTGTCGTCCACCGTCCGCGGTCTTTTGGAGAATATTATGCAAACCTACACCCCCTCCGAAATCATGATCACCTCCTCAGCCAGGGCCATGGCCGGCGAGCGGGTCGTCTTCGTCGGCGTCGGCTTGCCCAACATCGCCTGCAATCTGGCCCGCCGCACCGTCGCCCCCGACCTGGAGCTGATCTACGAATCGGGCGTCTTCGGGGCGCGGCCGGCGCGCCTGCCGCTCTCCATCGGCGACGCCGCCCTGTTCAGCGGCGCGATCTCAGCCTGTTCGATGGCCGACCTCTTCATGAACTACCTGCAGGGCGGACTCATCGAGGTTGCCTTCCTGGGCGCTGCGCAGATAGACCGCTTCGGCAACCTCAACAGCACCGTCATCGGAGATTACCGTCAGCCCAAAATCCGCCTGCCTGGCAGCGGCGGGGCCTGCGAGATCGCCATCCACGCCCGCAAGATTCTTATCATCATGCCGCTGAGCAAGCGCGCCTTCGTCGAAGAGCTGGATTTCGTCACAAGCCCCGGTCATCTGGATGGTCAGCCCGGCGCACGCCAGAAAGCGGGCATGCCGGGGAGCGGCCCCCAACGAGTCATCACGGACAAGGCCATCTTCGACTTCGGCGGCGAGATACCCGAAATGCGGTTGATCTCCGTACACCCCGGCGTCGCCGTCGAGGAGGTCCAGGCCGAAGTCAGTTGGCCGCTCAACATCGCCCCTCAACTGGCCGAGACCGCCCCCCCCTCCGCCGAGGAACTGCGCATCATCCGCCAGCACCTTGACCCGGCCAGAATCTATCGCCTGGACGCGGACAAACGCGGATGAACGCTGATAAATAGTAACTGCTCAGCCATCGAACGGATTAGCCCGAAAAAAGGGTGTGCGAAGGGGGCGCAGCCCCCTTCGCACACCCTTTTTTCGGGAACTTCCCCGTTTGGCTGAGTAGTTACGATAAATATAAGAATCCGCGTAAATCAGCGTTCATCCGCGTCCAAACTTTATAGGAGTGTAGATGAACGAAGTTGCTATCCTATCCGCAGCACGCACGCCCATCGGTAATTTCGGCGGGGCGTTGATGGATGTCTCCGCCGCGCAACTGGGCGAGGTCGCCGCCCGCGCAGCGATCCAACGAGCCGGGATCACGCCCGACCGGGTTGACGAGACCATCTTCGGCTGCGCGCGGCAGGCCGGCGTCGGCCCCAACATCGCCCGGCAGATCGCCTGGCGCAGCGGCATCCCAGTAGAGAAGATCGCCTATACGGTCAACAAGGCCTGCGGCTCGGGGCTGAAAGCGATCACCCTGGGCGCGCAGTCGCTCATGCTCAGCGAGAATCGAATCGTGCTGGTCGGGGGCGTCGAGCAGATGTCGCAGATCCCCTACCTGCTGACCAAAGCCCGTTGGGGCTACCGCCTGGGAGATGACGTGCTGATCGATTCGAATTACCGTGACGGTTACAACTGTCCGCTGGCCGAGATGGTCATGGGCGAGACCGTTGACCGGCTGGCCGAGGAATACGGCGTCGGCCGCGCCGAACAAGATGCCTTCGCCGCCGAAAGCCACCGAAAAGCCTGGGCGGCCTGGGAGAGCGGCGCATTCGATGCCGAAGTCGCGTCGGTAGAGACAAAGGGGGCTAAAGGCGAACCCGTCATCGTCGCCAGGGACGAACGCCCGCGCCCCGACTCGACTCCCGAAAAATTAGCCAGATTGAATCCCGTCTTCCGCACAGCCGAGGAGGGCGGCACGATCACCGCCGCCAACGCCAGCGGCATCACCGACAGCGCAGCCGCCTTGATATTGATGCGCGCCGACATCGCCCGCGCCGAAGGCCTGCGTCCGTTAGCTGTGATCAGGGGCTTCGCCAGCGCCGGCGTAGCCCCCGAACGCATGGGCCTCGGCCCCGTGCCAGCCACACACAAACTGCTGGAAACGACCGGCCTGGGATTGGACAATTTCGACCTGATCGAGATCAACGAGGCCTTCGCCGCCCAGGTGCTGATCGTCGAGAGAGAGCTTCCCTGGGATACAGCGCGCCGCAACGTCAACGGCGGCGCGGTAGCCCTGGGGCATCCCACCGGCTGCACCGGTGCCAGGATCGTGGTCACGCTGTTGTATGCCATGCGCAACCGGGACGCCGAACTCGGCCTGGCTACGCTGTGCATCAGCGGCGGCCTGGGCATGAGCCTGACGCTGAGCAGAGCATGAACCACCGGCACCCTTATGGGAACGTTTTCTACCGCCGCATGGCGCACGACCACCCGCTGATTGTCCACGGCGAAGGCGTCTATCTCTACGATCAGGAGGGGAAACGCTACCTGGATGGCTGCGGCGGGGCCCTGGTCGCCAACATCGGTCACGGCGTGCAGAGCGTCGTGCATGCCATCGCAGAGCAGGCCGCGCGAGCCGCCTATCTCCACGCCAGCCTGTTCACCAGCGAAGTCCTGGAGCGTTACTGCGCGGAACTTGCCAGAATCTGCCCTCTCTCTGACGCCAGGTTCTATCCCCTGACCAGCGGCGCAGAGGCCATCGAGGCAGCCATCAAACTGGCGCGGCAGGCGCAGGTCGAGCGCGGCCAATCGAAGCGCTATCTGACTATCGCCCGTTGGGGCTCCTATCATGGCGCGACGTTGGGCGCGCTGGCCGTCACCGGCAAGGGCAGGATGCGCGAGCTGTTCCGACCGATGATCGTGGACATGCCGCATATCCCTCCGCCCTACTGCTACCGCTGCCCCTTCGGACTTGCGCCGATGGCGTGCAGCCTGCAATGCGCCACCGTGCTGGAGGAGGAGATCATCAAACAAGGCCCCGAAAATGTGGCCGCCTTCCTGGCTGAACCCGTGGGGGGCGCAACCCTGGGAGGCATCGTACCGCCTCCGGGGTACTGGCCGATCATCCGAGATATCTGCGACCGTTATGGCGTGCTCCTGATCGCAGACGAAGTCATGACTGGCATGGGGCGCACCGGCGCCTGGTTCGGCATCCAGCATTGGGATGTGCAGCCCGATATACTCGCCATCGGCAAAGGCGCAGCCGGGGGCTATTTCCCCCTGGGCATCCTGGCTGTGCGCGGCGAGCTGATTGATTCGATCGCCAGGGGCAAGGGAGAATTCAATCATGGGGGCACCTTCTCCCATCATGCCGTGGGCGCGGCCGCCGGGCTGGCGACGCTGAACTACCTTCGAGAGAATCAACTGGTCGAGGGGGTATCTCACAAGGGGCGCATATTAGAAAAGCTCATCAAAGAGAAGCTGGCCAACCTGGACGTGGTCGGAGATGTACGCGGGATGGGGTTGATGTGGGGAGTCGAGCTGGTGCAAGACAGAGTAACCAAAACCCCCTTCGACGCTGAACTGCGCCTGTCGCAACAGATCGCTGACGAGGCGTTCCAAAAGGGCTTGCTCGTCTATCCCGGCAGCGGCAGCGTAGATGGGCTGCGCGGCGACCACTTCATGCTCGGCCCGCCTTTTACGATCACTGATGATCAGATGGAAGAGATGATAGAGATCATCCGCCAGGCGCTGAAGCTTCGAGCGCGCCGACATCCTGGAGAAACCAGGATTGTATAGCAGGCCGCAATCGGATGGCCTGCCCCCCGCCGGGCGCTAACACCAGCTCCAGGGTCGAAGCGCTATCAACCAGCTCCTGTCGTATCTCGTAACCATGGGGGTTGTTCTCCCAATCGGCATCGAAACTATCGGCGTAGATTTCAGCCACATACTGCACAGCCGGATCGAGGAAAGATAACTCGATTTCCAGGATACGGGCGTTCTCGTCGGTGATGCTCCCGAGATACCAATCGTCGCTGTGGCGATCCTTGCGGACGATGGTGATGTACTCGCCGATCTCGCCGTTGAGCACGAGGGTTTCCTCCCAGTCCGTCGGTACATCCACGATGAACTGGAAGGCAGGATGCCCTCTGTAATTTTCAGGCATGTCGGCGGCCATCTGCAGGGGGCTGTAGAGCACAACCATCAAAGCCAACTGCTTGGCCAGGGTGGTGCGCTCGCGGTTTTTGGGATTTTTGCCCTGGAACGTCAGATCGAAGAGGCCGGGCGTGTAATCCAGCGGGCCGCACAACATCCTCGTGAAGGGGATCACGGTAGTATGTTCAGGCGGATTGCCGCCGTCTGGGCCCCAGGCGTTCCATTCCATGCCGCGCACGCCCTCGCGGGTCATCAGGTTGGGGTAAGTGCGCCGCAGACCGGTATCCTTGACCGGCTCGTGCACATCCAGCATGATCTTGCGCTGAGCGGCCAACTCGACCACTTCTTGATGGTGCCGCACCATGCGCTGGCCGTGATGCCACTCGACGCCATCTATAAGTGTGCTGGCGTAGCCGGTTTTGACAGTATCCACGCCCAGGGATTCATACAACGTAAAAGCCTCCGCCATCTGGCGCTCGTAATTGAGCACATCTCCGCCGGTCTCGTGATGGCCGATCAGGCGCACGCCTTTTTCCTTTGCATAACGGGCGACCTCTTCGAGATCGAAGTCCGGGTAGGACGTGGTGAAATCGAAAGCATCCTTGCTGTTGAGAAAGCCCTCATCCCAACCGATATTCCAACCCTCCACCAGAACTCCCTCGATGCCGTAATCCGCCGCAAAATCAATATAACGTTTGGCGTTCGCGGTGGTAGCCCCATGACTCGGGCCGCTGCCCCAGGAATAGATTCCCAGGTGCATCCCCCACCAGATGCCGATGTATTTGCACGACCTGACCCAGGAGACATCCCCCAGGACGTTCGGTTCGTTGAGGTTGAGGATCAAATACGAAGTAATCAGGTCGCCCGGCCTCTCGGCGATTTGCAGCGTGCGCCAGGGCGTTCTGTGCGGAGTCGCAGCCCTGATCCTGACCACGTTCGCCTCCGGGTCCGAATGCCATGGCACCAGTTCGCATTCCAACCCGCTGCCTCCCGCGCCTTTCAGGACCATGGCGGCGTAATCGGTCAGGTTCGCCTCATGGATGGCCAGGTACAACCCATCTGCGGTTTCGAGGGTCAACGGGGTGTGCACCTTCGCCAGCGAGCTGACCGGGGATCGCTGGAACAGGTACTCGTAGCGATGCTCCTGGTAAGCCGGAATCCACCAGGCCAGATGATCGGCAGCGAAGTCGAAACTGGTCTGCTCATCGGCGATTCGAAAATCGGTCAGATTTGGTTGTTTGGGGAACTCATAACGAAAGCCCAGGCCGTCATCGAAGAGGCGGAAGACGATGATCAACTCGCGCCGCAAGATGGACTCTTCCTGCAGGTGGAGTTTCATCTCGTTGTAATGCTCCCGGATGTAGCGCGCCTCCCCCCAGGGTTGTTCCCAGGTCTCGTCGAAGGTTCTGCGCTCGAGGTTGGTCACGAAAAAGCCCCGGTTTAGGGGTGGATCGCCTTCGAGAAGGAATCCCAAACGAGAAGGCTCTAAGATAACCTTGTTCTTATACTCCAGCGAGTAGAAAGGCGAGCCATGTCCATCCAAAGAGAAAACAACTTGAATATGGCCGTCAGGGGATCGAAGGGTGTAGTCGGGTTGTGCAGGCATAGATTTCCCATCAACTCAAGCGATTCGCAACACTTTTACGCCTCGGATCTTGCGAGTCTCGAGCTCGATCAAGGCCTGATTGGCGTCTTCCAGGGCGTATTCCTGATATTCGGGTCTGATGCCCATCTCGGCGGCCAACTCGAGGAATTCGCTCACATCGCGGCGGCTGACATTGGCGACGCTCTTGATCTCCTTCTCCATCCACAGGTGAGCCGGGTAGTCCAGCTCGAGCAAACAGCCCTTGTCGCTCTCATCCTTGCGGATGGCGTTGATCACCAACCTGCCACCGGGGGCCAGATTCTTCAAGGCCCCGACCACCGGCTTCCAGACAGGCGTGGTATCAATGATGGCGGCTAACTTTTCGGGGGATTCGTCCCCGGTATCGCCGACCCAGACCGCGCCCAGCTCGCGGGCGAAGGCCTGCTCCTGTTCACTGCGGGCAAAAACGAATATCCTGGTATGTGGATAGCGGCGCGTCGCCATCTTGAGCGCCAGATGGCCTGAACCCCCAAACCCGGTCAGACCCAGGTTCTGACCGTCTTCGAGATTCGTCAACCGCAGGGAGCGGTAGCCAATCGCCCCGGCACACAGAAGCGGCGCGGCCTCGGCGTCCGAAAAAATCTCGGGGATGGGGAAGGCAAACATCTCGGGAATCGTCATAAACTCCGCATAGCCTCCATGGACATCACGGCCCGTGGCCTTGAACTGCGGGCAGAGATTCTCCTCGCCTGCCAGACAATACGTACATCCCCCACAAGCCGAGAAAATCCAGGCCACGCCGACACGATCCCCGGCGTCGAATCTTCGTGCCCCTTCGCCAGCCCCAACGACCCGCCCGACAACTTGATGGCCGGGGATCACCGGTAGGCGCGGCGGGGGCATGCGGCCCTCGATCTCATCCAGTTCGGTATGACAAACCCCGCAAACCGAGACTTCGAGCAGGATTTCGCCCTCGGCGGGGACCGGACGCGGCAACTCTCCCGATTCCAGGGGGAAGGGATCACTATCGAGATCGGTGAGCTTTTTTAGCAACATAGCTTTCATAGCGCGGCCTCCAGCCGCAACCAAACATTCAACCGCGGAGAGCGCTGGGATCGCAGAGAAAAACAAATATAAGCTCCGCGCTCTCAGCGTGCTCTGCGGTTAAACATTTGCGCGAGCGAAGAAGTAAACTCACTACCAATTCAAGCCCAAAAACACGAATGTGGAGCCTGGCTCCAATAGGCTATGTCCGAAGGGCAGCGATTTTGGCTGGAAGCCAGCCTCACGGATCAACCGCATCCAATCATCATGACTAAAAAGACCGAGTTCATGGCGATCTTCCACGCAGCGCACCGCATTATCTCCCCGGCGCAAGAGATACACCATGTACACAAGGTAGCGGGTATCCTCAGGGTCGGGATCCCACGCCCATTCGAGATAACGCAGGCTACACCCTTCGCCGTCATGGCCGCCATGATCCGTGGATGTCTTGAAGGTTTCCCGGACTTGATCTGGCGCGAACAGGGCAACGCCTCCGGGTTTGCAGTGACAATAGGCGGTTTCGATAGCGCGCCGCAGATCAGATTCAGTCGTCATGTAGGCAATCGCATCGTGAATGAAAACCACATCGAATTGCCGCCCCAGCCGGATGTCGCGCATATCCCCTTGCAGATGTTCACATTCGGGATTCAACTTCCGGCTGACTGCCAACATTCCCGGCGACAAATCTACCAGGGTCAACTCGAAATGCGCTTTCAGGTGCGAGGCGTTATTGCCGCCCCCGCAGCCGAGTTCGAGCATCGTCTTGGGGGGATAACCGCAATGGGAAAGAATGGTCTGGCGGTAGAATTCCGCCTCCTCGGCGTATTCTTCGGGCGCAGAAAGAACAGGCCACCAGTCAGCCAATTCACGATAGAGTTTAGGGAGATGAGTAGGCTCTACCATAACCGTCATATCGTAACTACGATTATCTCTCTCAACGCGTCGCCGAGACGATAGACTTCTTCGACCGTGTTATAGTGCACCGCACCGATGCGCAACATGCCTCCGCTGTCCTCGACGCCCAATCGCTGGGTCACGGCCAGGGCGTAGTAATTGCCATCCCAAACGTAGATGCCGCGCCTGCCCAACTCCTCGGCAAGCTGTCGGGGATGGAAGCCATCCAGGTTGATCGAGAAGGTCGGCACGCGCTCATCCAGGCGACGCACATCAGTCAGACCATAGATCGTCACTTCCGGGATCGAGGTCAGCACGTCTAGCAGGGCGCGATTGATCTCGAACTCATAGGCCTTGATGGCAGCCATGCCCTGGCGAAGGCGCAGCGCCCTGCCGCTGAAATCCTCCTGATAGCGCGCCAGGTGGTCGCCGCCGAATTGCTCGCCGATCCATTCGAAATATTCCATCGCGCCCAGCACGCCGGCGATGCCCTCGTGGTTGGCGGTGCCAGTCTCCCACTTGCCGGGGGGATCATTCGGCGCTGGCCGGACTTTGTAGGCTTTCAGTCCCTCGAGGAGTTCATAGCGTCCGTACAGCATGCCCACATGCGTCGAAAACCATTTATACGCCGAGGAGACCAGAAAATCGCAGCCGAGCTTCTGCACATCAATGATCCCGTGAGGGGCATACTGCACCGCATCCACGTACACCAAAGCGCCCGCCTCTTTGGCCATGCGGGTGATCTTCTGGATCGGGTTGATCGTGCCGAGGGCGTTAGAGGCGTATCCTACCGCCGCCAGCCTGGGCCTCTTCTCCAGGGCGCGCGCCAGACTCTCCATATTCAACGTGCCCTCTTCGACGTCGAAATCCACCCACTCGACTTCGCAGCCGCGCTCCGCGGCGATCAGAGTCCAGGGGGTGATATTAGCGTCATGATCCAACCGGGTTACCACGATCTGATCCCCCGGTTCCAATAGATGCGCCAGCGAGCGGCTGAGGTGAAGGGTCAGCGAGGTCATGTTGGAGCCGAAGATGATCTCTTCTGGCCGAGAAGCGTTGTAGAAATCTTTGCACGCGGCGCGGGCCTCGTCTAACACCTGATCTGAGGCGCGGCTGGTTTCGAAAGCACCGTGCCGGTTGGCGTTGGTCTGTGTGAGATAGGCGTTCACGCGATCCAGGGCCTGCTGGCAGATTTGTGTTCCGCCGGGGTTGTCTAAGAAGATCACCTGTTCGTCAGTCAGCGCGGGAAAGTGGGCGCGGATTTGGGAGATGTCTATGGTCATCGAAAGCCTCTGTTGGAATGAGTGATGAAACTATCCGTATTATAAAACAGAATATTTGCCGCCCCGCCCCCACGTTCAAGAGTTTTTTCGGTGAACTCCGAGATAAAAAAATCCTCTACTTGAGAAGATAGAGGATCAGGTCGGGGCGAGAGGATTCGAACCTCCGACCTCTTCAACCCCATTGAAGCGCGCTAGCCGGACTGCGCCACGCCCCGACAACGGAAGGAATTATAGCCCAACCGCCAACTTCATGCAAGCACTTTGGCGATACAATTACTCCATGCACAAGCATAAACTCATCTCCCTGGCTTGCATAGTCGCCAGCCTGGCTTCTTGCACATCCCTCGGGGGAGAAAATATCCTCCCATCCCCGAGCATCGCCTCGGCCCCCAGCTCGACGCCCACCCCTGGGCTTTTATCATCCCCCACGCAGGAAACTGCGGACTCCCTTGACGTTGGCACCGTTCCCCCAGGCTCTCCTACTCCCCAGCCTCCCCACCCCAAACTCTGCTCCCCTCTCGCCGAACACCCCCTCGAGCAGCTCCCCGAGATCGTCTCCCAACCCTATGCTCCCCCGCCGCCCGGCAGAGATGAGCGCCATCACGGCGTAGATTTTGCCTACTACCGTCACGAAGGCCGCGCCTCCATCGCCGGCGAAGGGGTGCAGGCTATCATGGCTGGGCGCGTTGCTGCCGCTATCCAGGACCGCCTTCCCTATGGCAACATGGTCATCATCGAGACGCCCTACGAAAATATCCCCCCGGGAGTTCTCGCTGCCATCGAAATTCCCAAGGGGTCTTCGCTCTACCATCTCTACGCCCATTTCGCCGAAACCCCACTGATCGCATTGGATCAACAGGTCGAGTGCGGGCAGCTATTGGGCTATGTCGGTCGAACTGGCTATAATGTCCCTGTGGCCCACCTACACCTGGAGACGCGCCTCGGCCCGCCAGGCGCAAGCTTCGAAAGCATGGTCTTCTACGACGCCCAGGCCACCCCCAAGGAGCAGGCAGCCTATGTCCGTTGGAGGACGAGCGGGGAGTTCCAACACTTCGACCCTATGGAAATCCTGATCGGTCGCTAATATGACTGCGCAAGGTAACCCCCCAGGCCTTGCCGCCTCGTTCTGGAGTTTTTTCGGTGGACTCATAAACGGCAATCAACTTTTTTGCACTGTACTTCCTTGACGTGAAGGTAAAGTCATCATAAAGATACTCCCCTGCCCATCGGGAGGATCCTCCACCCAAATTTTACCACCATGAGCTTCGATCACCAGCCGGCTGAAGGCCAGCCCCAAGCCAGCGCCGCGCCAGCGCCCAAACTGTCCAGAGATCTGTGCAAATCTCTCGAAAATGATCGAGCGATATTCTTCGGAGATCCCCGGACCTTGATCGGAAACCCAGATGATGATTTCTTCATCTGCAGCATGAGCGGCGATGCGAACCTCCCCATTCTCGGTGGAAAACTTGACTGCGTTGTCCAACAAATTGGTGATCACGCGCGAGATCTTGTCTTTATCAACAAAGACCACCGGCAAATCCTCAGCGACTTCATTGATCACCGAGATGCCATACTCTTCGGCGACCATTTCGATATCCATCAATAACTCGGTCACCAAAGCTGGTAGTTCAACTGGCTCTTTATTCAACTCGATGCGCCCCGATTGCATTCGAGCGACATCCAAAAGGGACATGATCAAACGCAGGACGCGCTTGGCGCCCCGTCGGGCAACCTGCAATGAGCGAGCGATCACCTCGTCGTGAAATTCTGACGGAATGGACTCGTCGAGCAGATCAATGGACCCCAACACGGCGCTGACAGGCGAACGCAAGTCATGGATCAACGCATCGGCGATGGCCTCGCGTTCCTGGTTGACCTTGTGCTCCTCGGTCACATCTCGCCAGACGATCATCCATCCCAGGGCTTGATCGCCGGGCCCCATCACCAGCAGTGTATCCCGTTCGAGCACACTGATCGGCTCGACCCCAGAGACCTGATAGACGCTCCTGGATGTAACCGGAATCTTCCCATCCGCCACTTCATCCAATAGAACCAGCAATTCCTGTCGCTGGTAACCCATTCTGGTGAGCACACCCTCCGACAAATCACGCAAATGCGTTCGAGCTAACTGCGCATTCGAAAGCCCGGTGAGATTCAGCGCAGGCTGGTTGAATAGTGTCACAAAACCCTCGGTATTGATCATCACGATGCTTTCGGCAACCGAATTGATTACCGCGGATAATTGCTCGCGTCGTTGGGTCGTTTCCGAGAAGAGGCGAGCATTCTGAATAGCCACAGCCGCCTGGTTAGCCAACTGTTCGACCAGGGATTGCTCATCATCCGAAAAGGCATCGAGCACAAAGCTCTCGAGCGTTATCACGCCCAGGGCGTTTCCTTCATGAAGGATGGGCACGCTCAACTGCGAGCGCGTTTTTCCTCCCAGTACATCGTAGAAATCTCCATCCAGGCGCACATCTCCCACATTTTGAACCTGGCCTGTTCTTAAAGCTCGCAGGGTTATACCCTTATTCATCGGGAGAGTATCCGAGACAGGATAGCCATATTTGGCCTCGAAATGCGCGATGCCAGCTTCGAAATCATACGTTATAATGCCTCCGATCGGCGCCTGGGTAAAGTCCACAGCGTAATTCAGGATGAGTCGGAACAGATGCTCCGAATGGCTGGCGGCAGATAACTCGCGCCCGACTGCCTCGAGAATGGCTAATTGATGAACCCGACGGGTGAGTTTTTCATCGGTCGTGGAATGCAATCGAGCATTGGCTACGGCTAAAGCAGCCTGAGCTGCGAATGTTTGTAGCAGTTCCACTTCTTCCCGGCTAAAATCGTGTGAGACATCATGAAAAACTGATAAGAAACCGATCTGCCCATCTGGGGTCACGAGAGGGAAATCTGCGAATGCCTGAATGCCATCAGACTGTAAAGATAACGCCAATTCCACGGGCAACGAAGTATTTTTCATATCAGGGGTCAACAACACCGTACCGGTGCGCATACAACGCGTTCGACGGCCGCTCCCAATGGAGAACTCTTTATTGCGTTGCGCAAACTCCTCTGACAGGCCGCGATGGGAAGCCAGATGCACCATGTCCTCGCCGGGATCGTACAGGTAGATCGCGCTTCGTTGACTTCCTCCCACCTGGGCAACCGCCTGGCATACTTGAGACAGGACCTCCTCGAGGTCCAGGCTGGCGGTGATCTGACCGGTGAGTTGATTCAGCGTTTCGAGTTGGGCGGCGCGTTCCTGCACCTGGTCGTACAGTAAAGCATTGTCTATGGCAATGCTCACCTGGGCCGATAACGTTGTCAACAGGTCGAGGTCATATTGGGAGAATTCGACGCCGCTCAGGACATCGAAAACCGCCAGGCAGCCTATCACCCGCTCAGGGGTTACCAGGGGCACCCCTAACCAGGATCGAGGCGTCGCCTCACTGGGAGGCAACCCGATGGGATCAGGGCCGCTCTGGATTTGTGGGGTCAAAATAATCGCTTCCCCCTCCCGGATCACCCGGTCGGTCAGACGGTCAGCCATTGGACGCCGCGGCCAGGGCGTCCTCTTCCCGAATTGGACGGCCAGGGGATACCATAATTCATCGGTATGGAAGTCAACCAGGGCAACATAAAAATTGTCCACCTCCAACACTTGCATCACCTGTTCCTGGATGATGGGTAGAAGATCGTCTAAATCCAGGGAGGAGCGTAACGCCTGGCCGACATTGCTGAGCGTGGAGAGTTCCCTGACCCTTTTTTGAAGGTCCGCCCTGGCGGCGGTTACGCCGTACAGAAGAACAGCGATCACCGCCAGGATGCCGCCCAAGGCAACGATATATTTGTTGCCCACGTATGCATAGCTCTCGACGCTCACCAATAAGAGGGGAACCGGCAGCAATTCGATAATTGCCAGCGAAAAGAGGTCCCCCCGGTTCGACACCACCCCGTACCCCCATCGGGTGATACCATCCAACCAGATCAATAACCCATGTAACAACACGAATGCGATCGCCGGCAGAGTTGCCATACCCCACACTTTTCCCCCAGCCATGTTGTACACCGTCATCTCTGGATTCCCTAATATCGTAAAGGCCAACGCGATCGGGACGACATTGATCCCCACTTCGAAGCCGAGATTCAACCACCATTCGCTGGCCTTAGAATGGCTTACGATAGGCACAGATTGATAAATCCGGCGGATACAATAACCGAGGGATGTTCCAGAGGCGATGATCCAGATGGTAGTCTGTAGCCCGAAGATCAATCCACCCCCCAACGTGACTACGGAGATCAGGGTGACTTCGCCCAGGAAGATGCTGAGGGGGAAATTCGCCAGAAATATAACAAAACCTACAGCGGTAATGGCGGGCCAAAATTGTCCATTCAGTTGCAATCCGGGAAGAGCGCTCAACGCAAGAATCGACAGGCTGATCAAGATTATTGAAGCCCGAAAAAAGAAGTGCCTTTCGTGACGAATTGCTTTCATTGATTCGGCTAATCCTGTCGTACAGGTTGGCAACCTGTCCGATGATTTATGGGCGCTCAGGGGGTTACAGTGAGCGATGGCGTTCTCGTCGCTGTGGCGGTTGGCGACTTTGTAGCGGTTGCGGTAGATGAAGGAGTCAACGTTTTTGTAGCGGTGGCCGAAGGAGTCGACGTCGCGGTAGCGGTTGGCATTGTTGTTGCGGTAGGCGGGTTCAGCCTCAGATCGGCTTCGGCGCGCCACTCTTCGGGCGCAGCGCCCGCCGGGAGGTCGAGGAGCGCCCGCCAGTCCAATTTTTCCTGATGGAACTGAGATAGCTCGTGGGCGATTTGCGCTCGATAGTAATACAATTGCCCAAATTGTTCATCGGTTTCGGCCAGGTCTTCGCTGGCGTTGACTTGGGCATAGGCATCGTCGGTGTTGCCATCAGCCCAAAAAGCCCGCGCCATGCCAAAACTCAACTCGAAGGAATTGGGCAATAAAGTACGAGCGAGATATAAATCGTTGAGGGCTTGCTTTGGCTCGCCTATCTCGAGAGCTGTCAGGCCGCGGTACTGCAAGGCAAGGCCTGATTCTTCCTCCAGAGCCAGGGCCTGATCGAGAGCGTCCATGGCGGCGTGATATTCTTCCCCGGTCTCATAGAGCGCCCAGCCTAACATAGCCCAATACATGGGTTGATCTTGCTGATAAAGCCCATAGGTGCGAATATAGCCCAGCGCCTCCTCGGGCTGGTTATTCTTCAAATGCGCTTCTCCAAGAACCAGGTACACGGGCAGATCAGTGATATCTAACTGGTAGGCCTGCAAGGCGTCGGTCAGGGCGGCTTCGTTTTGCCCCAGGGCCAGGTACGCCCTCGCGCGAAGCAGATAGAAACGCGGATGATCCGCTAGCAAGTTCGTAGCCCTCTCCAGAGTGTTCAAAGCCTCTTCGGGTTCGTTAGAATCCAATTGCTGAGCAGCCAGGGCCAGGTAAGCGTCTCCGAAATCCGGCGCCAGGGCGATTGCTTTTTCGAGATCAGCGGCGAGATCAACATCCTCGCCCATCTCCTTTCGAGTCAGGGCGCGGCCGATATACGCCGGGGCGAAATTCGGATCCAATTCGATAGCGTTTTCGTAAGCCCAAATGGCGCGTTCGTAATTCTCCTGGACGCGATAGGCTTCACCCATATAGTAGTAAGGGTCAGGCGCCTCGGGATTCTCGCGCTGCACCTGCTCCATAAAGGTCAACAATGATTCATAGTCGCCGCGCGCCAGGGCGCGGATGGCAACCTGATACGCCTCGCTGCGAGGATGCGGCGTGTTGACATAAGGCGGGCGAGGGGTGTAGGTGGATTCGAGCTGCATCCACAGCGGCGCGGGGGTTGATGTAATCAGGGGCGTAGCAGTGACTGCACCTCCTATGGGCGTTTCCGTAGGCGTCTCGCTTGGCGTGGCGGACCAGGCGATTGGGGTGATCGTCAAACGTGGGCCGAAGAGAGTCCCCTTGGGACCAAAGACGCCGACGAGAATTAATCCCAGGACGATGATCCCTGCGCCGCTGAAGACCAGCAGACGCAAAACTGGATTAGCCAGAACTTTCCTGAAACCGGTGATCTGCTCTTCTTCGCCAAGGTCAATATCCCATTTTCGTCTCTGGAGGGGCGCAGGCGCAACCTCATCGCCATCGGCCAATTCACCCATCAGGCGCAGCCCGCGCTGGGCGGCCTGGTTATCAGGGTCGAGACGCAGCACCGACTTCAAGCAGAATACACGCTCCTTGTCGGTTTCGACGACCGAACTCAGCCATAGCCAGTATTCCGCGTTTTCTTTGTCCACGCGCAAAAGACGCGTCAGTAAATCTCGCGCCCTGACTCGTTGATTATTTCGTATCGCCTCGAGGGCCTCTCGGAACATTCCCGACTCTGACATAATACGCTTAAAATAGTCTAGCACATGCTAGCTGTACACACAAGCAACTCGAGTACCACTTAACCAACTTGTAAATAAGGGAAGTCCCTTTGCTATAGAAATCTCTCCTATTGAAATTGAGGCTCTTTTCTGTTACATTATGAACACAACCAAAAACATCAACGACCCAGCCATCAAGCTGGGCATGCTCCTCGATTTAGCAGTTGCATTTCCCAATGCCTGGCTTGATGAAGATACCATCGGTCAGGCATTGCGTTTTTTTATATTCGTTCGAATAGGAGGTGTCAGATGACTCGGCATACCAAGTATCCCAAGAATATCCTCTTGGCGATGGACGGTTCAGAACATGCCTTCGCGGCAACCGAGACGCTAAGCGATCTCCCCCTGACCACCGACAGCCTGATCACTGTCATCTCAGTGATGATCCCGCGGCATGCCCAATTTTCCACATCTCTGGAAAGCTTGCTCGACCAGACTAGAAAACAACTTTCACGTTGTCAGGCCAGAATCCAGACGCAGGTCATCGCCGGGTATCCGGCGGAGATCATCAACCAATGCGCTGCGCAACACCAACCAGACCTGACCGTGGTGGGCGCAAAAGGATTGCGCAACACCCTGGGTATTTTCCTGGGCGGCGTAGCTCAACAAGTCGTCGAATATTCGTGCTGCCCGGTGTTGATTGTCCGCGCCCCCTACAAAGGGCTGCGCCGGATTTTATTGGTCGTGGATGGATCAAATCATGGCCGGGCCGCCGCGGAATACCTGGGGGAGTTTCCCTGGCCAGAAAAGTGTGAGCTGCACTTGATGCATGTGATGCCGCCGACCTACCAGATTGATTTCATCACCCAGGCCTGGCCCACCGGTATGGACATCATGCCTCCCATCCCTACCGAAAGCTTCGAGGAACGCTTGAGAGAACAGACCGAAGCTGACCAGGCCCAGGGAGAGGAATTGCTCAAGCAAACCCAAGGGCAATTACAAAAGCACGGCTTAGAGTCCAAAACCATTATGGAGAGAGGCGACGCCGCCACGCAAATCATCCATTACGCCAGGGAGCACGACATAGACCTGATCGTGGCCGGATCGCGCGGTCTCAGCCAGATACAAAGCTGGTTGCTGGGCAGCGTCTCCAGAAAGCTGGTGCACTACGCCGGGTGCTCAGTATTGATCGTAAAAACGCCGTAAGTTCTTCCCAACGATTGGAGGTATGCCTATGTCCCGAACAAATCACACAATCTGGTGCGATGGCTGTGGGGAAGAGATTACATGGACGCCTTTGGTGAAAGATGGTTGCCATTACTGTTGTCAGGATTGCCTCGACGGCCTGCCATGCGACTGCTACCGCTGGTCGGAGTTAGACTTAGACCGCCGCGACGAAGAAAAGGATATAGACATTTTGAGTAACTTCTCAATAAGTGGGGGGATAGCGTAAGACAGGTTGGCCGCCGATGGCGTGTCCTACAATTCTCCGAAATTTTGAGAAGATACCATTTTGATGTAAAATGGGGTCATGATTTCTAATCCTCTCTCTCGAGCCAATATCCTTCTCGGCGTGACGGGCAGCATCGCCGCCTACAAAGCTGCCGACCTGGCCAGCAAACTGACTCAGGAAGGCGCGCTGGTCAATGCCATCCTGACCGAGGCGGCGATCAGGTTCATCTCTCCGCTCACTTTCCAATCGGTGACCGGACAGCCAGCTTACACCGACGCCGATCTCTGGGGCGCGCAGGCGCATGTGCTGCACGTGGGCTTGGCTCATCAGGCCGATATGCTGTTGATCGCTCCGGCGACCGCCCACACCATCGCCAAGCTAGCCCGGGGCAGCGCAGATGATCTGCTCAGCCTGACGGCTCTGGCTTTAGGAAGCGAGGAAAATGGCCCTCCCTTATTGATCGCCCCGGCGATGGACGCAGGCATGTTCAATCACGCCGCCACACAGGGGAATCTGCGCATCCTGAGAGAACGCGGCGCCATTATCATTGGGCCAGAGGAGGGGCGCCTCGCCTCGGGGCTGGTCGCAATGGGGCGCATGAGCGAGCTGCTCGAAATCCTAGGTCATGCGCGCTACCTGCTCGCCCGCAATGGCCCACTCCGGGGTCGTCGGGTGGTGGTCACCGCTGGAGGAACCCAAGAGCCTATTGATCCGGTGCGCTTTGTGAGCAATCGCTCCTCGGGCAGGCAGGGTTTTGCCCTGACCCAGGCTGCCCTCGACGCCGGCGCGCAGGTCACGCTGATCAGCGGGCCGACGCATCTCCCCCCTCCTGTCGGAGCAGAATATATCGGCCTCCGCACCGCCGAAGAGATGAGAGCCGCTGTCCTGGCAGCCTGCCAATCCGCCGACGTCCTGGTGATGGCCGCGGCTGTGGCCGACTTTCGCCCAGCCCAGCCATCGGATCAGAAGATCAAGAAAACAGGCGGCGCGCCCGCGATCGAGCTGACTCCTGCTCCCGATATCCTGGCAGCGGTCAAGGATCAACGCGCCGAACTTGGCCGCCCGAAAGTGGTGATCGGGTTCGCCGCTGAAACGCGGGACCTGCTTGCCAACGCGCAGATCAAGCTGCAAGCAAAGGGGCTGGACATGATCGCGGCCAACGACGTCAGCGCCTCAGATGCTGGCTTCACGGTAGACACCAACCGGGTCACTTTGCTTCACGCCGACGGACGAAAAGAAGAGCTGCCCCTCATGAGCAAGGCCGAAGTAGCCGCTGAGATCATCGAGCGCGTGATTCCCTTGGCGAAAATGGGGGGAGCGAGGGGGGTCTGTAATCATTAGGAGAACCCGATGAAACTCAACCACACCATCACCGACATTCGCGGCATCCAGGTAGGGCATGCCCAGGATATGGACGCCCTGACTGGCTGCACGGTCATCCTTTGCCCGCAGGGGGCTGTTGGGGGCGTAGATCAACGCGGGGGGGCGCCCGGCACGCGCGAGGTAGACGCCCTGCGGCCGCTCCATTTGGTGGACAAGGTGCATGCTGTCGTGCTTTCAGGTGGTTCTGCTTTCGGGCTGGATTCTGCCTCAGGTGTGGTTCGATATCTCGAAGAACAAGGGGTGGGCTTCGATGTGCGAGTGGCGCGCGTCCCCATCGTGCCTGCGGCGATCCTCTTCGACCTGGGGATCGGCAGCCCGGATGTGCGTCCCGGCCCCGAGATGGGCTACCAGGCCTGCGCCAACGCCAGCAGCGACCCGCCCGCCGAGGGCAATATCGGCGCGGGGACAGGAGCGACGGTGGGCAAAATCCTGGGCATGGGCCAGGCGATGAAATCCGGCATCGGCACCGCCAGTATGGACATCGGCGGAGGGGTAATCGTGGGCGCCATCGTAGCAGTAAACGCCTTCGGCGACGTGATTGATCCAACCAGCGGCGAGATCATTGCCGGGGCGCGCGCTACAGATGTTGGCCCCTTGCATATCGGCGCGCAGGGCTATTTCGCCGACACGCTGCGGGTCATGCAATCCCTTGTCGGGCGCACTGCCCTGGGATTCGCCAGCCGGGGCAACACGGTCATCGGGGTGGTGGCCACCAACGCCAGGCTGACCAAGGAGGGCGCCAACAAAGTCGCCCAGATGGCCCACGATGGATTGGCGCGGACCATCCGCCCAGCGCATACCATGGTGGATGGTGATACCATCTTCGCCCTGGCGACTGGGGCCAGGAATGCCCGCAGGGCAGACATCAACATCGTAGGGGCATTCGGCGCAGAAGTCTTCGCCCAGGCGGTGCTGCGTGCGGTACGCGCCGCCGAACCTGCGGCCGGGCTGCCAGCAGCGGCGGATCGTTGACAAAACCTGGTGAGCATAGTAATATCATTCCCGCTCAGGCGAGGTAGCTCAGTGGTAGAGCAGGGGACTCATAAGCCCTTGGTCGTGGGTTCAACCCCCACCCTCGCCACTATGGAAAAGGACTGACAATCCACAGGATCGTTGTCAGTCCTTTTCGATTAATGCCAGTTAGCGAATCCGAAGGAGGATATAGAAATGAAATCAATGACTATTTCGATTCGACGATGTCGAGGTTCGGCGGGCGTTTGTCGCGGCTATTGACCGCCAGGCCCTCGCGGATAACCTCGTGGAGGCCTACCAGGTTAGAGATTTATTGCCAGCTACCTCCCTCGTACCCCCTGATATCTGGCCTGATGGCCGCTATCTATATCAGGACATCGGCCTCTTCCATGACCCCGATCAAGGCGTCGAGCCAGCCGAACCCTGGTGGGACACGTCGATTCCATTGGTTTTTGCTGCGCCTGAAGGAAACGAAATCGATCCCCCCCTCCTTCGAGATCAATGGCTGGAACGCCTGGGGGTCGAGGTGGAGCTTGTCTATTATGACGCGGAAATCTACGAGCAACAACTCGACGCAAATACCCCCCATATTTTCTACTACGGCTGGTACGCCGATTATGCCAGCCCCTATAATTTTCTGGCAGATGCTGTGCATTATTTTACTCGCTGGACGAATTGGTCGAATGACAGCTACGGCCAGCTCGTCGCTCGCGCCCTGGCTGATGATGACATGTCTTTGGTGGTGCTGCGGTACTGTTGACTTTAGTTTTGTGTTGAGATAGACTGAGATATATTGGCTATACGAAATAATCAGATCCGGAGGACAGAATGCCAGATCTAAAAACGGCTCATATCGCCGCACAAACCACACTCAACCCGGCTATCCATGGTTGGGAGATCTACCTCAACGACCAGGACAGTTCTCCCCACACTGTCAAGGCCTTCATCGGGGATATGAAATTGCTGGCCTCTTACCTGCCCCCAGATCGCTCCATAGGCAGCATCACCACCGGCGACCTGAATAACTTCCTGAAATGGATGCAGGAAGTGCGTGATGTCCCTTGTAGTCCCAAGACGCTGGCGCGCAGGATCACCTCGATCAAAGCCTTCTTCCGATGGCTGCACAGCGCGGGGGTTTTGTTGGTTGATCCAGCGGAGAAAGTGGTGCAAAAATCCGTGCGCAGCCCCCTCCCCGAGGCGCTGACCCCCACAGAAGTCGAAGCCGTCTACGAGATCGCAGAAGCCTATCGCCGGGCCGAAAAACCCGATACGCGTTACCTCGTCCTGCTAGACCTGCTCCTGACCACCGGGATCAAAAAGAGTGAATGCCTGAGTCTCAGCCCCAACCACGTGCATCTCGACGCCGACGAAGGTCCAATCCTGTTCGTCCGCTATAACAATCCCAGGCACAGATACAAAGAACGCAAGATCCCTCTATCCGAGAACTGGATAGCGGCCTACCAGGAATACCTTGCCCAATGCAACCCAACCGATCGGCTCTTCCCCTGGTCGCAGCGGCGGCTGGAATACTTGCTGGAGGATCTGAGCAACGCGGCCGGCCTGGAGAAACATCTCTCATTCAGCATGTGCCGTTGGACATGCGCCGTGACCGATTGGCGATCTGGGATGGAACAAGACAAGATTCGACAGAAGCTGGGGGTATCGAAAGTGCAATGGCGTGAAGTCAACCAAAAACTGAGGCGGCTGGTCGCTCAATAAGAAGCCGTCTAGTGGGTCGCCTGGCAAGGCGACCCCGTGCACGAACATCATCAACACAATCGGATGTGAAAGCTATGCAGAAAAAACGACCTTACCGATTTTGCTTGTGGATTACCCTGATCGCAGCCGTGATCGCTGGTTGCGTTATTCTATCCACCCTCGGCGCAATCTATTGGTTTGGAAGCGAGGTGATGCCGGAAATATTGGCTACTCCCACCGAGATAAACACTTGTGAGGGTTTGCTCGATTTTATGGTAGAGAATTACGAGAGTACGGGTTCCACACGGGAAATTTCTCCAACCTCCCCTCAAGTGCTCGTTGTCTATCCGGTGAACGGTGACCAGATCGGCGAACCGGATTTTAAAACCGTCTCTCAGGAATTGCAGTCTCTCCAGCAAGAAACGAACTCACATCATCTCATTTGGGCGTACTTCACACAAATTATCCCGACTGAGCAGCGTGAACTCCTTTCGGAATATCGTATTATCACTGACGGCCTACAAGGCGAGATAGCCGCCCAGGTCGAGATAGGGCCGCAATACACATCCGAAGGCGATTCTGATATATGGGTTCTCGAATCTGAGCAATGGGTTCTCCTCGTTGACCTCGCCGACTACTCAGATAATAAATTGTTTACCAGTATACTTTTGCACGAGTTCGGCCACTTGCTGACGTTGAATGCTCACCAGGTCTATTATGCGGTTGAGGATCCAGCCAACTGTTCGCGCTTCTTTGCTAACCCAGGATGCAGCATGCCGGGTTCATATCTATTGCTTTTCTTCGAAAGATATTGGGGCGATCTTTATGGCGAATGGCAAACGATCACTTCACAGGATGATGCCAGCATGGTCAAAAGCAGTTTGGATACTTTCTACGAGGCTCATCAGGCGGAATTTCTCACGCGCTATGCTGTCACTGCGCCTACTGAGGATATTGCCGAGGCATGGAGTCTCTTTGTCCTGTCTCCCAAGCCAGATGGAGATACCATCGCTGAACAGAAAATTCTTTTCTTTTACAACTTCCCTGAATTCGTCCAATTACGCGCCGAGATTACACGCCGCATCTGCGAATACTTCCACTTATCATCAAGTTTGGAGCGATGAGGCTACTCCCTTCTCTTATTTAGCTATTCTAGAAGGGACTCACAAATCGCGCAACTTCTTCATTTGCAGGAGCAGCCAAAACATCCTCGAGCCTTCCCACCTGCTGCAAACGGTTGCCTGCGATGACGGCCATCCGCCTGCCCAACTGCACCGCCTCAGCCAGATCATGCGTCACGAAGACAGTTGTGGTAGCTGTCTTTGCCAACAGCGCGCCCAAATCTTCCAACAGGCGACTGCGCGTGGGCGGATCGAGCGCGGAGAATGGCTCATCCAGCAAGAGTAACTGCGGCGCCAGCACCATTGCTCGCGCCAGGCTGACGCGCTGCGCTTCACCGCCGGACAACTGACTGGCGCGCCGATTCGACAGATGTCCCACACCCAGTCGTTCTAACCACTGGGAGACACGCTTTCGAATTTCATCCCTCGGTGTACCCCGGAAACGCAGCCCGGAGGCGACATTCTCGAACACAGATAGATCGAACAACAATGGCTCCTGCATCACCAGCGCGATGCGGCGGCGATATTCGGTGTGCCTGCGATCCCCGCGGGCCGACGATGACGAAATCGTTATGCATCACCAGTAGGCGATCCTTCCCCAAACCGGCATCCATCAGCGTCTCTTCAGATGCGGGGGCATGGACCAACAGCACATCAGCGTTGCCTTCTTCGGCCATCTTGAGCGCCGCGCCGCTGCCGACCGCCACAGTCTGAACCACGTAACCAGTCTTTTCCTGGAACATGGGCACAAGCACATCCAGCAAACCCGAATCCTGCGTCGAGGTGGTCGTCGCCAGGATCAGATTGGGATTAGCGGGAGGCTGGGTCACCAGGGATTCTTCCTCCAGTACGGATGTGTCAGACGCGGCAGGGACACAGGCAGCTAACACCAGGGGCACGACGAAGGTTAATATCAGGAACGATTTTCCAATATGCGGCATGTTCGATATTATTCCGAAAGGCTCAGTTCTAGAAAAATTGCATGCCGGGTCGTCGGCCTCAGTCGGAATGGATGGGCAATGCGAAAACCGGGCAGCCAGACGATTTGTTCGCCCGTGCAAATCAGAGGCCATCGGGCCCGCGCCCGGCGGGGGATTTTCTCGTTGATCATGACATCGGACAGCTTGGTTGACTCTCCCCCCATTCCGAGGGGCTGGAAGGAATCCCCAGGGCGGCGCCCGCGCACGGTCAGGGTTGATCCGATCTCCCCGGCATCGATCCAGGCCCGGAAGGGATCGGCGTTTTCGAGGGCCTGCTCCCGGACGGATTCCAGGTCTCGAACGAATTCTCCCTTCAAACTCCAGCCAGCCAGCAGATTGACTACTCCGGGTATTTGGAGAACATCATCTGCTGTGATCTGCGGCCATTGGGCGATGGGCAGGTTCGCGTCCCAGGCGGCGATGTAGAGCAGGCCGTTCTCGAGGAAGGCGCGCAGGCCGAGGGCGATGTCGCGCTGATGCGCCAGAGGGGTCAGCGGTTTCAGAAGGGACAGGGCGCGCTCGACAGCGGCGTAATCCAGATCGCGGATGTTGGGACGCAGTTCCGAGACAGCCCAACGGATCAGACGGCGCTGCGCCGCCACCGACTGATCCCTCAACACCCGTGCGTCGAATGCCAGATAGCCTGTCCCTTTCGACGCCAGGCAAATTTTTCTCGCCGCGGCGGCCAGCTCTTCCAATACGGCGTTGTCTTCTGCCAGGAGGTCAGCCATGCGCCAGAGTCGTTGGCGAACGCCGGGGATATATTCATCGAGCGCGGGGATCAACTCCTGGCGCAGGCGGTTGCGAAAAAGACCGGTATCCAGATTGCTGCTGTCGAAAAGGGGTTTTAGACCGCGCTGCTGACAATACTCCAGAATCTCCTCCCGCCAGACCGACAGCAGAGGCCGCGCCAGGGGGATCGTGTCGCTCCAGGGATTGGGCAGAGAAATGGCAGCCATCCCTTCGAGGCCAGTCAGACCAGCCCCGCGTAAAAAGTGCATCAAGACCGTCTCGACCTGATCATCAGCGTTGTGACCCACGGCCACCGCCTGAGCGCCATAAACCCCTGCCTGCCGAAATAGAAACCGGTACCGGACGGTTCGGGCCGCTTCCTCCAGGGATAGCCCCTGCGCCTTGGCCAGGGATGCAACGTCACACGCTTCGAGGACGAAGGGCAACCCAAGGTTTTCGGCGACCAGCCTCATCCCCCGCGCTTCCGCCCCCGATTCGGGTCGTAAGCCATGATCCAGATGCGCCACCACGACCGAAAATCCATGCCGATGCAGCAAATCCAACAAACATAGGCTATCTGGCCCCCCGGAAACCCCCGCCAGGATGGGGCGTTCGACATTCAATTTCAATCCTATGCGCAAAAAATCACCAAATTGTGATAACATTAAGGTAATTATAACGCGTCATAGTTTTTGTGACTAAGGTACACTTGTTGTGCATAATCATATATGCTACACTGATCGTAACTACTCAGCCAAACGGAGAAATTCCCGAAAAAAGGGTGTGCGCAGGGGGCGTAGCCCCCTGCGCACACCCTTTTTTCGGGTAAATCCGTTCGATGGCTGAGCAGTTACCACTGATCAGTGTATTTTCTCCTGAGGAGGAAACATGGCCGAAAAAATACTTATTGTTGATGACGATGTCGAAACCCTGCGCCTGGTTGGGTTGATGCTCGAGCGCCAGGGCTATCAGATTAGCGCAGCAGACAATGGAGATCGGGCGATCAAGAAAGCTCAGAACGAATTGCCCAACCTGATCCTGTTGGATGTAATGATGCCGGACATGAGTGGGTATGAAGTTGCCCGGCAGCTGCGTACGAGTAATCGCACGGCGAACATCCCCATCATCATGTTTACTGCCAAATCTCAGGTGGACGATAAGGTGGAAGGCCTCGAAGCCGGCGCCGATGCCTACCTGACGAAGCCAACGCAGCCGCGTGAACTCCTGGCGCAGGTAAAAACCCTTCTGGCGCGAACACGGGTCGCCAAGGTGATCAAACCCGAAGCAGCGCCGACGATGATTCCAACGAGGGGTCGCACGATCGGAATCCTGTCTGCCAAAGGCGGTCTGGGGGTTTCCTCGCTGGCTACGAATCTGGCCATCATGATCCGCCAACTGACCCGCGAGAGTGTGATCGTGGCGGATTTCAAACCAGGCAGCGGCGATATTGGCCTGAGCCTTGGTTTCAACAACCCCAACGGAGTCTCGAAACTGCTCACGAAAGACGCCGCGACGATCACGGCCGGCGACATTCAACGAGAAGTACTTCCTCACCAAAGCGGCATTCACGTCCTCGTTTCCCCGCAGCGTCCGAAGGACGCCATCTATAATACCAGAATCGCTCAGTTCAAGAGCATCGCCAAATTACTCCCCAACCTCGCTAGATTCGTCATCCTGGACCTGGGCAGCTCACTGCCTCAATTGACTCAAGCGATCATCAAAGATATTGATGAGTTCCTGGTGGTAGTCGAGCCAACGCCCCTGGGCGCCCAGCAGACGAAGGCGTTGATAGATGATATGATCTCACTGGGTGTGAACAAGGCAAGGATCCGCGCTGCGCTGGTGAACCGTCAGCGCACCAGCCTGCAATTGAATTGGAATGACGTGCAGGAGGCCATCAAGCATCCCCTGGCCACCATCATTACGCCTGCGCCCGATCTGGCATACAAAGCGTTAGAAGTCAATACCCCCATGGTATTGCAACAACCCAACAGCCTGACGGCGGAGCAATATACGAAACTGGCCTCGACGATCATCCAACGTTGATCATCGCTACAATCCCTCGATGACCACTCATCCCCACGATTGGGCTTTCGACACAGCCATCGGTCTGATCAAGAACGCTCGACATACTATCGTGCTCACGGGGGCGGGCAGCTCAACCCCATCGGGGATTCCTGATTTTCGTTCACCTGGCAGCGGCTTGTGGACTCGCTTTCTTCCCATGGAAGTCGCCTCATTATCATCGTTCCGGTATCATCCGGAACGATTTTTCGAATGGCTGCGCCCGTTAGCCAGTCACATGCTCGACGCCCAGCCCAACCCCGCTCATATTGCTCTGGCTCGATTAGAAAACAGCGGCTACATCCATACGATCATCACGCAAAATATAGATGGGCTGCATCAGCGCGCCGGCTCGAAGCATGTATTAGAGGTCCATGGGACGCTGAACACGCTGACCTGTGTGGGCTGTTACCAGCAGTATCCCACGAGCGATTTTATCGAGGCGTACATCGAAGATGGCGATATCCCCTACTGCCCGGTTTGTGGGCGGATTCTCAAGCCCGATGCGGTGCTCTTCGAGGAACAACTGCCTGTCAGCGTCTGGCTGGAAGCCCGCCAGGCCTGCGATATCTGCGATTTGATGATGGTAGCAGGCTCCTCGTTATTGGTCATGCCCGTGGCTGGTCTGCCGGCCAGGGCCAGAGAGCATGGCGCAGAGGTGATCGTGGTCAACAAAACCGAGACCTATATTGATGGACAGGCTGCCGCCGTGCTGACAGGCGACGTCGCCGAGATCATCCCGGCGCTGGCAGCCGAAGTGTTAGATGACGGGAAAAACTAACCGTTCGCAAATCTCTCGCTACAAAAAGATCATCTCGATCTCCAACGATCTGGCCTCGACGTTGGATCTGGATATCCTCTTGAAGCGAATCGTAGAAGCCGCGGTCGAACTGACGAACGCCGAGGCCGCCTCGATTTTGTTGTATGACGAGAGGTTGGAACGTCTCTATTTTCAAACCGCCTCCCAGTATGACGATCCCCTCTTGAGGGGTTTGGATGTGCCTGTGGAAGGCAGCATCGCCGGTTGGATCGTGAAGAATCGCCAACCCATCATTATCCATGACGCGAAGAAGGATGATCGCCTTTATCAACAGATCGGCAAGTCTCTGGGGTTGCTGACGAAATCGCTGCTGGGCGTGCCGCTCATCGCCAAAGATAAAGTCAGCGGGGTGCTCGAAGCGATCAACAAGCGCCAGGGGAGGTTCTCGTCCGAAGATCAAGAATCCCTGATGACCCTTGGCGCTCAGGCCGCCGTGGCCATAGAAAATTCGCGCCTCTTCCAGCAGTTCGACCTGATCTCCGAATTCGTTCACGAGCTGCGCACTCCCCTGGCATCCCTGCGCACCGCAACCCATCTCCTCACCCACCCTGAGATCAGCGACGAGAAAAGGGAGCAGCTCGCCAGGAATATCCAACGAGAGACGATGCGGCTGGCGGAAATGTCGAGCGACTTCTTGAGCGTAGCCCGGCTGGAATCGGGCCGCTCCCAATTCCAGCTCGATGAGTTCGATCTCCGTGAACTGCTCAACGAATGTTTCCAATTGATTATTGATCAGGCAGAGGAAAGCGGTCTATTCTGCAATGTCGAAATCCCCGCTGACCTCCCCCGCTTCACGGGAGACTGCGATAAGCTCAAACAGGCTGTGCTCAACCTTTTGAGTAACGCTATCAAATACACGCCTGCGGGGGGCAAAGTGCTGCTCGAAGCCGAAGCCGGCCCCGAGGAAATCTCCATCGCCATACACGACACAGGCATTGGCATCCCCGCGAAATATTTGGACAGATTATTCTCGAAATTCTTTCGGGCGCCCGGCTCCGAACGAATGGCGCAGGGAACCGGATTGGGGTTATCCATTGTCAAACGCATCATCGAAGGCCATGGAGGGCGCATCGAAGTGGAGAGCGAAGTCGGTGTGGGAACGAGCTTTACGATCCACTTGACGGTGAAATGAAGCAGGGCGCATCTTCCCTGCGTGACGGACACTTCCTCGAGTAATTAACGCGCTCCCCTACGCCCGAATTGGCGCTCAAGGAGATCCACCGAGAGGTGGATCATCGTCGGCCGGCCGTGCGGGCAGGTGCGCGGGACGCGACATTCTTCCAAGTCGCGCAGCAAGGCTTCCTGCTCTTCACGAGAAAGCATCTGCCCCCCTTTGATGGCGGCGCGCTTGCACACCCGGGCGATGATCCTGGCCTCGATCTTGCCCTCCAATGGAGTTTCATCCTCTTCGAAATCTTCCACCACGGCCCGCAATGCCGCGGCAGGGTCTATTTCCAACAACAGGGAGGGAACCGCCCTGACCAGGAAAACGCCCCGTCCAAAAGGCTCGACTACGAAACCCAATTTCCCCAAAACTGGGATTTGTTCTTCCAATAGATCGGCGCTGGCCAGGGGTAATTCCACCGAGGCTGGCTGCATCAATTGTTGAGCAGGGATGCTTTCACTTCGCGGTACGCCGTCAATGACATACCGCAAAGCCATGAAACGCTCGAAAAGCACGCGTTCGTGTGCGGCATGTTGGTCAATGAGATATAGGCCATCAGGCCCTTCGGCGACGAGATAAGTTGACGCCACCTGACCAACGAGGCGAAGCAGTGGAATGGTCACTTCGGGGAGCGCGGCCTGACTGATGATTGCTGACGGCCAACCGCTGACTTCCGACCGCAGTCTGTCGTCTGTGGTCTGTTGTCCGACATCCGCAGCCATTCCCCAGGCCGGCTCGATATCCCGTTTAGTCAGACCATGTCCAAAAGTACGATCCACCCACTGGAGGCGCTCCCTCATCTCTTCGATCTCGGGGACGGGGGTATGCGCCAGTAAAGCCTGACGGACAGCCCGGCCCACGCCCCGGAAAATATCATCCCCCGCGCGGAAACGCACCTCCGCTTTCGTGGGATGGACGTTGACATCTACAGCATCCGGCGGCATTGCCAGGAA
>Ga0194113_10000788_pt1 | contig 42553 bp, 25 predicted proteins | sample TA2MahC200mmetaG_FD_146193 | JGI IMG/M metagenome (GOLD analysis project Ga0194113, IMG submission 146193) | Freshwater microbial communities from Lake Tanganyika, Tanzania - TA2015017 Mahale Deep Cast 200m | ecosystem: Environmental > Aquatic > Freshwater > Lake | place: Tanzania: Lake... | reverse complement strand
TCGGGCGCGCTGCGTTTTGATTTTGATTGCATCCCCAGTGTATGACAGAAACCGGAAGTTTCCGGAAGCTTTTTCTAGTCATTGCAACAAAGGGACTTATCACAGATTTACTTCCTTCAAGGCATTGGGGCTAAAGGTCTCGATTTCGTTTGGCAACAAACACCGCACCGGTTACAGTGCCCCGCAACATGACAATCGCCAGCCGAATCTATTCCCTCGCTGTTCTTCTCCTCCTCGCCGGCTGCGCCTCGCCGCCGCCGCCAACGACGACGGAGACAAGCCCCGCGCCGGCCCCGCAAGCGTCAGCGACCGAAGTGCGCGCCGTCTGGGTGAGCGATACCACGCGATTGAATTGGGACACCGCCACCGCCGCGCTCCAGCGCGCCGGGTTCAACACGATGTACGTTAACATCGCCTCCGGCGGGGCGGCGTTTTACCCGCGCAGCGCCGTGCTGCCGAGCGTCGTCAGCAAGGATGAATTGGAGCGCGGCATCCAGCTCGCGCACCAGCGCGGCATCGCTGTCCACGCGAAGTTCATCGCCGCCTTCATGTTCAAGGTGCCGCCGAGTTTCCAGCAGCAGTTGACCGCCGCCAACTGCGTGTCGCGCGGTCCTGACGGCAGACCGGTCCTTCAGAACGGCCAGACGTGGCTCTGTCCGTCGCAGAAGATCAACCGCGGCCTCATCACCGGCGCGATTCGCGAAACCCTCGCTCGCTATCCCGTGGACGGCGTCCAACTCGACTACATCCGGTTTTGCGAGCAGCCCTCGTGTTTTTGCCTGCATTGCCGTCGGCAGTTTGAGCAGGCGGTCAGCGCCCAATTGAAACGCTGGCCGGCCGACGTGATGAGCGGGGCCTTCACAAGCCGGTTCATCGAGTGGAAACAGCAGGTCATCAACGACTGGATGCGCGAATGCCACGATGAAGTCCGCAAGGCGCGTCCCGGTCTGCCGATTTCCGCAGCGGTGTTTGGTGAGATCGCGCGTGCCCGCGAGGAGAAGGCGCAGGACTGGAAACTCTGGCTCGACCGCGGTTGGCTCGATTACGTCTGCACGATGACCTACACGGCGCCGCTCGCCGATTTCGAGACGCGCGTCCGCGGCCAGCGCGAGACCGTGCCCGGCCAGCAACTCGTGGTCGGCATCGGCAGTTGGAAGCTCCGGGAACTCGCCGACATCACCGCGCAAGTCGAGATTGTCCGTCGGCACGGTGCCGCCGGGTTTGCGATGTTCAGCTACGACGATTTTGCCGGGCGAAACGTTCTTCCATCCGTCCGCTGACCGACCGGCTTCGCTTACACAGCGGCGGCGATGAGGTCGCCGACTTGCGTCGTGCCCATGCCCATCCGCCCGGCGGCGAGCGATTTGATTTTGCCGCTGTTGAGTGAGCCTGTCACAGCTTTGTCAATTGCCTGCGCTGCCTTCGTTTCACCGAGCGTGTCGAGCATCATGCCGGCAGCGGCGATGGCGGCGATGGGATTGATGACGTTCTTGCCGGTGTATTTGGGAGCGCTGCCGCCCATCGGCTCGAACATCGAGACGCCTTCGGGATTGATGTTGCCGCCGGCGGCGACGCCGAGGCCGCCCTGGATGATGGCGGCGAGGTCGGTGATGATGTCGCCGAACAGGTTTTCGGTCACGATCACGTCGTACCACTCAGGCTGTTTGACGAACCACATCGTGCAGGCGTCCACGTGGTTGTAGTCCTGCTGGATGTCCGGGTAATCGCGGTCGCCCATTTCCTTGTGCGCGCGGACCCAGAGGTCGCCGCAATGGGTGAGGACGTTGCACTTGTGGACAAGGGTGAGCATCTTCTTCTTGTTGCGCCGGCGGGCGTAGTCGTAGGCGAACTTCATGCAGCGGTCCACGACGGGACGCCCGTAGATCATGACCTGCGTGGCGATTTCCATCGGCGTGTCTTTTTGCACCACGCCGCCCACGCCGGTGTAGATGCCGCCGGTGTTTTCGCGGACAACAACAAAATCAACGTCCTTGGGTTCCTTGTCTTTGAGCGGGCAGTCCTCGGTGCGGTAGAGTTTGACGGGGCGGAGGTTGATGTACTGGTCGAGCGCAAAGCGGGCCTTCAGGAGAATGCCGACCTCAAGGATGCCGGGCTTGACGTCGGGATGTCCGATGGCGCCGAGGAAGATGGCGTGTTGTTTGCGAAACTCCGCGATGGCCGAGTCGGGCAACGTCTCGCCGGTCTTCAGGTAGCGCGCGCCGCCGAAGTCATAGTGGGTGTAGTTGAGTTGGAAGCCAAATTTTTTCGACGCGACGTCGAGCGCCTTGATGGCCTCGCGGGTGACTTCCGGGCCGGTGCCGTCGCCGCCGATGACTGCGATGTTGTAGGATTTCATGGGGCGCGCAGTATTCCCGCACTCGCGCCGGTTTTCAACAGGTTTTTGAGGCGATCATCCTCTTGGCGACGTTTTTTGTGGTGACAAGTGAATATTTTACAAATAAAATCGTATTAGTGTAATAAAACAAACAGGAGCATCCCCATGTCCCCCCGAAACAAGTACGCCGTGCCGGCGGTCGAGCAGATGCTTGACATCGTCGAACACCTCGCCCAGAACCACCGCAGCTACGGCATCACCGAGGTCGCCCGCAAACTCGGCATCACCACCAACAGCGCCTTTCGCATCCTGAAATGCCTGACCGAGCGCGGTTACGCCGAGGCCGACCCGGCAGGCGGCTACCGTCTCGGCACGAAATTCTTCACGCTCGGCATGCAACTCTCGGCGCGATTCGACCTGCGTCGCCGGGCGCGTCCGCATCTGGAACGGCTCTGTGAGCAGTCGGGCGAGACGGTCCAGATTTACGGCTTGCAGGAAGATCATGCGCTGGTGCTCGATTGCGTGACACCCGCAGCCAGTTCGTTCATCCAAGTGTTGCCGGGCAGCCGGATGGCGATTTACGCCAGCGCGTTCAGCAAGGCGGTGCTGGCGTTTTTACCGGAGGACGAGGCGCGGCAGCGGTTGCCCCGCAAACTGGCGGCGCTGACGCCGCACACGGTCACGGACCGGGAAAAGTTGTTCGCGGAGTTGGCGCGGATTCGCACCACCGGTCTCGCGTACGACCGCGAGGGTTACATGTTGGGCATCTTCTGCATTGGCGCGCCTGTGTTCAACGTCAACGGCGAACCGGTCGCCGGCGTCGGTGTCACGGGGCTGGTCAGCGTCTCGCATCCCGCAAAACAATCCGCGCTGGAGCAGGCGGTCCTCAAGTGTGCCGAGGATATCTCGCGGGACATCGGCTACGAAGGCAGCCGGTTCAATGAATTCCGTTCGCAATTAAAGGAGACCAAATGAAACTCGCACTCACACTCCTCGCCGCCCTGCTGCTCGCGCCGCTGACGACTTGGCCTGCTGACACAAACCCGTCGGCGTTGCGGGCGATGATCGCCGATTTGCGGGCGTCGTATCCTGACAAGTTCACGCGGGCGGATGAGTTTCTCTTGCGGCTGAAGCAAGCTGAGTCCCGCCAGTCGCCTGATGAAATGCTCGCGTTGCAACGGGAGATCGCGATGGCCAATCCGCTCGTGAAGGCGCAGCCGATACTTTTCGTCACGCGCGAGCAGTATCAGACGGACCATCACAACACGGAGACGATCTTCCACACCGGCGAGCCGAACTGCGTCAAATACCGGCCGGGCGGCGCGCTGAAGCTCCTCGACCCGGCCACGGGGCGGACTTCCGTGTTGCTCGACCCCGGGCCGGAAGGTCTGGTGCGCGACCCGGAGGTGCATTTCGACGGTCGCAAAATCATCTTTTCGATGCGGAAGGCGCGCGATGAGAACTACTCGATCTATGAGTTGGAGGTTGATCCGCAAAAGGGCTGGGCGGTCGTGCCGGGCAGTCTGCGGCGGCTGACGAACGAGCGGGACGCGACGGACATTGATCCCTGCTATTTGCCGGACGGAAAGATTATTTTCTCCAGCACGCGCGAGCCGTAATACTGCCACTGCAACATGCACATCATGGCGAACCTTTACCGGATGGACGGCGACGGCGCGAACATCCACCAGATCGGCAAGAGCACGTTGTTCGAGGGACACGCGAGCCTGATGCCGGACGGGCGGGTGTTGTATTACCGTTGGGAATACGTGGACCGGAATTTTGGCGACGCGCAGGGGCTTTGGACGGTGAACCCGGACGGGACCAGCCACGCGAGCTACTGGGCGAACAACCTGGCCAGTCCGCCGGCGGTGTTCGACGGCCGGAGCATTCCCGGAACAGACAGGGTGGTCTGCATCTTCGGTTCCTGCCACGACCGCCCGTGGGGCGCGATGGCGATCGTGGACCGGAGCAAGGGCCTCGACAGCGAAGAAGCGGTGGAACGGATATGGCCGGCGAGCGCGCGGTCGCTGGTGAAGAATGTGTCGGCGTTCATCTGCGACAGTTTCGTGCCGCTGCGGTCACGCTACGAGGATCCGTTTCCGCTGGTTGACCCGCGCACCGGCGTGGGCGGGAAATATTTCCTGGTGTCGCGCAGCCTCAAGCCCGTGCCCGCCGACAAAAAAATCCAGCGATCCCCTGACCTGAACGAACTGGTGATGGGGCTTTATCTGGTGGACACGTTCGGCAACGAGATTCTGCTGCACGCCGAGAAGCCGGGATGTTTCGATCCGATGCCGTTGGCGGCGCATCCGCGTCCGCCCGCGATGCCGGAGCGGCGCGACTACAAGAACGCCACGGGGAAGATGTACGTGTCGGATGTCTATCAAGGCACGCACATGCAAGGCGTCCGTCGCGGCGACGTGGCGAGCCTGCGCGTGGTGGAATCGGTGGAGAAGCGGGTCTGGACCAGCCCGCTCTGGCACTGTGCGCAGTATGTGGCGGGATCACGGTCTGGCGGGACGCTGAATCGCCCGGCGATTTCGTGGGCCGGGTTTGAGGTGAAGCGGATTCTGGGAACGGTGCCGGTCGAAAAAGATGGCTCAGCGAGTTTCGAGGTGCCCGCGGAACGGTTTGTGTATTTTCAATTGCTCGACCGCAACGGGATGATGATCGCCACGATGCGCTCCGGCGCGCAGGTGCAGCCAGGCGAGACGCAGGCGTGCATCGGTTGCCACGAGAACCGGCTCGCGATGCGACCGCCATCGGAAAACTTGCTGGCACTGCGGCATCCACCCACCAAACTGACCGGCTGGCGTGGCCCGATCCGTTCGTTCGGATACTTGAAAGAGATCCAACCGATTTGGGACAAGCATTGCATCGGCTGCCACGATTTCGGCAAGAAGGCCGGGGAGAAACTGGTGTTGGCCGGCGACAAGGAACTGGTGTTCAACGCCTCGTATGTGGAACTGTTCCAGAACTGGGGCAAGACCAATGCGCTGCTCAACACGGTCGGATTGGGATTGGCGCCAATCAATCCCGCGTATGCCATCGGCTCGCATCGCAGCCGACTCGTTGACGTGCTGAAACGCGGCCACAACAAGGTCACCCTGTCAGCGCAAGAGATGGACCGGATCGTGACGTGGATAGACATCGGCGGTCCTTACTACCCGGACTATTCCTGCTCGCATCCGACCAACGTCGCTGGGCGCGCGCCGATTTCCGTGGCACAGTTAAACCGTTTGGGTGAACTGACCGGCATCAGCCTGAGCGACGCACAGGGAAATCCCGGCTATGCGGGGCACCGGCTCTGGATCACGTTTGACCGGCCGGAATTGAGTCCGTGTCTGCGGAAGCTCGACAAGGCGAGCGCAGCGTATCGCGAGGCGCTGGCGATCATCCGGGCCGGCCAGGATGAGTTGCGACGGAACCCTGAGGCCGACATGGACGGTTTTCGTCCGTGCGACGAGCATCAATCACGGGAAACGAAGTATCAGGCATTGCGCGATCGCGAGCAAACCCGCCGTCACGCGCTGGCCGCTGGCCGCAAAGTGTTTGATCCCGGTATCGGGATGGAGAAATGAAAACCATGAAACACACCCTGACCCTCCTCACCGCCCTGCTGTTCGCGCCGCCGGCCGTCCTCGCCCAACCCGCCAAGCGCCTCCCCGCGTCGCGGCGAAGTGAAGCAAGGCTCGAACAATGACGCGTATGTTCACCCATCCGCCAGGCAACAGCAGCCAGAACGTCCGGCTACGATCCGAGCAGCCAGCACCAGACGGGTTTGATTTCGATTCCCTTCGGGACCTCGGCACCCTGCGACGGCCCGTTTTCGCACAGCAACAGCCGGCTCGCTTTCGGGAAACTGTCGCCGGCTTCGAGCAACGCCCGCGTCTCACGCTCCAGGGTTTTGGCCGACGAGACATTCGCCGCGACTTGGATCAAACTCTGCGCGCCGTCGAAACCGGTCGCCAGGAAATCAACCTCGAACCCGGAATCCGTCCGCACATACGCCAGGTCGCGGCATCGGCGCGCCAGTTCGCACGCGACGATGTTCTCGATCAACCGTCCGCGATCCAGGCCCGCCGCCGGACTGAACGCCTGGGCCAGACTCTGATCGGCAAGATAGAGCTTGCGGGGATTGACCTGGCGCCGGCGTTCCGACCGGTCGGCCAGCGGGAGGGTGAAGACCAGAAACGCATCCTCCAGGTGCGAGAGGAACGCCAGCAATGTCTCCTTCGACACCGCGATGCCGCGCGAGGCGAAGTCCGCGTAGATTTTGCTGACACTCAGCAGCGTGGCGGGCTGGCGCAGCAGTTGGCGGACGAACGCGCGCAAGGCCGTGAGATTGGCGACCGCGTGCCGCTCGGCCACATCGCGAAAAATGACGCTGTCCACGTAGCCCTGCAACAACGCGACGTGTTCCCTGGCATCGCCCAGAAGCGTTGCTTCGGGAAACCCGCCGGTGGCGACGTAATCGTCGAAATGCGAGCGCAACGCCGATCGTTCGGCGGAAGAGATCAGGCGGCGGCCACCGGTCTCCGGCACGGCGCGCGCCCGCAAGAACTCGCGAAAGCTGAACGGCGTGATGACCGTCTCCATCGAGCGTCCGCGCATGCTCGTGGCCACCTCGCGGCTCAACATCCGCGCCGACGAACCACTGAGGAAGACCTCGACGTTCTCCGAGTCCATCACCCGCCGCACAAACCGCTCCCAATCGGGCACGGTCTGGATCTCGTCAAACGCCCAGGTCACCTCCGCCGCCTTCCGCAACCGCGGGTAATCCCGGTAATACTCCTCCAGGATCGCGCCGAGGTCTTCCGCGGCCAGCGATCCCAGCCGTTCGTCCTCGAAGTTGAAATACACCAGCCGCTCGCGCTCGATTCCCGCCGCCAGCCGGTCGCCGAGGCACTGGTACAGAAACGACGTCTTGCCCGAACGCCTCATGCCGATCACCGCCCGCGCCTTGCCGCGCAGCTTCGGCGCCGGAGCGTCCCGTCGCACCAGTTTGGGCAGCGGCGCTTGGACGGCATCGCCGAGTTTCTGGCGGATTACGTTCAACATCCGGTCGTTCATGGAGGCCAAGATAGTGCAAAAGCGGTCTTATTACAAGACCGGAGTCGGTCCCCCGATCCCGTCGCCGCGACACCCCAACAACTCGCCGAGGACGAGCAGCGCGTCGAGAAACGCCGCGCGATGGAAGCCATCGAGCAACAGAACATCCGCACCTACATCAAGGAGAGACAAAAATCATGAAACACACACTCATACTTCTACTCGTCCTCACCACGGCTGCTGCCGCAGCCCCGACCAAATACACACCGCTGATCTATCGCGAGGCAGAGTGGTACGGCTCGACGTTTTGGACGGGGCCGGATTGGACGCGCGTCGGCAAGGACTGGCATCATCCCGGCCAGGAAACGCCGAGCGTGCGACGCTTCACCGCGCCGCGCGACGGGCACGTGACAGTCTCCGAGCGCGTGTTCAAGTTGCATCTCAGCGGCGACGGCATTCGCGCCGTCATCCGCCACAATGACAGCGAAATCTGGAAAGCGGAGATCGAGGGCAAGGACAACAAGGGCGTCGAGCCGAAGCTGACGCTCGATGTGAAGAAAGGCGACGCGCTGCGGTTCATTGTCCACAAGCGCGGCAACATCGGTTGCGACACGACGGGTTGGGACCCGGTCGTGACGTATGCCGACGGTGAAAAGTTCCAGGCGTCGGCGGGTTTCGCGGCGAAGAAACAGGGCGCGGGCAACTGGTTCTACGAGATGGACGGCTCAGGGCCAATTGCGCCGGCGATTGTGGCGGCACCGCCGGTGTCGGAGGAAGTCACCGTCAGCCCGGCGCTACAAGCGGCGTTGACGAAGCTGGCCCCGCAACTGGCGCCGCAGACCGAGCCGGCGTTGCTGGCGATGGTGTTGGAGGCTTGGTGGCGCGAGGACAAATTGGATGACACCGCGAAGACCTACGAGAACGCCGTGACCAATCATCTCGCGCGTGCCCGCATTCCGTCGGGCGGCACGCCGGACACGTTGGATGGGTGGCGTTCTCGGTATCTGGAGGTGCGGTTGCGGAAACGGGAGTTGATGCTGGGCAATCCGCTGTTGAAGTTCAACGAACTGCTGATCTGCAAACGCGCCATGCCGTCGTGGAGCCATCTCGTCGCGCAATACTTCGGTTGGCGTCAGCGCGGCGGTGGCGGACTGTTCGCGTTGCCGAAACCGGGCTATTCGCTGGCGACCCGGAACATTACCGGAACACAATTGCCCACGGGAAGTTATCTCGAACCGCGCCTGAGCTACGACGGGAAACGGATTTTGTTTTCGTTCGTCGCGTGCGACTCGACGACGCCGGTGCCGACGTCGTTGCCGCCGAACGAGGAGGGAAAGGATGAGCGTTACTATCACTTGTACGAGATCGGCGTGGACGGCACCGGCTTGCGCCAGCTCACGAGCGGAACCTACGACGACATGATGGCCGAGTATCTGCCCGATGGCGGCATCGTGTTCTGTTCGTCGCGACGCAAGGGGCACTCGCGTTGTTTCGGCGCGGAGTACAGTCAACGCTGGCACAGTTACACGTTGCACCGCGCGGATCGCGACGGGCGCAACATCCGGACGCTGTCCTACAACGACGTCAGCGAATGGTTCCCGGCGATTTCTGAGGCGGGACAGATTCTGTTCGCACGCTGGGATTACATTGATCGCGATGCGGTAACGCACCAGAACCTCTGGTCGTGCCGGCCTGACGGCTCGAATCCGATGGCGGTCTGGGGCAACGGCCTGCCGAGTCCGCATTGCACGTTCCAGGCGAAACCCATTCCCGGCTCGCACAAGCTCGTCTTCATCGCGTCGGCGCATCACGCCGTCACGGCGGGGCCGGTTTGTCTGCTCGACACCTCGATCGGGTTGAACGCGCCGGAAGCGGTCGAACGGGTCACGCCGTTGATCTACCCCGAGGCCGAGCGTGGTCAACTCGGCGAATGGTACGAATCGCCGTGGCCGTTGTCGGAAGACTATTTCCTCGTGGCCTACAGTCCGTTCCGGTTGCGGATGCAAGGCGAGCACGCGAAAACGCCGAATCGCGATAATGCGCTGGGCGTTTATCTGCTCGACCGGCGCGGCAACCGCGAGTTGCTCTATCGCGACCCGGCGATCGGCGCGACAACGCCCATCCCCATCGCCGCGCGGCCCGCACCGCCGGTCCTCGCCAGTCATTTGCCGGAGAATCCGCCGCCGCACGGCGAGATGATGATCTACGATGTCTATCAAGGGCTCGATGGCGTTCCGCGCGGCAGCATCGCCGCGATCCGCATCGTCCAGCTTTTCCCCAAGACAACATTTGTTGCCAACAAACCGGCCATGGGGCTGGCCGGCGAGGAGAATGGCCGTGCCATACTCGGCACCGTGCCGGTTGAATCGGACGGCTCAGCGCGGTTCCTCGTCCCGGCCGGCAAAAAGATTCTCTTCCAAGCCATAGACAAGGATGGTTTCGCCCGGCGCATCATGCGTTCCTCGACCTACGTCCAGCCCGGCGAAGTCACCTCGTGCACCGGTTGCCACGAGTACAGCGGCACGACGCGCCCCAACCAGAGCAACGCGCCGCTCGCGATGCGGCGTCCACCCTCCAACATCGAACCCGGCCCGCTCGGCGGCCGGCCATTCTCGTTCGTCGAGGTCGTGCAGCCGGTATTGGACCGGCACTGCGTGAAGTGTCACAGCGGCGCGAAGTCGAAAGGCAAAAGCGACTTGACCGGCACGCCGGAGAAGGGGTTCACGCGGTCCTACTGGTCGTTGTGCGGTTCCAACGCATGGCAGGAGCGCCGGTTGAAACCGGAACTCGATGCGCAGGACCTCGTGCCGCGTTACTGGATGCGCAACCAGATTCAAATCACGCCGCCCGACGACATCCGCAGCGCCCGCCGCAGTCGCCTGATGCGGATGTTGCTGGACCCGCCCGGCCACAACAACGTCAAACTCAGCGACGACGACATTCGTCGTCTCGCCGCGTGGATAGATTGCAACGCGATTTTCTACGGCGTCTATGATTCCGACGGGCAAGCGAAACAACTCGCCGGCCAACCCGTCGCCATGCCAGAAATCCAATGAGAAGAATAATGAAGACGATTCCCATGAAACCTACCCTCACCCTCCTCACCGCCCTGCTGCTCGCGCCGCTGGCGGCGCTGCACGCCGCTGACGACGCGCAAAGCCTGCTCGCACAAAGTGGCGCCACCGGTGGCCTTGTCGTCCTCGTCGGGCCGGGTGACACCACGCTTGCCACCGACATCGCGGCGGCGCGTTCGTCGTTTCTCATTCACGTGCTGGTTCCCGACGCCGCGCGGCTTCAGCAGGTACGCGAGCGTTTTCGCGGGCACGCCGCCGCGGCGCGATTCTCAGCAGAGCTTTGGAAGCGCAACTCGCTCCCGCACGCCGAGAATCTCGTCAACCTGCTCATCCTCGACGAGGGTGTGACGGTTTCTCCCAAGGAGGCGATGCGCGTGTTGGCGCCGGGCGGCACGGTGTTGCGGAAGAAGGACGGCAAGTGGACCAGCGAGTCGAAGCCGCACGCGCCGAAGACCGTCGAGTGGACGCATTATCAATATGATGCCGCGAACAATCCCGTGGGCGAGGACAAAGGGTGCGGGTTTCCACGGCGGTTCCAGTGGGCGGGCACGCCGTTGTGGTCGTTGGCGCACGAGAGCATGGCGAGCTTGAACGCGATGGTGACGGCGAACGGGCGCGTGTTCTACATCATGGATGAAGGGCCATGTGCGTCCGTGCAGTTGCCGGCAGACTGGCAGCTCGTCGCGCGCGATGCCTATAACGGCGTCGTGCTCTGGAAAAAACCGATCAGCCAGTGGCTCACGCGGTTCTGGCCGTGGAAAAGCGGCCCGGCGCAGATGCCGCGCAAATTGATCGTCATCGGCGACCGCGTGTATGCGCCGCTCGATATCAACGGGCCGCTCATCGAGTTCGACGCGGCAACAGGCAGGCAACTTCGCGTGTACGAAAGCACCGCGGCGGCCGAGGAGGTCATCTCGACGCAGGGCATTCTGCTCGTCGTCAACAATCCCACGCCGCCGGACATGAAAGCCATCGAAGCGGAGACGCGCCAGCGCCGGCATTTCAATTACGACGGTCGAGACCGGGTCGTGCTCGACCATACCGCCCGGAAAAACGTCGTTGCCATCGAGGCAGCGACGGGCAACGTGCTCTGGAAACATCCCGGCCCGCAGATTTCCGTGCTCACGCTCGCCGCGCTCGGCGACAACGTGGTTTATCACGACGGCTACAGTCTCGTTTGCCTCGACCTGAAAACCGGCGCCCAGAAATGGAAGTCCGCGCCCATCGAGCAGAAGACAAAACCGCTATTCACCTTCTCTGAGGAATCGCCCACCGTCGTGTTGCATGAGAAAGCGGTGTTCTACGCGTGGAACCGCAAGCTCACCACCGTCTCGCTCGCCGACGGCAAAGTGCTCTGGGAAGCTCCGTGGGTGGATAACGATTACCGCAGCCCCGTGAGCGTGATGCTGATGCAGAATCTCGTCTGGTCGCTGAACATCACCTCCGTGAAAGCGCCCGGCACTTTCACCGGGCGCGACATGCTCACCGGCGAAGTCCGCAAACAATTCGATCTGCCCCCGTTCAGGGGCATCGGCCATCATCGTTGCTACAAGGCGAAGGCCAGTGGCGACTACGTGCTGCTGTCGCGCTCCGGCGTCGAATATGTGAATCCCGCCACGCAAAGCTACGACGAGCACCACTGGATTCGCGGCGCGTGTCTCTACGGCATCCTGCCCGCCAACGGCATGCTTTACTCCACGCCGCACGCTTGCGCCTGCTACATCAAAGGCAAGATGAACGGCTTCACCGCGATGACGCCCGGTCCCACCAAACCCTTCGAGGTGGCCACCGACAAAGCCGATCCCATTGAGACCGAACCCGCTTACAAAAGCACCGCCAAATCCAAAGCCAATCCCGGTGACTGGCCGACATATCGCCACGACGGTTCGCGCAGCGGGCACGCCAGCACGACGGTCGGCGCTGACCTCAAACAAACATGGCAGAGAAAACTCGGCGGCGAATTGACCAGCCTCGTCGTCGCGGAGGGTCTCGTCATCATTGCGCAAAAAGATCGCAACATCATTCACGCGCTCGATGCGGCCACGGGCGCGCCCCGGTGGCAATACACTGCCGGCGGCACGATTGATTCGCCACCCTCGATTGCAGAAGGCCACGTCTATTTCGGCAGCGCCGATGGGTGTGTGTATCGCCTCCGCGCCACCGACGGTGTGTTGTCGTGGCGCACGCGCGTCGCGCCCGATGAACGCCGCGTCGTTGCCTACGGACGCTTGGAGTCAACGTGGCCTGTGCATGGCAGCGTGCTGGTGGATGACGGTATCGTATTCGCTGCCGCCGGTCGGTCCTCATTCCTTGATGGCGGCATTCGCATGGCGCGGATCAAGGCTGAGACGGGCGAATTTCTCGGCGACAGCACGGTCTATGATTTCACCGATGGCAAACAACCGGCTGTCACCGGCTCCTTCGAGATGGACGGCGCCCTGCCGGACATCCTCTCCAGTCAAGGCGACCTCGTCTTCATGCGCCATCGCGGATTCGACAGCGAATCGCTTTCCCCGCGCGAGCCGGCGCCGCACATTTTCTCGCCGACCGGCTACCTCGACGACAACTGGTGGCATCGCACCTACTGGGTGTATGGCGACGACACGAAATCCGGCTACGGCGGCTGGTGGCAGAGCGGCAACAAACTGCCCGCGGGCCGGATCCTCGTCTTCGATGACAACACCGTGTACACCTTCGGCCGCAACTTCTACGCCGGCTGGAACGCCGCCCAGTTCTCGCGCGGCGAGAAATACGTCCTCAGCGCCAACGAAAAACGTGCCGGCCCGGAGCCTGACTATTCGGGTGCCATGGCCAATCATCGTTCTGACGACTACTTGAAGACCGACTGGGCCAAAATCCGCACCACGCCCGTGAAATGGTCCTGCGAACTCCCACTCAACGTCCGCGCCATGGTGCTCGCCGACAAGACGCTCTTCATCGCCGGGCCGTATGGCGACGCCGTGCGTTCCGCCGATGCGTTCACCGGCAAACGCGGCGTCCGCCTCGCCGCCGCTTCCACCGCCGACGGCAAACTCCTCGCCAACTACCAGATCGCCGCGCTGCCCGTCTTCGACGGCCTCGTCGCCGCCAATGGCCGGCTCTACCTCGCCATGCAGGACGGGAGCGTCGCCTGTTTTGGCAATCAAGGCGCCGCGCTCGTCTCCAAGCTCGGCGAACGCATCGAGGTCCTTCCCGAGAAACTTCTTCCCGACGACACCGAGTACCGGAAAGAATTCCAACAGAAACTTGGCATCACTGGCCCCGCCCCCAAAGGCAAGGCGAAAGCCAAACAAGCCGCCGCACCCGCCCAACGCGCCCAACTCACCGGCGAGGACATCTCCAAGCGTTTCGCCAGCGTCACCGGCGGCAGGGTCCTCGCCACTCCACTCGGCCACCGCGTTGCCGCCGCCGCCAACAGCGTTGTCCTCGCCCTGAACCAACTCGACAAACCCGTCACCACGAAGACGACCTGGACGTTCAAAATGCAACGAACCCCCGGGTTCCCCAATCCACCGCATTACGGCAACGGCTTCTTTGTCCTCGGCGACGGCGCAAAGGACGAGCAACTCATCAAGTGCGGCCTTCAATTCGTCCAGGGCCAACTTGCCATTATCCAAGGCCCCACGTTGGGCTTGAGGGGCGACAAAGCCAAATTCAAAGCCGATGCCGACGCCGTCCTCGACATCGCCGTCACCCTCGACTTCGACGCGCAAACCATCACCCTCAAGGCCGGCGCTGAATCCCTTACCGCCAAGTTCAAGCGCCCGCTCAAACAAATCACCCACGTCGGCTTCGGCACGTGGAAAGCCGTCACCGACTTCAGCAAATGGGAGAACAAATGAAACACGCACTTACACTCATCATCGCACTACTGCTCGCGCCGCTGGCCGCACTCCACGCCGCGGAAGATACAAGCGGCCTGAATTCATTGCGCGCGGCGATTGACGACTTGGCGGCGACGTTTCCGAACCGCTACCAAGCGAAGGAATTTCGTGCGCGCTGGGAAGAACTGAAGAATCGCGCGGAAACGGCGGCGATAAGCAACGAGATCGAGCGGTTGAAGTTCGACGCGCTGGTGGCGGGCAATCCGCTGTTGAGTCCCGGCAAACTGTTGTTCGTGAAACGCCACACCTATACGCCGGGGTGGTATTACGCGGAGTTCATGCGGGCGACGAAATTCGGCGGCGGCCTGTGCGTGTTGTCGCTGCCGGACGGCAAGGTGACCGAGTTGCTCCCGCAACTGCGCGGCGGTATCACCGACCGCTACGATTTGTCGTTCGACGGGCGGCGCGTCGTGTTCGGGTACAAGAGCGCGCCCGACAAGGCGTTTCGGCTCTACGAGGCGCGCGTGGATGGTGCGGGTTTGCGACAACTCACGTTTGATCCACCCGACGAGGCGGAACGCGTGGCGCGGTTCCACAAACCGAAAAGCCCTTACTACCACACGACGGACGATTTTCATCCCTGCTACCTGCCGGACGGTGGCATTGCGTTCGCCTCGGCGCGTTGCGAGCGCGGCGTGCTTTGCGACGTGGGCGACGATCTCGCGGTGAACCTGCTGTACCGCGTGGACGCCGATGGTCGCAATCTGCAACGGCTTTCCGAGGGCGCGCTCAGCGAGTCCGCGCCGAGCGTGATGAACGACGGGCGCATCCTCTACACGCGTTGGGAATACGTGGACAAGGGCGTCATCGCCGTGCAATCGCTCTGGGCGATGCGGCCCGATGGAACGGGAAGCTGCGAGATTTACGGCAACGACATCGAGGATCCGATGGTGTTCATTCACGGTCGCGCCATCCCCGGCCAAAACAACCTCTTCGTCTGCACCGGCACGTTTCATCATCCGTTCGCCGTTGGGCCGATTTTGTTGGTGGACATCAACAAGCCGATCAACACGCTGGAGCCGATCCGTTCGTTGACGCCCGACACGAGGGCGAGTTCCACCCTGATTCGCGAGTTGACCGGCGCCTACGGCGAAAAGTTCGCGCATCTGCGTGACGGCAAGTGGGTCGCCGACAACAAAGGGACGTTGTTCTCCGAGCCGTATCCGCTGGCCGATCCGGAGACCAACGCCGGCGCGGGGAAATATTTTCTCGTGAACTGCAATCCCGACCAGCCGTGGGGCCACGCGTCGGCGTACGGGCTGTGGCTGATTGACGTGTTCGGCAATCGCGTGCGCATCCACAGCGATCCGGCGATTTCCTGCTGGCAACCGATGCCGTTGCGCGCGCGCAAAACACCGCCGGTGCTCACGCCAACGCAACAACAGGTCTCGCCGACGAACAATGGCACGCTGGTGCTGAGCGACATTTATCGCGGTCTTGAAGGGGTCGCACGCGGCACGGTGAAATACCTTCGCGTCCTCGAACAAGTCGCGCGTCCGTGGTCGGCGCACCGGTTCTGGCCAAGTGACAGCACCCTCGGCCAACACGCGCCGATCAGCATGTACTCGCACATCTTCGTGAAGATCAACCACGGCATCGTGCCCGTGCACGACGATGGCTCGGCGCATTTCACGGTGCCGGCGCGTCGGAACATTTTCTTTCAGGCGCTCGACGAGAACTTCATGGAGGTCCAGCGGATGCGGACGTTTGTGAATCTTCAGCCCGGCGAGACGCGCGGCTGTGTCGGTTGCCACGAACGCTCATCGTCACCGCCTTTTGGCGGGCGGCTGCTTGCGACGGCAAAACCGTCTGTCGCGCCCGCGCCGCAACCGGGCGAGACCGTGCCGCGGACGATCCACTACGTCAGCGACGTGCAACCGGTGCTCGACCGTCATTGCGTGCGCTGCCACAGCGGCGAGAAACCGAAAGGCGACCTCGATCTCACCGGTGAGTTGACGCCGTTCTTCAACCGCTCCTACGAGAACCTCATGAAGCGGAACCTGCTGAGCTACGTCACCGAGTTTGTTGGTCCGAAGGGCAACCAGCCGCAGTTCACCAATGTCATGCCGTTACCGGCGCGCGCGCTCGGCTCGCACGCGAGCAAGTTCATCGCCAACGCACGCGGTCCGCACCACGACGTGAAGTTGTCGCAGGCGGAACTGGTGCGCCTCATCACGTGGGTCGACGCCAACGGCCCGTACTACGGCAGCTACTTTGGCCGGCGAAATCTGATTCACAAAGACCATCCGAACTTCCGTCCCGTCCCGACGTTGGCCTCCGCGCTCGGCGACCCCACCGGCACCGAGCACGAGACAGCGGGCTATCATCAGTTGGCCCATGAGAAACCGTCCATGCCGGCCACCGGAGAACTAGGCAAATATCCAAAGCCATGAAACCCACCGTCACACTCTTCACCGCCCTGTTGCAAGCCGCCTAGAACTCGTATGATAGAATGGAGACACAAATGAAAACAATAATCCTGAGTTTGTGCTGCGTGTTGAGTGCAGCAGTGGCGGATGACCGCCTCTACGAACGCAAACCAACGCTGGCGGACACGATGCTCGCCACGCGAGCGCGGTACACGTCGTGGCTCGCGGACCAAAAGGCCGCGCGGACGGCGGTCGCTTGCGGGCCGTGGTCGGTGGCGGGAGAAAAAAGGCCGGGATGGAAGGACGGGACACTCTTCACGGTCACCGATGAACCTGCGAGGAAATCGGCAACGCTCAGCCGGACCATCACGGCAAAGAAAGCGGTGACATTGACGGTCGGCCTCGGCGGCGGCGACAAAATTGAAGTGAAGCTGAACGACAAGACAGTCGCCACACTGGACACGCGTCTGGAACTCAAACGCTATGGCACCAGCATGAGGGTGGATGGCGACCGTCGCAATCAGGTGTTGCTCAATCTGCCCCTGACAGAAGGCGAGAACCGGTTGGTGTTCAATGTGACCCAGCAAGTCATCGTGCCGCGGCGCATACCGTTCCAATTCTACTTCTCGACGACGCCGGACCCGGTGCCGTCGCTCTGGGCGCGGCTGCGCAAGGATTTTCCACCGGCGAACAATCGGTTGTTGGAGGCGGTGAGCTTCAACTGGTTCGAGTCCGGCGGCTGGTTCGATTCGGCCAACGACACGCGGCTGGAGACGGAGTTCCTTGGGAATAGTAGAACAGGCGTCTCGCCTGTTCCTTCCGGAACCCCTGCGGCCCGAACAGGCGGGACGCCCGTTCAACTGGGGGAGTGCGTGGCGGCGGCGGACGCTGCTGCGCTGCGCAACGATGTCGCGAAGCTGCGGCTGGCGGTGACCGAGTTGGGGAAATCAAGCGGCTACCCCGCCGCCGAATTTCTGCGGCGGCTCGATGCGGTCAAAACGTTCGCTGAACTCGACCGTTGCAAGCGCGAGATGCTCGTGGAGGCGAATCCGTTGTTGAAGGGGCGCAAGATCATCTTCACGCGACGGTTCACTTACGACTCGCAGCATTACTACGACGATTACTACCACGGGCCGACCGAGTGGGGCGGCAACCTCACCGAGCTTGATCTCGCCACGGGCAAGACGCGCGACATCGTTCCGAAACTCAACGGCGGCATCTTCGACCGTTACGACATCTCGCACGATGCCAAGCGCATCATCTTCGGTTACCGGGCCTGCAAGCCGGACGGCTACCGGATTTGGGAGCAGAACCTCGACGGCACCGGCCTTCGCCAGCTCACGTTCCGGCCCGCCGACGAAGAGGAGCGTGTCACACGGCATTCAGGCTACGCGAAGGTTGCGCTGGAAAAAGATCCGCGCCTCTACGGGCATTGGACCGACGACATGCACCCGTGTTATCTGCCGGACGGTCGGATTGTGTTCGTCTCCAGCCGGTCGGAGTGCACGGTGTTGTGCGGCGGGCATTCGTTGACCTGCACGACGATGTTCCGCATGGACGCCAACGGCAAAAACTTCCACCAGCTTTCGCAAGGCGCGCTCACCGAGTCCACGCCCACGATGCTCGACGACGGACGGATTCTCTACACGCGTTGGGAATACGTCTATAAAGGCATCGCCGCCGTCCAATCGCTCTGGGCGATGCGTCCCGACGGCACCGGCACGGAGGAAATCTACGGCCACAACATTGACAACCCCGGCGTCTTCTTCGCCGGCCGCCAGATTCCCGGCCGGCCCGACCTCATCGTCGCCGCCGGCGTCGGCCATGAACCGCTCGCGGTCGGTTCGATCCGCTTGATTGACCGCAACAAAGACCGTCGCACGAAAGACGCGATGACGACGCTCACGTCCGAAGTCGAGACGCGCGGCCTGCGCGGTCTTTTCCAACTCCGCAACGGACGTTTGGTCGAGGACGTGTTCGGCTCGTTCCATTGCGACCCGTATCCGCTCTCGGAGAAATTCTTCCTCGTCTCGCACAATCCCGACAAGCGTTACAACGACCCGCAAGCCTACGGCGTCTGGCTGCTCGACGCATTCGGCAACCGCGTGTTGATTCATCAAGACCCGCAGATGTCCTGTTTCCAGCCGATGATGCTCGCGTCGCGTCCCGTCGAGCCGAAGCTGCCGGTGTTGACCTCTGACGAGGACAAAGCCACCGTGTTGCTCGTTGACCTCTACCGCAACCTCAAAGGCGTGAAGCCCGGCACGATCAAATACCTGCGCGTCATGGAACAGATCCCGCGTTCGTGGGTCGCGTCACAAATCCAGCCCGGCGATGCCGTGCGCGGCCAAAACCCGGCGATCTCGTTGCACACGCACATCTGGGTTGGCGTGTTGCTCGGCATCGTGCCGGTTGAAGCCGACGGCTCGGCGCTGTTCAAAGTGCCCACGCGCCGCAACATCTACTTCACCGCGCTCGACAAGGATTTCATGGAAGTCCAGAAGATGCGCACGTTCGTCAACTTCCAGCCCGGCGAAACGCGCTCGTGCGTCGGCTGCCACGACCCGCGCGACGGCACGCCGGTGCCGGAGCGACCGCTGGCGATGCGCCAGCCGCCGCGCGTCATCGGCCCGCAACCCGGCGACGCCGGGCCGCGCCCGATTCATTATCCGAGCGACGTGCAGCCGGTCTTCGACAAGCATTGCATCCGTTGCCACAGCGGCGACAAACCGAAAGCCAACCTCGACCTCACCGGCGAGATGACCGAACACTTCAATCGTTCCTACGAAAACCTCTTGCGCAAGAGCCTCGTCAACTTCATCCAGGAATGGACCAGCCCCGAACCCGACAAGTCCGGCCCGTCGTATGTCAGCAACGGTTCGATGTCGCACGTCGAGGCCGTGCCGCCGTTCACTTACGGCTCGCACAAGAGCCGGCTCATCGAGGTGTTGCGCAAAGGCCACAACAAGGTCGCTCTCCCGCAAGAGGAATTCATCAAGCTCGTCACGTGGGTGGACGCCAACGCGCCGTTCTACGGCTCCTATTTTGGACGGCGCAACATCGCCGCGAAAGGCCGGCCCGATTTCCGGCCGGTGCCGACGCTGGATTCCGCGCGCGGCATTCCGCCGCCGCCGTACGTGGCGCCGCCATTGCCGGCGGAACTGATCGCCTCGTGGAAACAAGGCGACTTGCCCGACCGGTTCGACGGCAAGAATTTCGTCCAAGGCAAACCCGCCGGCGCGCAGCAAGCGATCTCCGTCGCGCTCTGGGTCCGCGCCGACGAACTCATCAACACGTGGAGTCCGCTTCTCTTCACCGACGGCTCTGGTGTTTCGTCGTTCCACTTCAGTCTGTTGAATGACGGCTCTCCGAACGTCGCCGTCAACTACGGCGGCAAACTCTGGCTCCACAATCGCGCCGACACCGCCGTCGCGCCCGGCGCATGGCATCACGTGGCCGTTACCTGCGATCCGCGCACGGGCGGTGCCATCCGGTTTTACGTGGACGGAAAACCGTCCGGCTCGAAGCCGCTGGATCTCGGCGTCCCGCTCGATCTCACCTCCTTCCGTCTCGGCGCATGGAAGACGTGGGAGAAAAATCCGGCGAACAACTTCCACGGCGCCCTCGATGATGTCCGCCTCTATCGCGGCACATTGACCGACGCCGAAGTCGCCACGATCTTTCAAGCCGGCAACCGCCGCATACAAGCATCAGCCACTCCATGAAACATATCCTTACCCTCACACTCTGCTTGCTTCCTGCGCTGGAAACGCTGCGCGCCGCGGATGTCCAACGGCCGGAAAAACCAAACATCCTCTGGATCATCGCCGAGGATTTCTCGCCGAACCTCGGTTGCTACGGCGATCCCGATGCCCGGACGCCGAATCTCGACCGGTTGGCGGAGCAGGGGGTGCGTTTCAACCGCGCTTTTTCCCATGCGCCAGTCTGTGCTGCAGCGCGCTCGACGCTGATCACCGGGATGTGCCCGTCATCGCTCGGTAGTCAGCAGATGCGAACAAATGTTCCCAAGCCCGATAGCATCCGCACGTTCCCGGAAATTCTGCGCAAAGCCGGCTATTTCACCTTCAACGGGTTGAAGATGGGTAGCGAGGATCACGACTACCGAGGACAAAGCAAGGACGACTTCAACTTCCGCACCCCCGCTGAAACCTGGGAGAAGCGCTGGGCGACGCTTCCCGAACTGGCCGAAACTGCAAAGCAGCGGCCATTCTTTGGCATCTTCGGCTCCGTCACAACCCACCAATCGCAATATGGGCGGGGAACCAACCCGTTGCACGCGCTTCATCTTATCCCGCTGGTGAAAGGCGATGAGGTTCATGACCGTGCGACCATCCATCTGCCGCCTTACCATCCCGATGAGCCGGAGTTGCGCGAAATCTGGGCGCGCTACCATGACCACGCGATGAATCTCGACCGGCAGGTCGGCGAGCTGGTGCGACGGATGCAGCAGCACGGGCTGCTCGACGATACCATCATTTTCTTTTTCGGCGACCACGGCCACGGCGTGCCGGGCGGCAAGCGCTGTCTTTGGGATTCGGGGCTGCGAGTGCCGCTCATCGTGCGAGTGCCGGAGAAATTCCGCCATCTCATCCCGGAAGCGACGGGAACGGCCAGCGACCGGATGGTGAGCTTCGAGGATTTTGCTCCATCCGTGTTGCGCTTGGCGGGTCTCGATGCGCCGGAGTGGATGCAGGGGAAGGCGTTTCTCGGAGCGCAACCGCTGCCCGCGCGCGATCGCGTCTATGGCATCCGCGACCGGATAGATGGTCTCTACGATCTGAGCCGCTCGGTGCGCGACGACCGATTTCTTTATATCCGCAACTTCTATCCGCACCACGGCTGGATGCCCTCGTTCACGGAGTGGGAGTGGGCGCCGCATATGTTTGCGGGGCTGAAGCGGGCGCATGACGAAAGGAGGATAAAGAACTGGCGACAGAACATCTTTTTCACGGATGAACGCCCGGTCGAGGAACTCTACGATGTGAAGGCCGATCCGTATCAACTGAAGAACCTGGCCGGGGATCCGAGCCATGCCGCCGATCTCGAACGGCTGCGCGGTGAACTGTTCGCCCACATGCGGGACATCCGCGACGTGGGGCTGTTGCCGGAAAATGAAGTCTGGCGTCGTGCCGGCGGCAACCCGCACTACGAGCTGGCGCGGGATGTCGAGCGCATGAACCCGATCGGCGCATTGTGGGAGGCCGCTGCCGTGGCGGCGGCGCGCGATCCGAAAAATATCGGCAAGCTCACCGATCTGTTGAAATCGGGCGATGCCGGGGTTCGCTGGTGGGCTGCGCAAGGTCTGGCCGGGCTGCGGGCGGAGGCGCAACCGGCAGGCGGGGCGCTGGAGAACGCATTGAAGGACGATTCGCCCGAAGTGCGGATTGCGGCGGCGGAATCGCTCTGCCACCTCGGCAAGGACAAGCTGGGCGTTCCGGTGTTGCTCAATGCGCTGCGGCACGAGGCGATTTTTGTGCGGATGCAGGCACTCAACGCCTTCATTCAACTGGGCGACCTCGCGAAGCCGCACATGGAGAAGATTGTGGCGGCGAAGATGGACAAGAAGAGCGCGCAGATTCCCGACTACCATTTGACCGGTGCGATCAACCACCTGCTCGTTCGGTTCGGGCAGAAGCCGCTGGCTGTGAAAGGAGAATAGACCATTTGGACCCCGCATGAATGATATCCGCTCCGATTCCCCATCAGTTGCCGTATTAATCCGAAAACGGTTTTTAGAAAGGATTAACATGAAAAAAGTTTTAACAACCATCGCTGCCGCGCTGGCGTCATTGATTTCGTTCTGCGGCCTTGCCGCCGAAAAGCCCAACCTCGTCATCATCCTCACCGACGACATGGGCTATGCCGACTTGAAGGCGTTTGGCGACTCGGAGATTCCCACGCCGCACATTGACAAGCTGGCCGCCGGGGGCGTTCGATGCACCAGCGCGTATGTCACCGCGCCGATCTGCGTGCCGTCGCGCATGGGGTTGATGAGCGGGCGCTTCCCGGCGCGGTTCGGCGTGTTCAACAACGTCTATGCGCCGGAACAAAACCGGATCTGGATGGAGCAGACTACGCTGGCCGACGTGCTGAAGCAACGTGGGTACTGCACCGCCCTCGTCGGCAAGTGGCACCTCAGCGGCAACCACAGGGATTCCACGGGCGACGACCTCGGAGGGTTCCTGTTCAAGCCGCCGCACGAACGCGGCTTCGATGAGTTCGTCGGCATCACCGGCGGAATGAACACGTTCTGGAAAGGCACCGGACTCGCGCGGTTCAAGGACGGCAAATACCAGCGATTCAACTCGCCCGACTACCTCACCGAGTTCTTCGGCACGGAAGCCTGCGAGTTCATCGAGCGGAACAAATCGCAGCCGTTTTTCCTCTACCTTGCCTTCAACGCGCCGCACGCGCCGTTGCACGGTCTCGACGACGATCAGGCGGCGATTGACGCCAAGTACATCAGCCCTGACCGCCGCAAATATGCCGCGATGGTGCGCTCCATTGATCGCAACGTCGGTCGCGTCATGAGCAAGCTGCGCGAACTCGGTCTGGCCGAAAACACCCTCACGGTCTTCTTCAACGACAACGGCGGCGGCGGCAACAACGCCGCCGAACACACCCGCAACACCGCCATCAACCAGCCCTATCGCGGCCACAAGTTCGATGTGTGGGAAGGCGGTGTCCGCGTGCCGTTCATCCTGCACTGGCCCGGTCGCGTGCCGGCCGGCCAAACGTTCGACGGCATTGTCAGCAGCATGGACGTCTTCCCGACGTTCGCCAAGGCCGCCGGTGCGGACCTCACGCGGAGCGTGAGGAGTACTTTGGATGGCGTGGATCTCATGCCGTTCCTGCGCGGCGAGAAAACCGGTAACCCGCACGAGACGCTTTGCTGGCAGCAGCAGGTCTGGTCTCGACCCAACGAACGCAAACCCGGTCCCTCATTTCCCAAGCCCGCCTACCATCTCGCCATCCGCAGCGGCCAATGGAAAGCGGTCAAACAGGACCAGCCTTTTGACGGCAGCAACGACGCCCGCGCGTGGGAGCTCTACGATCTCAGCCGCGATCCTGCCGAACTGAACGATCTGGCCACCGAGTTCCCCGACAAGGTAAAGGAACTCAGCGAAACCTTTTTCGCGTGGCAGAAGCAAATGCCCAAACCCATCGCGCTTCCTGCCGCAGTCAAAGCCAACTCCAAAGCAAAAGCCAAACAGCCATGAGAACCCTAAGCATCCACATTGCGCTCCTTGCGCTCCTTAGCGGCCAATCCCTCGCCGTTGAGACCGGCGTATCCTTCCGAACCACCGACGCGGATTTGCAGCGGTTGTTCGACGCTGCCGAGACGCAGGCGGCATCGAACATTGTCCAGTTCACACCGACGAGGAAGGCGCTGGTTGAAGGCGGCGGCTATCCGAACGTGTGGATCGAGACGCAGCCGATGGGTGGCGAGATGTATGCCAAACGGAATCTCAAAGTCGCATTGAACAACCAAATCCTTTTCCTGCTCGCTCAGCGCGCCGACGGACGGCTGCCGGGGATGGTTGTGTCCGGGGACACGATCATCAAACGGGGCTGGGACAAGAAACCGCCGGAAGGCTATGTGTGGCTGCCGGACCACCACATGGCCGCCGACTTTGAAATGTTTCAGGGCTACTGTTTCCCTGATCCCGCGTGGCGATTGTATTTCTGGACCGGCAAGGACAAGAAATATCTGCGTCAACTTTATGAGGCCCTCGAAAAACACGACGACTATCTTTGGCGAACCCGCGACTCCAACGGCGATGGCATTCTGGAAACGTGGTGTGTTTGGGATACCGGTGAGGACCACAGTTCGCGACTGGTCAGTCGTGGCGCGCCGAATCGTTGGCCATTCGATCAGCCACCGGGGACGCCGGAGTTGCCCAATCCGCAAGACCCAAAACAGTTCTCACAATACTGGCGCTACCAGTGGATGGACAAACTGCCGCCACCGACCCCAGATCAAATGTTTGTCCCGTTCGCCTCGATGGACATCATGGCTTACAGCTACGAGGGACGCGCTACGCTGTCGAAGATCGCCCGCGAACTCGGCAACGGGCGCGAGGCATTCTGGCAACAACAAGCCGAGGAAGTCCGTCAACGATTGATCAAGGGACTGTGGGACCTGTCCCGACACGCCTGTTTCGACCGCGACCGCACCGGCAAAACGCTGCCGGAACTCGTTCACAACAACCTTCGCTGCATGTGGTATCACGTCTTCACGCAGGAGATGGCCGATGCGTTCATCAAACATCACCTGCTCAATCCCGCCGAGTTCTGGACGCCGGTGCCGTTGGTCTCCATCGCGCGCAATGAGAAGCTTTACCAAAACGCGCCGGGCAACAATTGGAGCGGCCAGCCGCAAGGCCTGACGTATCAACGCGCCATTCGCGCCCTCGAAAACTACGGCCACTACGCCGAGGTCACGCTCATCGGACAAAAGCTGCTCCCGGTGCTCATCCGCAACGGCTATACCTTCCCGCAACAACTCGACGCCATGACAGGCGAACCGTCCGGTCCGAAACCCGATGGTTACGGCCCGATGATTCTCGCCGCGCTCGAATACATCTCGCGGATGCACGGTATCCATCTCGACGTGGAGCAGGAACGGGTCTGGTGGTCGGCGCTCGACGGAGCGGAGTTCACCACCACGCAGCGATGGGGCGAACGGACATGGACGCTTGCTGCCGGAAAAGACCGTTTCACCGCCAGCCTCAACGGGAAGGAACTCTTCTCCTGCACGCGCGGCGTTCGCGTCGTCACCGATCTTGACGGCAAAGTGCAAGAGGTTGTCGGCATCGCGCCCGGCTCGCAGACTGTTGCGCTTCAGACTGCTGGTGCCCGCCGTGAACTCACCGTGAAGCCGAACGAAGTGTGGCGGCTTGACTCCGCCAAGCCAGTGCATCTCCGTGCCGTTCAATTCGATTACCCTTATCAAGGAAGAACTCGATGACCATGAAACCCATCCTCACACTCATCCTCTTTGCGCTTCTTGGCGGCCAAACCTTTGCCGCCGCGAACCCCGCCACGGCGGACAAACCGAACGTCCTCTTTGTCATCGTGGACGATCTCAACTGCCGCATCGGTTGTTACGGCGATCCGGTGGCAAAGGCGCCGAATCTCGACCGCCTCGCGGCACGGGGCGTACGCTTCGACCGCGCCTACTGCAACTTTCCGCTCTGCAACCCGACGCGCAGTTCGGTGCTGAGCGGGCTGTATCCCACGACCACCGGCGTGCTCGACAACAAGACATGGCTGGTGCCGCCGAAGGGACACCCCACGCTGCCGCAGCATTTCCAGCAGCACGGCTACGCCCGCGCCGAGTTCGGTAAGATCTGGCACGAGCCGGCCAACAACGGCGAGATCGATCCCGCGAATCCCCCCAAGCCGCTCGGACCGAATCCATGGTACACGCCCGCCCAGCGGGCCGAGCAACAGCGCACGCAGTCGGATTTCTGGACGATCACGCGAAACTACGATCACTACCGCGCCGATCCGCCGCCGGAGAGCATGGTCGAAGCCCTGCGCAAGAGTGCCAACGCCTTCGGCCCCGTCCCGGTCGGAAAGGGGACTCCCGACATTACCCATGCCGACGAGGCGATTCGCTTCCTCCAAGGACACAACGCCTCCGTGCAGCCTTTCTTCCTCGCCGTCGGGTTCAAGAAACCCCATGTGCCCCTCAAGGCCCCGCAGGAGTACTTCGATCTCTACAAACCCGAGGAACTGCCCCTGCCACCGGACTTCGCCAACGAACCGACGCTGCCCCGCGACGCCGATCCGCGCAACACCCGCCGCAACCTCGATCTCTACGCCGATCGCGCTTTCACCGCCGCGGAGGCGCGCGCCGCGCTGCACGCCTACTATGCCTGCGTGAGTTTCATGGACGCCCAGCTAGGCCGCGTGCTCGACGCGATCGAAGCCGCCGGCCAAACGCAAAACACGCTTGTCGTACTCTGGGGCGACCATGGATGGCACCTGAGCGAGAAGGGCATGTGGGCCAAGGGCACCCTCTTCGAGGACAGCGCTCGGGCGCCGCTGATCGTGGTGGATCCCCGTCGCAAGACCAGCGCCGGACGCATCTGCCGCCGCATCGTGCAGTTTGTGGACATCTATTCCACGTTGGCAGATCTCGCCGGATTGCCCCTGCCGCCCGCGCTCGAAGGCGTCAGCCTCCGTCCACTGCTGGATGATCCAGAAGCCGTTTGGGACAAGCCCGCTTTCACCGTGCAATCCCGCGGCTGGTCACTTGGTCGCCGCATTCGCACGGAGCGCTGGGCCTACAGCGAATGGGATGGAGACCCGTCCGTCGCGATGCTGTTCGATCACGACGCCGATCCGCACGAACTCCGCAACCGCGCCAACGATCCGGCCCATGCGAAGATCGTGGTGGCGCTGCGCAATAAACTAAGAAAAAGTCCGGTCGCAGCAAAATGAATCTGCCACAAATGAATCTATTGATCGTTACCTTGTTCGCCTCGCTGGCCATCGTTTTGCCGACACGCGCCAGCAGCCTGACCGGGCAAAGCGCCGCGCGCCACGGGATGACGCCGACGGTCGATTTTGACCTGCAAGGCTTCGTGGACAAACAGCTTGCCGCCGGCGTAAAGAAAATCGTGATACCGGCGGGCCGTCACCGCGTTTTCCCCAAGGGCAACATCCATCTCAAGCTCAAAGATGTCGAGGGGGTTGAGATTCTGGCCGATGGCGCGGAACTGGTCTGCGGAAAGACCGGCCAAGTGGTCGTCTTCGAGAATTGCCGTGACGTCCGGCTCAAGGGGCTGACCCTGGACTTCGACCCGCTCCCCTTTACCCAAGGACGAATCACCGCGCTGGCCCCGGATAAAAAGTGGGTCGAATTCGAGATCATTAAAGGGTACCCCGACAACCACCTCGCGGAACGGATAGAAATTTTCGATCCAGCGACCAAAGAGCTGCGGCGTGAAACCGGCGGATGGCAGGAAGAATTTGAATCTCTGGGCAATGGACGCTACCGCGCTTTCAAGCCGGAAAGGTACCGTTACCGCGATTACTGGGACACCGAACAGGTTGGCGATATCCTGGTCACCGCCAACCGCTTCCCCAAGGGTTCCGGCGGCCACGCTTTTTCGGCCTACCATTGTGTCAACTTGACCATTGAGGATGTGACCCTTTACGCGGCGAGTGCTTTCGGTTTTCTGGAAAACGGCTGTGACGGGACAAAGTATCTGCGCTGTAAGATTGGCAGGCGCCCGCCGGAAGACGATCCTGTCCCCCGCGCCTTTCCCCGCCTGCGCTCACTCAACGCCGATGCTTTTCACTCCTCGATGGCGACCCGCGGCCCGTCCATCATCGGCTGCAGCGCGAAATACCAAGGCGACGACTGCATCAACATCCACGGCATTTATCACCCGGTCACGGCCTCCCAAGGGAACCGCCTGCGCATCGCGGTCCTGCGGGATCTGACCATCGGCCCGGGCGATCCGGTCGAATTTTTGCCCGTACGCGGCATCAGGCCGCCCGACGCCAAAGCGGTTGCGGTGGAGCCGGACGGGCCGATCACCGCCGCGGAGAAAGAATTCTTTGCCAAAAGGCATCTGTTTCCCAATCACAAGGAAATTCTCCTCAGCGGTAAAGCCCGTTTCGTTACGCTCACGCTCGACCGCGCCGTGGACTTGGAGATGGGATCGGGCGTTTGTTCGGGGCTGCGCGTGGGCAACGGCTTTCTGGTCAAAGATTGCGATTTCGGGCACAACCGGTCGCGCGGCATCCTGATCAAGGCGAGCCGGGGGCAAGTGATTGGCAACACCATCAGCCACGGATGGATGGCGGCTATCCTGGTGGCGCCCGAACTCTCTTTCTGGCTGGAGGCGGCCAGTTCGAGCGTCGTGGTCATCCGCGATAACGTCATCAAAGGCTGCCGCGCACCGGCCATCGAAATTGTTGCGTTAGGTTATGACCGCAAACCGTTGGCGTGTGGCGCACACCGCAATATCACCGTCGCCGGCAACCGGATTGTCAATTCGGCCTGGCCCAACATCTATGTGACTTCGACAGAGGGACTGGTCCTCAGCGGCAACACCCTGACTCCCGCGCCTCCGGATCGCTTCACGCCGCCGCTGGCTAGGCCATGGAAATGGGAAGGGAAAACACCGTCCGCAGTCGTAACTGAGCAATGCTGCGAGCAGCAAAACATCATTAATCAAAAAGAATGAATCAATCATGAAGAAAACAATCGTCACATTCGCCGCCGCACTGGCGGTTTCCACGGTACTCACTGCCGCCCCCATCACGCGGGCCGCGGATAAGCCAAACATCGTCCTGTTTCTCGTGGATGACATGGGCTGGATGGACAGCACGCCCTATGGGTCGAAGTATTACGAGACACCGCAAATGGAACGGTTTGCCAAGGAAGGGGTGCGGTTCACGCAGGCATATGCCCAGCCGCTGTGTTCGCCGACCCGCGCCAGCATTCTCACCGGCCAGACGGCCGCACGTCATGGGATCACCGCGCCGGCTTGCCACACGCCGCCCAGGAAAGATGTGCCGCTTCCGCCAATCACGCGAAACTATCTCGACCCCGCGCACTACACGCTCGCCGAGGCGCTGCGCGACGCCGGGTATCGGACAGGCCATTTTGGAAAATGGCATCTTGGTCTGGTTCAGGAGCACTGGCCGGAGGCACAGGGATTCGAGGTTGCCTTCCACGCCCAACCCAGCGCCGGACCGCCGTCCTACTTTTCTCCCTACCTTGTGTTTCCGTCTGGCGTGGACAAACCCCGCATCGTGGACGGATATGCCACCTCCACCGGCACCATCACCGACGGGCCGAAGGGCGAATACATCACCGACCGGCTGACCGACGAATCCATCCGCTTCGTCCGCGAAAGCAAGGCGGCGGGGAAGCCATTCTTCCTCAACCTCTGGCACTACGCCGTCCACGGCCCGTGGGGACACAAGGAGGAATACACAAGAGAATTCGCGAAGAAGAAGGACCCCACTGGCCGTCAGGCCAACCCCATCATGGCCTCGATGCTCAAGAGCGTGGACGAATCGTTGGGTCGTCTCCTCGACGAACTCGACCGGCTCGAACTCACCCGCAACACCATCGTCATCTTCTCCTCCGACAACGGCGGGAACACCCGCAACGTCGAAAAATCCCCGGAGGAACGAGCCAAGCTCAGCCGCCGGTTCCGCGAGCTTGACGAGGACTGGCGCAAGTGGGCTCCCAACCTGCCGCCCACCAGCAACGCGCCGTTGCGCGACGGCAAAGGCAGTCTCTACGAAGGCGGGACCCGCGTGTCCCTCATGATTCGCTGGCCCGGCAAGGTTCCCGCCGGCACGACGACCGAAGCCGTTGTTCACAGCTACGATTATTACCCGACGTTGCTGGAAATCCTCGGCCTGCCCAAGCCGCGGCAACAGACGTTTGACGGCATTAGTTTCGCATCCGTGCTGCGCGATCCCGCCGCCGCCCTCCCGCAACGGCCCATCTTCATCGCCGCGCAGAACGGCTGCAGCGTGCGGCTTGGCGACTGGAAACTCTACCGCGATTACAAAGCCTACGCCTTTGAACTCTACAATCTCAAGGACGACCTCAGCGAGACGACCGACCTTGCTGCCAAACATCCGGAGAAAGTCAAACAACTCGAAGCCCTGCTCATGGCGCATTTCGTCGCCACGACCGGCATCCCGCGCACCCTGAAGCCGAAGAAATGATCCCGCTCAACCAACACTTCAAAAAGTGCCGCCAGAGGGGCCGACTCTGGTTTCCGGGCGCGGCTGGGGAACGACAAGTAAAACAAACTAAAAAAGAAAGGTTACGACCATGGTCAATCTAGCGAAGTTCGATCGGCACAGCATTGGGAAACTGTTCGACTACTCCGTGCTGCCCAAACAAACGACGGAAAAGGAGATCCGCGGCGGATGCCGGGAGGCGGTCGCGTATAACTGCGCGGCGTTCTATTCGGCGTCGCCGTATTGGTCGCGCGTGGTGAAGGAGGAACTGCAGGGCACGGATGTGTTGGTAGCGACCGGCATCGGTTTCCCGTTTGGCGTTGCGCCGTCGGTGGTGAAGGCGCTGGAAACGGAGCGGGCGGTGGCCGAGGGGTGCCAGAGCGTTGATCTGGTGATCAATGCCGGGGCGCTCCGGAGCGGGCATGTCGCCGCGGTGCGCCAGGAGATCAAGGATTTCGTCAAGGCCGCGGGCGGGGCGCTGACGAAGGTGATTCTGGAGGTCTGCTATCTGACCAACGAGGAGATTGTCGCGGGCTGCCGGCTCATCCAGGAGGCGGGCGCGGCTTACGCGAAGACCTCGACGGGACAGTTCGAGGGGCCGAACATGTCGCAGGTGCTGTTGATGCGCGAGACGCTCAAAGGCTCCGGCGTCAAACTGAAGGTCGCGGGGGTGAAGTTTCCGCGTCCGCAGAACGCGTATGCGTTCTTTCTCGCGGGCACTGATTTGATCGGGACACGCGCGGCGCCCGAGATCATTGACGCGCTGGACGAGATGCGCGCGGTGGGCCTTGTGCCGCCGTATCAACCGTAGTGGAGTTTCAGTATGAACGCTTACTTGATGGCGATTGATGTTGGCACGACGGGCGCGAACGCGATGTTGTTCGACGCGGACGGCAAGGTCTTCGGCAGCGCGTATCGCGAGTATCCTTCGATCTATCCGGAAGAACACCACGTGGAGCAGGACGCGGCGCTTCTGACTGGCAGCACGTTTGAGGTCTGCCGCGAGGCGTTGCTGCAATCGAAGGTGGCGCCGGCGGAGGTGTTGGCGGTGAGCGTGTCGTCCCAGCGGGCGACCTTCGCTTTGCTGGATGACGACGGCGGTGTGATCGGCGGGCGGTTCTACGGCTGGCAGGACAATCGCGCGCTTTCCGTGATCCCGGAGATCGCGGCGAAGATCGCGCCGGAGGAGTTGTACCAGATCACGGGGATGCCGCTGACGCCGACGTATTCGCTGGAGAAGCTGGTGTGGCTGAAGAAACATCAGCCGGGCCGGTACGCGCAAGCCCGTCAGGTGGTGTTTCCCGCCGATTACATGCTCTACCAGTTCGGGGCGGAGCGGACATTCACGGAAGCGACGTGCGCGTGTTGCAGCGGGCTGATGGATGTCCGCAAACTCGAATGGTCGGAGCGAGTCTTGACGGCGCTGGAATTGGACCGGGACAAACTCCTGCCGCTGGTCAAGCCGGGAACCGTGGTCGGGAAGGTCAGCCGGGAAGCGTCGCGCCGGAGCAGTCTCGCGGAAGGGACGCTGCTGGTGTGCAGCACGGGCGACCAGCAAGCCGCCGCAGTCGGCGCCGGCGTCATCGCCGAAGGGCGGGCCTCGCTGACGCTGGGCACGGCCGGGCTGCTCGTGGCGGGGACGCGCCAGTTGGAGTTGTCGAGGAGTCCGGGCTTGATGGCCGTCTCGTCCGGGCGGGTTGGGCTGTACGAGCTTGAGGGCATCCAGTTGGGGGCGGCGAGTTGCTATCGCTGGATTCGCGATATGTTCTTCGATGCCGGCGTGACGGGGATCGAGAAAACCGGCTGGCCGGAAAACCTCTACCACCGCATGGAGCGTTTGCTCAACACGTCGCGTCCGGGGGCCAATGGCATCGTGTTCGTGCCCTACCTGTCGGGCGCCGGTTATCCGATCTGGGATCCGCTGGCGAGCGGGTTGTTCGCGGGGCTGCGGTTTGCGCACACGCCGGCGGACATGATGCGCGCGGTGGTCGAGGGTGTGGTGCTGGAGAGTTTCGACATGTATCAACACATGAAAACCGCGGGCGTGAAACTCTCCTCGCTCGCCGTGACGGGCGGTGCGACGGAATCCGCGGTGTGGCGGCAGACGATTGCCGACGTGTTCGGCATGGAGATTCTGCCGCTTCAAGTGCCGAATGCGACGTTGATCGGGAGCGCGGTGTTCGCGGGGATTGGCGCGCGGGTCTTCAAGGATGTCGAGGAAGGCGTTGCGAGGACCGTGCGTTTTGCCGAGCCTGTGCAGCCCGATCCGGCGCACGGGGAAGTGTTCCGTCAACGATACGAAACCTACAAGCAGTTGGGTTCAAAGGAACGTGTTGCGAGAAGAACTGAAAGTTGAAAAGGAGAATGACAAGATGAAAGCGATTTGTTTTCCCGGAAGATACTGTCAGGGCAAAGGACTGCTCCGGCAGATTGGCAAATGGGTGGCGGGTTGCGGCAAGAAACCGCTGGTGTTGTGGGAACCGTTCTTGAAGGACGCGCTCGGCGCGACCGTGTCAGCGTCGTTCCAGGAGCAGGGGATCGCCTTCCGCGACGCGCTGTTCAAAGGTGAAACGACGCGAGCGGCGGCGCAGGCACTCGTCGCCACCATCAAGGCCGAAGGCTGTGGCGTGATGGTCGGCATGGGCGGCGGCAAAGCCATTGACACCGCCAAGGCCGCGGCGGCGCTTTCCGGCGCGCGGTGCGTGATCGTGCCGACCATCGCATCGAATGATGCCCCGACCAGCGCCTGCACCGTCTGGTACAACGACGCCGGCGAATACGAGGGGTTCGACATGTGGCGTTTCAATCCGGACCTGATTCTCGTGGACACCGAAGTCATTGCCCGCGCGCCGGTGCGTTTCCTGGTCGCGGGGATGGGGGACGCGCTCGCCACGTGGCCGGAGGCGAACGCGGCCTACGGTCGCCGCGCGGTTTCCACCGCCGGGGGAACGCAAACAGTGACGGCGTTGGCGATGGCGCGGCTTTGTTTCGACACGATCCTGCAACATGGCGTGGAGGCGAAAGAAGCGGTGGTTCGGGGCGCGGTGACGCCCGCGGTCGAAAAGGTCGTGGAAGCCAATATCCTCCTGTCGGGCGTGGGCTGGGAAAGCGGCGGGTTGGCGACTGCTCACGCGATTGCCAACTCCCTTCCGGCCATCCATGAAACGCACGGCCTGATGCACGGGGAGAAAGTGGCGTTCGGCCTGATGACGCAGCTTTGTATCGAACAGGACTGGCCGGTGGACGAGGTTTATCGGGTCGTGGACTTCCTGAACGCGGTTGGTTTGCCCACCACGTTTGCGGCCATGAAGATGCAGGATGTTTCCAAAGAGCGGCTGCTGGAGTTTGCGCGCAGCGTTTCCGGCGAAGGCTCGTTCGTTCACAACCACGCCTTCCCGGTGACGCCGGAAAACATTGTGGACGCGATGGTCGCGGCGGATTCGCTCGGCCAACGCCGGATGAAAAGAGGATGCCCATGAAATCAGGATTGAATGAGATGCTCGTCGAGGCGCGAAAGGGCCGGTATGCCGTCGCGGCGTTCAACGTGCTGAACCACGTCACCTTGGCGGCCGTGTTGGAGGCCGCCGAGAAAGAGAACAGCCCCATCATCATCCAGACTTCCGTCGCGACGGTCAAGGCGCTCGGCGTGCCCGCGCTCGCGAGGATGGCGCGCGGGATGTTGGACGCGGCCCGCGTGCCCGTGGCGTTGCACCTGGACCACTGCCAGGACGTGGAACTGTGCCGGCGGGCCTGCGATCTGGGATGGGATTCGGTGATGTTCGACAGTTCGCATCTGCCGTTCGAGGAGAACATCCGGGTCACGCAACAGGTCCGCGAGTACGCCCGGTCGAAAGGCGTGGATGTCGAAGGCGAGGTCGGCATCATTGCGGGAGTCGAGGACGACATCGCCCACGCGGAAACCTCGCTGGCGGGATACGACGACACGATGCGTTACATCCGGGAAACCGGCGTGGACGCCATCGCGCCGGCGATTGGCACCGCGCACGGCGTCTATCGCGGCGTGCCCGTGATCAACTTCGATCTGGTTGGCCGGCTGGCGGGCGCGACGGTTTGCCCGATTGTGGTGCATGGCGGCACGGGACTCGAAGACGCGGTGTTTCGCCAACTCATCGAGCTGGGCGCCTCGAAGATCAACATCTCGACCGCGTTGAAACAGACCTACGTGGACGCGATGCGCCGGTATCTGGCGGAGAACACCGGGACTGTGAATCCGTTGAAGCTCGATCGCTTCATCATGGATCAAGTCGTCGGGCTGGTCGTGCCGTTTCTGCGGTTGTTTGGCTCCAGCGGCCAAGCGCAACCCGCCGCGCGATGATGAGGCGGGAATTGATGGACATGACAACATGAGCGTGAAACCCAATTACGTCGTTGATCTGCATGCGCACACCCGCCGGTCGGATGGGAATGATTCCCCGGCCGAACTGCTGGAACACGCGGCGGCCCGCGGGCTGAAGGCCGTCGCCATCACCGACCACGACGTGCTGCCGCCGGAGGAGATCGATGCGGGAGAGCGCGCCCGGAGCGTCGCCGACTACGCGGCATTGCTGGGGCTGGCCGTGCTCCGCGGCATCGAGGTCTCCTGCGACACCCACGTGGACGACGTGCACATCGTCGGGTTCGGTTGCGACTGGAAATCCTCCGCCATCCAATGGCTGCCGGAACTGGCGGTGACCAGTAAGACCCAATCCTACCGCGCACTGGTCGGCCGTTTGCGCGCGGCGGGAATGAATGTGAGCTGGGAGGAAGTCCTCGACGGCGGCCGGCGCCGCGAGGACGAGGTTCAGAAGAAACACATCTTCGAACTGCTGGCGCGCAAGGGCTGCGCGCCGACTTGGCAGGACGCCAAGATCATGGTGCGCGACAATCCGGATTACGACGTGAAACGCGAGAAACCCGATCCCATCAAGACGGTGCGTTCCTTGCACGAGGCGGGCGGCATCGCGATCCTGGCGCATCCCTACCTGATTGACGAGACGGTCGCGGTGGATGGCGCGATGGTGTCGCGCGACGCCTACATCCGCCGGTTGATCGCGGCCGGGCTGGACGGCATCGAAACCCGCTACACCTACGACAAGACCAGCTACAAGGGACGCCAAACCCCCGACGAAATCCGCGCCGAGGTGGAGGCGCGTTACGGCGCATTCGTGGCGATCCTCTCCGGCGGTTCGGATTACCATGCCGACCACAAGAAGGGCGTCGCCAACGCGCGTCAGTTGGGCGATGCCGGCGTCCCGCTGGACTATTTCCGTCAAAGCGCCGCGCTGCTCCGATGTTGCGAAGGCAAAACACCTTGAACCCATGCAGAGAAAAAACGGAAACATGAAACACACCCTCACCCTCCTCGCCGCCCTACTGCTCGCGCCGCTGGCTGCGATGTGTGATGACGCTGCTTGGCTCCGCGAAAAAGGCAAACTCATCTTCCACGACACATTCGAGCGCGAGGAGACTGGCAATGGCGCGAAAGCCATCGGCAACGGTTGGAACAGCGCGACGGCGGATCGCGTGCCACACATCAAACAAGCCGATCTCGATGGCGGTATCCTCAAAATCGCCAGCGCCACGAAGGAAGCCGGTCACGCCGCACATATTCATCACGATGCCGGGTTCACCGACGGCGCTGCGGTCGTGAGGTTCCGGTTCCCCGGCTTGAACCAGGACGAATCGCTCCAACTCGGCTTCGTGGACCGCGAGTTGAAGGGCGTCCACGCCGGTCATCTTTGTTACGCCATTCTCTCGCAGAGGAACATCACGCTTATTGATCACAAGACTGGCGTGATGAACTTGGAGATTCGCAAGCGAAGGCAGGAGTATCTGGACCGGAAAGAGAAGCTGCCCGCCGATCTCGATGCGCGGTTGAAGAAGAAGCAGATCACTGTCCCGTGGAAAGCCGACAACGCCTGGCACGACCTCGTCCTTGTCACCGAAGGCGATGAGATGCGTCTCAGTATTGACGGCAAACTTCTTGCCCGTCATCGTTCCGAAGGTTTTGCCCATCCGATGAAACGCTGGTTCAGTTTCCTCGTGCCGAGCACGGTTTGGATTGATGACGTGAAGATTTGGAAGGTACAATGATTGGAGACAACATGAAATACACTCTGACCCTTACGTTCTGTCTGTTCCTCATGCTTGGAACGTTGCGCGCCGAGCCGGCGACATCGCCGGTGGCACAGTGGTCGTTTGAGACGGCGCCGCCGACGGCCGAGTGTCCGTCGCCGTCAAGCACGCTTGCCGAGGGCGTGCATGGGAACGGGTTGCTGCTCTCTGGCAGGCACCAGATTCAAGCCAAGATGCCCGCCATCACCGGCGAGTTGAAGGCGGTCTCGTTCTCGGCTTGGGTGAAACCGGAGGACTTTGACCGCTACAACGAGATCTTTCGTCAAGAATGTTCCGAACGACTTCTGTTTTCGTTTCAGGAGCACGGCACGATTCTGTCGTTGGGCTTGAACATCGGCGGTTACACCGAGTGCGACGCGCCGATCAATCCCGACGAATTGCTCGACGGCGCATGGCACCATTGCGCGGCCACGTTCGACGGCGCGACGATGAAAGTCTATCTCAACGGCAAGCTCATTGGCTCGCAGCCGCGGCGAGGCGTGGTGCGTTACAACCCGTCTGCAACCGCCTTCATCGGTTCGCTGAGCGGGCGCAGCGAGTTCCTGCAAGGTGGACTGGATGAAGTGGCGATTTACACGGTGGCGTTGTCGCCGGAACAAGTGAAGGCGGAGTGGAGCCGTGGCGCGGAGGCGCTCGCCAAGCGCGGCGCGGCGTGCGGAGGCGTCCCGGGGCCACGGACGAAACCGGTGCGGAAAACTACGGCAGCGAAAAAAGCGCCGGTGGTGAAGCCGTCGCCGTTGATTGGACCGGAGTCGTTCCCGGAACCAGCGACGGTCGCGCTGACGTCGGCGGCGGCAGATGAGTTGCTGAAACACGATTGGCAAGCACAACGTGGAGCGAAGTCTTGGGAAGCGGCCTGCCGGGAAGAGTTGGCGCGGATTGAGAGAATCTTGCAGCGACGCAACGCAGCGGCGCCCAAGAAGCTGGTCGCCGGCGACGACGAGAAGTCATATCTCGAATTGCGTCGCATCAAACGCGAACTGATGCTCAGCGATCCGGCGATTGATTTCAGTCGCATCGTCTGCATTGATAATCCATACGTCCACGGCTCGGAAGCGGTCCACGAGGTGCGTCACCGCAACGAGGACACCGCGACGATGGGCGGGCGATTGCTGGTGCTCGACGGGTTGCGGACGGACGCGGCGGTGCGGAAGCTTGCGCCGCAAGACGCGCCGGCGGCGTTCTGGCGGCCCGATGTATCGTTCGATGGCACGAAGATTCTCTTTTGCATGAAGTCCTCCGACAAACCGGCGTATCATCTCTACGAGGTCGGCGTGGACGGCAGTGGTTGGCGGCAGATTACCGACAGCGATTACAACGACCTCGACCCGATCTACGCACCGGACGGCGGCATCATCTTCTCGACGAGCCGGTGCAATCATTATTTGCGTTGCGGCGGGTCGAAGTTCCGGATGTTCATCCTCGCCCGTTGCGACCGCGACGGGAAGAACATCTATTTCATCAGCGCCAATAACGAAGTGGATTATTTGCCGTCGTTTCTGCCGGATGGACGGCTCATCTACACGCGTTGGGAATACGTGGACAAGGAAGTGCTCCGCATCCAAAGCCTCTGGACGGTGAATCCCGACGGCACCGGGCTGAACGCGTTCTGGGGCAACCAGAGCCATTGGCCGGACATGTTGCTGAATCCGCGCGCCATCCCCGGCACCAGCAAGGTCATCTTCAACGCCACCGGCCACCACGACGCCTACGGCGGGCCGCTCGGCATCATCGTGCCGAGCGAGGGAATGAATTATCCCGACGGCCTCTACAATCTCACGCCGCACGTCCCGTGGTGCGAGGTCGGCAACGGCCCGGCCGACAAACCCTACAACGCCGAGTTCCAGGCACCAGCTTGTTACGGGGCGTTTCACACGCCGTTCCCGATCGGCAAGGATTTGTTGTTGGTCTCGGCGCGCATCGGCAAGCCGGTGATGACCCAGCGCGACCCCGATCTTTCGTACTTCCAGCTTTACCTGATGGATTACGACGGCAACATGGAATTGCTCTACAAAGGCGCGTTCAATGTGCTGCACGCGCAGCCGATCCGTTCCCGCCCGATGCCGCGCGTGATTCCGCCGAATGTCCGTTGGCCCGGCAAAATGATCGCGGCCAATCAGAAGGCCGAACCGGGCGTGTTGTTCAGCGCCGACGTGTATGAAGGCTCCGGCATCCCGCGCGGCCTCGCCAAATCGTTGCGCATCCTCGAACTGGAAAGCCAGAATTGGTGCGACGGCAAACGCTCGACAGCCGCCGAAGCCGATCGGTATCGCTCGAAAGGCGCCTTCCCGCGGTTCACGTTAGCCGGTGAAACGCCCACGTCGTTCCTGATGGACGACACGACGAAACGGATCCTCGGCACGGTGCCGGTCGAGGCCGACGGCAGCGTCAACTTCAAGGCGCCGCCGGTGCAGGCGCTCTATTTCCAGTTGCTCGACGAAAAGGGGCGTTGCCTTCAGACGATGCGCTCGTTCACGCACGTCATGCCCGGCGAGAAACGCGGCTGCGTCGGTTGCCACCAGACGCGCGGCGTCACGCCCGACGTGAAGCCGGGCATTGCGCTCAGCCGCCCGCCAAGCGACATCACACCGCCGTCGTGGGGCGATGAGACGGTGAGTTTCCCGCGGTTCGTCCAGCCCGTGCTCGACAAACATTGCGTGAAATGCCACAGCGGCAAGGATTCGAAGGGCGGGTTGGACCTCACGCATCGGACCGAACCGGGCACGCTGTTCAGTTGGCCGTATGTGTTGCTGGTGTTCGGAGACAAACCAAAGACGGTTGCCGATCTGCCGTACACGAGCATCGCCGGGCCGATCTTCCCGTACCACGTCTATCCAAATCCGGAAGTGAAGTTCCCGACTGCCGACACCGTCATCCCGCCGATGACCGCCATGTCCTATCGCAGCCGCCTGATCCAGAAAGCGACCAGCGGCAAACATCACGACGTCCGCGTCTCGCCCGAAGAAGAAGCGCGTTTGGTGGCGTGGGTGGACGCGCTCTGTCCGTATCTCGGCTTGGAGGAAATTCTCGCGCTGCCGGACATCAATCCGGAAGACTATTTCGTGCAGCCTGTCCACAAAGGGCTGAGTTACCCGTCCAAGATGCGCACCACACCGGTCGTTCACAAAGCATTTTGCCAGGACGACTTCAAAACGCAACGCGACCGCAAACCGAAAGACCCCGACGGCAACCCGCTCCCCTCCATCGAAGTCAAAGACGGAAAACGCGTTTACCGAATCCCGACGGGGCAAAGTCAGTGAGACGGAAGATGGACACAGCCCAAAATCCGAAGTACGAAATCCGAAATTCGAAACAAGCTCGAATGACAAAAGCAGCAAATCCAAAACTGACAGACAGCAATTCGAGGATGACGAACATTCGAATTTCGGATTTGTTTCGGATTTCGAAATTCGGATTTCGAATTTCTGCCAATGTCATTTTGAGTTTGTGTTGTATGGTTGCCACGATGGCGTCCCTTCCGGCTGCCGAAATCCAGAAACCCAACATCCTCTTTATTCTCGCCGATGATCTCGGCATTGGCGATTTGCGGTGTTATGGCAATCCGTTTGTGGAGACGCCCACGCTGGATGCGTTGGCACAACAGGGCGTTCGGTTCACCGACCATTATTCCCCGTCGGCGCTCTGCGCGCCGGCGCGCGCGGGGTTCCTGACCGGACGATTCAATCACCGCACGGGCGCCGTGGACGTGCCGAGCAATCGCGGGCTGGACCGGATGTCGCTCTCGGAAAAAACGTTCGGTGATTACTTCCGCCACGCCGGTTACGCGACAGCGCTCATCGGTAAATGGCATAACGGCCTGTACTGCCGCGATCATCTCCCGCACCGGCGCGGTTTCGATTTGTTCTACGGTTTCCCCAACGGCGGCCAAAATTATTGGAAATGGCACCTGATGCGCAACGATGCCGTCGAGAAACACGATGGCCGATACCTGACCGATGCGCTCAACGACGAGGCGATCTCGTTCATCCGCGCCAGCAAAGGCAAACCGTTCGCGTTGTTTCTCGCGCATCATGCGCCGCACTCTCCATTCCAAGCGCCCGAAGCGCTCGTCCAAAAGTATCGCCGTCGCCTCCCAAAGAACGCCGGCGAAACGGTGGCCATCATTTATGCCATGATCGAGGCGATGGACGCGGGGTTGGCCCGCGTGTTCCAGACGCTCAAGGATGAAGGATTGTGGGAGCGGACCGTTATCGTCTTTACCAGCGACAACGGCGCGCAACTCGGCCCCGACGGCAGCGGCGGTTCCACGATGCGTTATCACGGGGGGTTCTCCGGCAACAAGGGCGATGTCGGCGAGCAAGGCATCCGCGTTCCGTGCATCGTGGCGTGGCCGGGGCGGGTTCCCGCCGGGCGCGTCGTCACGACACCCGTCCACGGCTGCGACTGGTTGCCGACGCTTTACAGTGCGACGGGTGCGCCGCCTCCCGCCGGCGCAAAGCCGTTTGACGGCCTGAACGTGATGTCGTTGCTGCTCGGCAAACCATCGCCGTCGCTCGAAAGCCGCGTGTTGCCGTTCCAGAAAAACCGCTACCTGCCGGTCGCCCACAGCGACGCGGCCATCCGCCGCGACCGCTGGAAGCTGCTCTGGCCGGGCGTGCCCTTCACGATGAAGAAGGACTCCGGCCGCGACAATCCCTCCTACGAACGCGGCGTCGTTGAGCCGCATTGGGAGATGCCGCTGGATTGGGAACTGGCGGATTTCGGCGACATCAAAACCGAAAAGCCGCGCCTGTTCGATTTGGCTGCCGACCCGGCGGAACGCCACGACGTTGCCGCGCAACATCCGGATTTGGTCGCCGAACTAGCCAAGATCTACGATGCATGGTTCGGGAAAGTGTTTGCCGAGTGGCGACAATCGCGCCACGCCATTCTCGATCATGACCGCGAGTATTGGAAAGACCGTCGCGCGCCGGACCCGGCAGTCTTGTTCAAGGATTACTGGCGCTGGCCGGCTGCGCCGAAAGGCACGAACCGGCAAACAGCCGATCCGCTCACAATCTTCCGTGGCTACTGGAACCTTCCGCAACCCGGCAACCACAAACCATGAAAAGCGTCATCCACCTTATTGCGATTCTCATGCCGGTCCGCCGCTGTTTTGAACAGGCTCGTTGCCAATGGGCGGCCGGGTGACGCCCGTCGAGACGCCATGATTTTGTTTGAAACACCGGCAGCCTGTCTCGCCACCGATGTGCGGGCCGGTTACATCAGCGCGGTGCTGAAGTAGCGTTCGGCGCGGTCGGGCAGGATGGTGGCGATGTTGCCGGGAATGCGCTGGGCCAGTTGCCGGGCGGCCCAGACGTTTGCGCCGGAGGAAATGCCCACCAGCAGGCCAAAATCGCGCCCGAGCTGGCGCGTCGTTTCAATCGCGTCCTCGTCGGTGACTTCGAGAACATCGTGGACAATCTTCACATCGAGCACCGCCGGGACAAATCCGTCGCCGATGCCCTGAATCTGGTGCAGGCCCGGCTCGTGGCCGAGCAGCGCCGCGACGTTCTTCGGCTCGACGGCCACGATGCGGGCGCTGGGCTTGTGCTCGGAAAGAAACTTGCCGATGCCCTGCAACGTGCCGCCGCTGCCGACGCCGGCGACGAAGCAGGCGATGTCGCCGTTCATCTGCCGCCAGAGTTCGTGCGCGGTCTCCTCGTAGTGGACGCGCGGGTTGTCGGGGTTCTCGAATTGTTGCGGGACGAACACGCGCGGGTCCTCGGCCTGTATCTCGCGCACGCGCTGGACAGCGCCTTCGATGCTGTCCTTTGCCGGCGTGAGGATGAGGTCGGCGCCGAGGCACTGGATCAATTTCCGCCGTTCGATGCTCATGTTCTCCGGCATGACGATGCGGACCTTGTAGCCCTTGAGCCGGCCGACGAGGGCGATGCCGATGCCGGTGTTGCCGGAGGTCGGCTCAACAATGATCGAATCGGGCCGCAG
>Ga0194113_10000776_pt1 | contig 42976 bp, 25 predicted proteins | sample TA2MahC200mmetaG_FD_146193 | JGI IMG/M metagenome (GOLD analysis project Ga0194113, IMG submission 146193) | Freshwater microbial communities from Lake Tanganyika, Tanzania - TA2015017 Mahale Deep Cast 200m | ecosystem: Environmental > Aquatic > Freshwater > Lake | place: Tanzania: Lake... | reverse complement strand
CAGCCGCTGCAGCGGCTCCTGGACCGCGAGACATCCCCCACGGTCACCCTCGCCGCCGCCCGCGCCCTGGCCCGCACCGCCGGCCCGCGGGCCCTCAACCCTTTGCGTGATCTGCTGAGGGGAACGGAGAGCGAGATCGCGCGGCGCGAACTGGCGACGGCCCTCGGCGACCTCATCAGCCGTCCCGGCCGCCTCTACAAGCTCCTGCAGGCCGATCCCATGAGGCAGGACGAGATCGTGGAGCGGGTGCTCCACCGCTGTCGCCGCCGGCTCGGCCGGCTTCGCGGCATGACCGATCCCGACCTGCACTACGCCACGCGGGAACTGGGCGAGGCTTTCGCGGACTTCGTGCGAGGCGACCACGGCGGCATGCTGCAAACACTCCTTCACGTCGCAACGCGCGCTCTGAAGCTCGCGCTTCCCGAGGCAGGTTCGTCCTCGTCGGTGGCGGCCGGTACCGTTCGGGACCTCATCGCACTGGACGACCGCATGGGCATGAGCTACGATCTGCTTTCCGGCATCGCCCATGACGCGCGCCACGAGGCGGCGTCCCGCGAGGACGCTCTGCTGGCGGTGGTCGCGTTCCAGGTCGCCATCCATCGGCTCGAACGGCTCGCGCGTGGTTAGCGGGCGACCCCGAGCGAGGCCGGGCGAAAAAAACCGCTGCAGAGGAGCGAACCCAAGAAGGTGATCTGCGTCACACTGACGAATCGGAGATTGGACCACATCCCCTACCCCCAAGAAGGAGCAAGGTCGATGCGTAACCGACAGGGCTTCACACTCATCGAGTTGCTGGTCGTCATCGCGATTATCGCCATTCTGGCGGCGATCCTGTTCCCCGTCTTCGCCCGAGCACGCGAGAAGGCCCGGCAGACGAGCTGTCTGGCCAACATCAAGCAGATCGGGCTCGGATGCCTGATGTACGCGACCGACTACGACAGCAACTACCCGCAGAACTGGTTGGGGCAGTGCGGCAACGCTCCCACGACGGGTGGCTATGACTGGCAGGAGACCACCCAGCCCTACACCAAGAACTGGCAACTGTACATCTGCCCTTCGGCGGACGTTCCGGGCCCTCAGAGCCCCGAAGGCCTGTTCCTCCACACCTGCAAGCCCACCAACAACCGCTCCGTCGGCTGCCGTCACGGCGGCTATGCGCTCAACTGCGGCCGCAACGACGGCGGCTGGCCGGACCAGCAATACGGCTGGGGTCCGGGCGGCAACTCGAGGTGGCGCTCGAAGAAGGAGACAACCATCGGCAACCCGGCATCGGTCATCATGATCAGCGAAAGCAACTTCGGGTGCATCATGTTCTGCGGCTCCTGGCACGCCGGCTACTGGAATCCCTGGCTGTCCACTCCCGTCAACAACGTCCGCTCGCAGCACAACGAGGGCACCAACAACTGCTTCACGGACGGGCATGGCAAGTGGCTGAAGAGGGACAACTTCACCAACGGCAATGCTCAGGGCGCGTACTTCTGGGGTGACGACCGGTAGACGACGTGGGGCAAACACAGGCGACCAGAGGGGTGCCGCAGAGGGACCGCGGCACCCCTCTCTTTCGGGTCCATCCGCGCCGTCGCGGCATGGGCTTGGCAACCTCCTCCGCCGTGAGCGCTCTCGAGCGCCTCGTACGTGGTTGGGTGGCCACCCCAAACGGAACCGGGACGGGAAAACCCCTACACCGAAACAGACCCAAGAAGGTGTTCCACGTCAGACTGGCGAACTAGGCATTGCCCCAATCCCATACCCACAAAGGAGAGATGCGCATGCGTAACCGACAGGGCTTCACACTCATCGAGTTGCTGGTCGTCATCGCGATCATCGCCATTCTGGCGGCGATCCTGTTTCCCGTCTTCGCCCGGGCACGTGAGAAGGCCCGCCAGGCCAGTTGCCAGTCGAACCAGAAGCAGATCGGGCTCGCCGTGATGATGTACGTGCAGGACTACGACGAGTCCTACCGCCACAACTGGCCGCAGCCCTCCTGGAACAGCTACATCCGCGACCACGCTCCATACATCAAGAACACCCAGATCTGGCTCTGTCCTTCGCTCGAGGGGGACACAGGATGCCCTTGCGGCTACGCCGCTGGGGCGGCAGACCCGACCTACATCCCGGACAACTACGCATTCAATCCCTTCACGACGCGACAGTGGTACGGCAACTTGGCCGGGAAGAAGCTCAGTTCCATACAGAGCCCCGCGGAGACCATCCTGTGCTGCGATGCTCGCCGCGGCGACTGGGTCCACACGGCCGAGTGGTGCTGGGGGGATGGCCGGGGCACCAAGGCGTGCAATCCCGGCATCGCGAACGTCCACAACGGAGTGGCGAACGCCGCCTTCCTGGACGGGCACGTGAAGGCGCAACAGGTGCCGAACGTCTCGCCAGGCAACGTCAACCCGGCGCCTCCGGGCAGTTGGCTCTGGAAGTGGGATCCGGACAACGGCTGGTGGAAGTACAACCAGGCGCCGTACACGTAGACCCCTCTGGCCAACGGTGTATCAGCTCGCGCCGGCCCTCCTCGCGGAGGGTCGGCGCAGTCGCTCCTACTACTGGGTCCCGCGTGCCCGGGCAGCCACCTCCTCCGCCGTCAGCGCCCGCGGGTAGATGACCACCTCATCAATGGCGCCGATCGTGCCCACGCCGAACCGCACCGGCGTCTGCGCGAAGAGCATTCTCCCCTCATCGAACGGTCGATCAACCACGGCCTTCCCGTCCACGTACATCCGCACGCGCCCCTCGAACATCGAGTAGCTCGCCGCGATGTGGTGCCACTGGCCGTCGTTGACCGGCACGTTCGAGCCGATGTCCGTGTGCAGATAGCCGCCGCGCTCGAAGGAGGCGGAGAAGCAGGGGTAGAGCTTCTCGTTGTGCAGGTAGATACCGTAGTTGCGGCGGACGTTCTCATTCAGGTACTTCGTCACGGGGAACTGCCAGGTGCCCGTCTCCCCAGTGAGCCTCAGCCAGAAGGCCAGCGTGACCTCATCCGGCAGGTCCAGGCAGGGCACGCCGGGGATCTGGGCGATGTGCTGCCCGTCGAACTGCAGCGCCGTCCCGTGCTTCCCCTCCACCCACTTCGGCTGATCGACGCTGCCGTGGTTGCCGAAGCCCGACTCGTCGTGGATCACCGTCCCCTGGCCCTCATCGAGCTTCCAGTGACCCACCGGGCCCGCATCCGGTGCCGCCGCGCGCACGCCGAGGCGCCCCGCCTCCCTGTACTCACGCCCGTCAACCGTGACCTCCGTCGTCAGACCATGCCACCCGGGCGTGGCGTCCGCCGGCACCGCAACCTCGAACTCCACCTCGCGCGTCTCATTCCCCGGGACCTGCACCTCCTCCGCCGTCGCCCCAAGCGTCAGCCCCTCAGCCGGCTTCACCCCGACGGTGAATGACTTGCCCTCGCTGAAGGGATTGCGTAGACGAACCGACAGCTTCCCCCTCGCCCCTCGAACGAGCATCGGCTGCTTCAGCTCGGCGAGCGGCCCCCGGCCCTCCGTTGCATCCGGCAGACCACGCAGGTAGACCAGGCTCTCGCTCAGAGGCAGGATCAGCACACCCTCCCGCGTCTCGTGCTCCTCCGAGTTGCCCATGATGTCGGTGACGCGCACGCGGTTCTTGCCGACGAACACGGACACCGACGCCGTCCCACTCGGGCACCACAGGGCCGCGACCCGTTCCCTCGGCGTGCGGAACATGCGGGCCAGGCACCGCGTGCCCACGTCCCACTCACCCTCCGGCTTCGCGCCCTCCAGGAGCGATGCCACGGTCTGGTGGGCGATGAACGCGGGCTTGGGAGTGAGGTCCTCGTAGCAGATGCCGTAGTTGTGCTCGCTGTAGAAACGGTCCGACCCGGCATCGTGCAGCCGGAACCACAGGAGCTTGTCCACGAGGCCGGTGCTCAGCGAGAGCACGTAGCAGCGTGGCAGCATGAGTGCCTGGCGCTCCTCGGTGGAGCCGCCGGGGATCTGCGTCGTCCAGCAGTTCTCGGTGTACCAGATGGGCCGCCGTCCCCCGTTCGCCTCGGCGAGGTCGGCGATGTGCTGCAACTCGCCGACGAGGTCGCTCTCCTCGGGCGTCGATTGCCGGTACGGGTGGATCGAGATGGCGTCACAGTACCGCGCCGCGCCCTGCTTCAGCAGTTCGTCGAGGAAGTCCATGCCCCAGCCGTTCTCCGTCGGCCCGGCCAGGCCCGGCATGAGCACGGTGCAGTTCGGGTTGCCGCGCTTCGCCGCCTCATACCCCACGCGCAGCACGTCCATGAACTCCTTCGGATCGGGCGTCGGCTCCCAGAAGACCGTGATGTTCGGCTCGTTCCAGATCTCCCAATGCTGGACGAGGTCCGCGTAATGGCGCGTCGTCTGCTCGACGAACTCGGCCCAGGCGTCCAGCTTCGGCTTGTAGACCCACGGCCGCTCCGCACCCTCCGGCGCGGTCGAGGCCCAGTTCGGCGGGAAGCCGAGCAACCCGAGGGTCTTGATCCCGTGCGCCAGAGCCAGCCGCGCCTCACGCACGCCGCTCGGCTCGGCGTTCTCGATGTCCAGGCCGTGGCCCGATGAGTCCGCGAGCTTCGGCCCCGTCTCGTCAAAGGACCAGTGCGCGATCAGCCCCTCTTTCGGCGGCGCAGCCTTCGCGGCCAGTTGCGCCACTTCGTCCGCCCCCAGCGCGCGGTCGTAGACCACCATCTCGTCCAGCGGCGCCGGGGAGCCTGCGCCGAGGACCAAGTCATCCTCGTTGGTCCGCAGCTTGCCGCCGTCGTGGTTGACGGAGGCCTTCAGCGCGCCATCGACGTACAGGCTCACCTTGCTCTCAGCCGCCGAGTAGCCTGCCGCGTAGTGATGCCACTGGTTGTCCCAGGCCGAGAAGTCGCAGCCGACGTCATGCCAACTGCCCGCGGGCATCTTCTCATAGCTGGCGGAGAAGTAGAACCGCCCGTTGTCGCGATGGAAGTAGACGCCGTAGTTGCGGTCGCCGGGACCCCACTTCAGCAGCGGGAACTGCCAGTTGCCGGTGCTCTGCGTGCCGCGTGCCCAGAAGGCGACGGTCACGGCGTCCGGGCAATCGAGGATCGGCTGGTGCGGGAGCCGGTACGGCTGCCCGCCCAGGTCCACCGCCTTCCCCACGGGCCCGTCGATGCGCCTCGGACCCTCCCATGCCCACACGCCCGGCGCCGCGTTGATCTCGCTCCAGCCGAAGCCGAGGCGCGTCCAGCGGAAGCCCGCGTCGCGGTTCAGCCGCCAGACCGTCGGCATCTCGGTGGCGCTGAAGCCGCCGATGTTGAACATGGAGCCGAAGTGCGACTCCGGATCAGCCGGCCGCTCAGGCAGCGGTTTCACGACCGCCAGCCGCGCGTGCCAGACCCTCTCCCGCTCTGGCGTGGTCAGCCTGAGGCGGACCGTGTACGCCCCCTGCCGGTCGGTTGGGTGCTCAAGGTGGCGGCTCACTCGCCCGCGAGGCGGGATCGACACGGCGCCGAGGTCGATGGCCTCCTCGCGCCCGAGCGACTCCGCCAATGTCATGCGCAGGCGGCCTTCGACCGGCTGATCCGCCGCGTTCGCGAAGTCGACATCGAGTGCGATCGGTTGACCGAGATCGAGGAGGTTTGCCAGCCGGCCGGTCGCCAGCGTGGCGTCCACGTAATCGGCCGCGACGGTACCGCAGGTGGCGCGGAGGTCGCTCAGATAGAGGGTACACAGCGGCTCGGCGTCGGGCTTTGACAGCACGCTGATCTGGCGGAGGTCTACCGGATGTAGGATCGGTAGCCTCCCTTCGCCGCGCCGCAGGAGGGCGGACCACCCCTCTCCCTCACCCACAGGTACCGTGAGCTGTTGCCAGTCCGTCGAGCCAAGCTGTCCCACATCCCGCCGGAACCAGCGCCCACGCGCATCCTCGATCTCCATCTGCAGTCGGCGGCCTGACCCGTCGCCCATCACCCACACGGACACCTGTTGGCACACGCCGCGAATAGCCGGCCCGGTGTGATAGGCCGACAGGTAGTAGCGCTGCGCGTCGCGGAAGTCGCCCACCAGCCGCAGGCAGCGGTCGAAGCCCTCCCGCTTCGGCTCCGAGACCGCCTGCAGCGTGCTCGACCCGAGCGTGTAGTTGATCCGGTTCCCGCCGACCTGCCAGCGTTCGGTGGAGGTGAGAGGATCGACTGAGAGGTCGCGGACCTCCGCCGAAGCGAAGCCTGCGAGGAGCAACATCAAAGCCGGCGCCATTGCTTAGTCTCCTTTGGAATTCGGGGACACGATCCCAGTTCGGTACCGCTGAACTGGGTCATGTCCCCGAATTCCCTACCCGTCGCCGTACACGGCGGCCAGACGGCTTCGCATCCGGTCCAGATCGAGCTGCAGGCTCTGCTTCTCCGCCGCGAACGCCACCGGGAACTCCGCCGCAAAGCGCTGCGCTACCGCCGCGAAGTGCTCGACGTACGCTTCCGCGAGCGCGTGCGAGTGCGGCGTCTTGGTGATCTCATCCAGGCGGCTTAGCACCGGGTTGTACGAGGTGCCCTGGCCGTACAGCAGCATCCCGGGGTACAACTCGACGAGGTCGGCGAGCGTCTCCTGCTGGGATTCGGGGACATGACCCAATTCAGACGTACCGAATTGGGATCGTGTCCTCGAATCCTCAGCCACATGCAGGATCGCCTGACCGATGGAGCGGTCGGGGTCGTAGGCCTGCGGGTTGTAGGCGAAGTCGGCCATCGTCAGCAGCGGCAGACGGTTGAGTTCGTTCTGCGAGTGCATGGGATTCGACATGTACCCCTCGCACACTTCGGCGAGGGCCGGGTCGCGCCCGATCACGGGCCCGAGGTGCATCGTCGGGTTCGCGTCGTTGACCGGGTAGTTGTCCCAGATGATCAGCCGATGGCCGACCGCCTCACGGAACGACTCCGCAGCCTTGCGCGTGATCCGGGAAGTGACGACTGCATCGCCCGTCCAGAAGACATACACCTCGGGGTCCAGCTCCCGGGCCCACGTCTGCAGGTACTCCCGCGCGGCGGGGTCTGCGCCCGTGCCCCAGTAGTAGGTCGGGCAGACGGTCATCTGTACATGAGGGTCGCGCTCGCGGAGGCGGGCGAGCAGCCGGTTCACGAATCGCGCCTGGCCCGCGGCGTCGATCCCGGCGCCGATGTCGTCGAACTGCACGTTGAACCACTGCACCTTCAGGCTCTGCATCCACGCGTAGTGCTGCCACAACAGGTCGAGGTCTTCCTCGCTGTCATAGCGCACGATTCGCGTTGAGCCGATGTTCGGGTTCATGCTGAAGCAGAACTGGATCGCGTGCGCCTGACACTCGCGGACGGCCGCCTCATACCCCCGCCGCTTCTCCTCGGGCAGCGGCTCCCACCAGCGGTTGCATTGCGGATGACCCCACGGGTAGTGCTCGAGGTCGCACATCGACCCGTAGCAGTTCATCAGGAAGTTCATCTTGTACCGCGCGAGGACGGGGATCTCGGAGAGGTACTGGTCCGGTCGCCAGAGCCAGCCCTTTGTGCCGCGCAGCCGGAAGCCCGGCGGTTGGCCGACCGGCAACGGCTCGGGCAGCGGGCGCTTCTGTACGGGCAGACGGACGACGAAGTCCTCAGTGATCGAGGGCGCAACGGTCGGCGCACAGTCCTCGGTCCCGATGGCGCACACCGCCAGCATGAACCACGGCGGCATGCCGACCGTGCCCTGCGGCGAGGCGTTCGCGATGACGATCTCGTTCTCACCAACGCGCAGAACGCCCGCCGGAATCGGCACGCGCTTGGACTCCCACTCGTGGGCGAAGGTGTTTGGGCCCTCCAGCAGGGCCGTCCCGTTCAGCGTCAGGCGGATCGGGCAATCGGTCCCCTGGTCGTCCAGGCGAGCGCGCAGATGCAGGAAGAGCGGCTCCTCCGCGAGGTGACTCAGAGTCACGGAAGCGCGCATGGTCGAGTGGGGGCCGGTTGGCTGTGCGTAGACGTAGTTGACCTGTGCAATGCCGTGTTGGACGCTGCCGTAGAGGCCCGCCGCACCGCCCGTGAAGTCGACGCCGAAGAGCCGCACGAGAGGGCGGGGCTGGGCCCCGGCGCAGGGCGTCAGCAGCAGAGCGGCGCACGCCAACCAGGGGGCCATCACGACTCACCTCCGCTCTCCGGGAACTCAGGGACATGACCCAATTCAGCCTCATCGAATTGGGATCGTGTCCCTGAATTCCCGGCCTCGACGGGTTTCCGCTGGATGATCAGCCCCTCAAGCTGCTCGTCCTTTGGCGGGCCGAACGCCAGGCTCGCGAGCCATCCTACGCCGTAGGTGACGACACTGCCGACGAGCGCGTACCAGAGGAAGGACACCTTCGTGAAGAAGCAGATCGGCACGAGCACTCCCACGCCGACCGCCCAGCCGATGATCGCCCCCTTGTCGTTCGCCCGGCGGGTGATCATGCCCAGCAGGAACAGCCCGATCAGCGGCCCTCCGACGAGGCCGATGGCCTTGTTGCTCGCCTCCAGTAGTGTGCCGAGGCGCTGCACCACGAAGGCGAGCCCCATGACCGCCAGGCCGAAGATGACCGTCCAGATGCGCGCGAGGGTTACCTGCTTCTCGAAGCCCTCGGCCTTCCCCCCTAAGCGCTCGTAGAAGTCCACCAGCGTGCAGGTCGTCAGCGCGTTGATGCCTGCCGAGATGGTGGACATGCTGGCCGCGAAGATCGCCGAGATCAGCAGCCCCGGCATCCCTCGGGGCAGCTCGGTGATGACGAAGTAGGGGAGGATGTAGTCTGCCTTGGGAATCGCCTTCGCCGCGATCGGGTCGCCGTGGACCCGGTAGAAGGCGTACAGCACGACCCCGGAGAGGTAGAAGGTGGCCGCGACCGGGATCACCGACGCCAGCTTCAGCCACAGTGAGCGCTGCGCAGCCTTCAGGCTCGACGCCGTGTAGTAGCGCTGCACCGAGACCTGGTCGGTCACCATCTGCACCAGGTGCATGAAGGCGCCGCCGAGGATCAGGCCCCAGAGGGTCACGCGGACCGTCGGATCGAGGCTGAGGTCCAGCGTGAACTTGTGCCCTTCCAGCCCGAGCCGGTACGCCCCGCCCACGCCGCCGGGAATGCGCGATAGCGCGACCGCGAAGATGATGAGCTGCCCGCCGAAGAGCACCGCGAATTGCATGACATCGGTCCAGATGACCGCCTTCATTCCCCCGAGCGTGGTGTAGAACGTCGTCAGCACGGCGGTCGAGACGATCGTGAACCACAGCGGCAAGCCCGTCACCTGCTGCAGGGCCAGCGCCGGCGCGTAGGTCGCCAGCCCAAGCCACAGCAGCACGCGGATGATGAAGAGGGCCGACGCCAGCGTGCGCACTCCGATGGAGAAGCGCTCCTCGAGGTACTGATACGCCGTGTAGAAGCGCGACTGGTAGTACAGCGGCAGGAAGACCAGCGTGGCGATGGGCGTGGCAATGAAGAACGCCAGCGATACCAGCGCAAACGAGATGTCATGCGCGTAGACCTCGCTCGGCGCGCCCAGGTACGTGATCCCCGAGAAGAGCGCCGCGATCACCGAAACCGCCACCACCACCGACCCCATGCTCCGCCCGGCGAGGAAGTAGTCCTTCGTCGTCTTCTGCTCCTTGACGAACAGCGCCCCCACTCCCACCGAGGCGAGCAGATAGACGATGAACAGCGCGTAATCTAGCCAGGTGAAGTGGCTCAACCGTGGGTCAGTCCCTTCGCGCGGCCCCGAACTCGTTCGGTCGGCCCGTCTTTCGAGCGGGCACCGAGGGCAACCTCCCGGGGCGGGCTCACGGTGGCGGTGGACAACGTCAGGAGGAGTGGGTACAATGTGGTTGGCGGATGGCGTCGGCTCCGCCGAGGAGAGCCAACGATGACCTGCACGTACACTGTGCTCTTGCGCCGCGAGCCGGAGGGTAGCTACACGGTGCTGGTGCCCGCGCTACCAGGCTGCCTCACATATGGAGAGACAATCCCCGAGGCGCTGCGCATGGCTGAGGAAGCGATCGGCTGCCATGTCGAGAGCCTCATGCTTCAGGGCGAGCCGGTGCCGGAGGAAGGCTCGGTGCTAAGCATCGATGCAGAGGGGCTGACGGAGGCCTTCGTGTTCCGAGTGACGGCGCCGATTGAGGTCGAGGCCCCGACCACCGCGTAGCCGCCGTGCTCCGCCGACTGCCTGAAGGCGCCCACCTCCTCCTCGCCGAACCCTCGCGCCATGGATGTCCGTCCCCGCGCGCTGATTCTCGGGCTGCTGCTGGTGCCGCTGAACTGCGTGTGGCTGTCGCAGATGGAGATGGCCACGCAGTACTCGGCGGGCTACGGGGGCGGTCCGTACCCTACGACCTTCAGCCTCTTCGCCAACGTGGTGTTCCTGCTGGTGGCGCTGAGCCTGCTGAACGCCCTGCTGCACCGTCTGCAGCCGGACTGGGCGTTGCGCCGGAGCGAGCTGATCGTCGTCTACCTGATGCTGTGCATCGCCTCGGCAGTTGACGCCATCGACTGCCTCGACGTGCTGTTCCCCATGCTCACCCACCTGCACCGCTACGACGATCCGCTGGCCGGGCGGCCCTATGGCCGCGAGTTGCTCCCGTACGTGCCCGACCTGTTCATCGTCCGCGATGCCGACGCCGTGACGGCCTGGCACGAGGGTGGCGGAGGCTTCTGGACGGTGCGGACACTGCACGCGTGGGCCGGGCCGCTGCTGCTGTGGGGCGGGTTCGTGTGCGTGATGCTCTGGGTGATGCTCTGCCTGGCGGGGATCCTGCGGGGCAAGTGGATCGAGCAGGAGCGGCTGAGCTACCCTATCACGCACATCCCGGTGCAGGTCGCCGATCCGCACCTCGGCCTGTTCCGCGAGCGTCTCTTCTGGGTCGGCTTCGCGGTAGCGGCCGGCATCAGCCTCCTCAACGGGCTGTCCGTCCACTTCCCCATCCTGCCGACCGTGCGCGTGAAGTACTGGGACCTCTCGCCCTACTTCGTCGGCCGTCCGTGGAATGCGATGGGGTGGACGCCGATCTCGTTCTACCCCTTCGGGATTGGACTGGGCTACCTGCTGCCGCCGGATCTGCTGTTCTCGAGCTGGTTCTTCTACTGGTTTCTGAAGGTCGAGCACATCTTCTCCTCGGCGGTTGGCTGGCTCGGGTACGATGCGCAGGCGCCCTACATTGAGGAACAGGGCTTCGGAGCGTATGTCTACGTCGCGGTCTTCGGCATCTGGCTGGGCAGGAGATACTTCGCCGAGGTCTTGAGGCAGGCGTTCCGTGGCACGGGCGGCCCGCCCGTGAGTCGTGACCTGCTGTCCATGCGCACGTGCGTTCTCGGTTCGCTCGCCGGGATGGTCGCGCTCACGGGGTTCTTCATCTACTTCGGCATGTCGGCGTGGCTGGCGATCGCGGCCTGGGCCATCTACTGGGTCCTGGCGACCGCGGTCACCCGCATGAGGGCCGAACTCGGCCCACCCGCCCACGATCTGCATCGCGGCGGGCCGGACTTCATGCTCACCAGCCTGCTGGGCACGAAGCTCATGGGCCCGCGCAACCTGAGCCTGCTGACCTGGTTCTACTGGTTCAACCGCGCCTACCGCAGCCTCGCTATGCCGCACATGCTCGAGGGCTTCGCGATCGCGCGCCGACAGGGCTTCCGGGACCAGGCCGTCACGCTGGCGGTCATCCTCGCGGGCATCGTGGGCACCTACGCCACCTTCGCGGCTCTGGGGTACTTCGGGTACACGCGGGGGGCGGAGGCCAAGATGGCGTGGCACGCCACGGGCTTCGGCTGGGAGGCCTTCAACCGCCTGCGGGGCTGGATCAACAACCCGACCTCACCCAACCTCGCCGCCATGGGGGGCGTGGCGGGCGGCCTGCTGTTCGCGGCGGGCCTGCACCAGATGACGACCCGCTTCCTCTGGTGGCCGCTGCACCCCTTGGGCTTCGCGATCGCGGGCAGCTACTCGATGGCCACCATGTGGTGCCCGATGCTCATCGCCTGGACCGCGAAGATGACACTCCTGCGGTTCGGCGGACAGTCGTGGTACGTGCGCGCGCTCCCCTTCTTCATGGGCCTGCTCATGGGCGACTACCTCCTCGGCTGTGCGTGGCCGATCCTGGGCTGGGCGATGGGCAGGACGGTGTACAGCTTCCAGCAGTAGGCGAGCGGAGAACGCCGACAGGCGCCCCACCCTTGGCGGAACGCCTGCCATGCGTCTCGTTCTCAGCCGGCGACCGCCGGCCGTGGGGCTAGTTTCACGGCGAGCACCCGGCGAGTATCAGCCCAAGTGTCGCAAGCGCGAGCAGCAGACCAATGAGCAGTCTCATGGCATGCACCCCCTGACCTGACTTCCCGACTACGATACACTTCTGCGTCGCTGTGCAAGTTTCCTGCCTGAGGCGCGCTTTGGGCTCCGATCGCTCTACCCGCCAGTTGCCGACGGCCTTGCTCGTGCGAGGGTCAGGGCACGGTGCGGAAGATCACGTAGGGCTCGCAGCGCTCAAGGAACTGCACCCGACTCGGCGCGCGGGTCTGCAGCTCCGCCCACTCACGGCTGCGAACGATGCCGACCATCGCAGGCGGGCGGCTGAAGACGGCCTCCGCCTGCTCGTAGGGGTAGTACAGCCCGCCGAGCCGGCCCTCATTGCCCGGATAGTCGTACTCGGGGACGAAGTAGCCGACCGTGATGACGCGGTACGGGTAGTAGAAGACCGACGCGCAGGGCGTGTAGCCATAGCAGACGAGGGTCTCGCCGTGGCGTGCGTAGCGGGCGGCCGTGAGGAGGGGGACCTTGTCGGAGACGTAGTACGGGTTGCAGTCCTTCGCGACGTATGAGGCGAGGTGCAGCAGGCCGAGGGTCCAGACGGCGGCCGCGGCCACGGCAATCCCCCGCCGGCCGCGAAGCGTGGACCAAATGACCGCTCCGCCGGCCAGGAGACCAAGGGCGGTTGCCACGGGGATGAGCGGTACCGTGGGTAGCCCACATAACGTCAGGAACCGCGGGACGAAGAACGGCACGCCAACGCCGGCGGCGGCGAGGAACGCGCCGAGCGCGAGGAGGCTCCAACGCCCGCCGGGGCCCGCGACGTGCCGGGCAACCAGCATCGCCAGCGCCGGGATGGCGGGGATGATGTACTGGAAGAACTTCACAGGCGGCGGGATGTAGACGAGGACCGTGAGCGCGACCCAGATGAGCAAGAGGACGGACAGCCGGCGCGCCGGGGAGTCGGGGCCGCGCGCTTCGCGGAGGGCCTGCCAGACGGCGCCGGGGACGCAGACGGTCCACGGGATGACTCCGCCGACCAGGAACACGATGACATGCCACCAGGGCTGCTGCCCGGGCGCGATCACCTGGCGGGTGATGCGCCAGAGGTTCTCGTGGCCGAGGAAGAAGGCCGTCGAGCCGGGATTGGCGCGCTCGCAGACGGCGAACCAGGGCACCACGATGAGCGCGAAGACCGCCAGTACCGGGAGCCAGGGCACCTGGGCGAGGGCGCGGAGCCGGTGCACGAGCGCGAGGTAGATGACGAAGGCGCCGCCGGCTATCACGAGAGCGATGGGACCCTTGACCAGGATTCCGAGCGCGGCGGCGACGGCAGCGAGGACGTAGTAGTGACGGCCCTCGGGGCCCTTCTCCGACGCCAGCCAGGCCCACCAGGCGGCCGCGGTGACGGCGAGGGCCAGAGGCGTGTCGAAGCGGACATAGCGGGCCATGCCGAACCAGACGCCGCAGGAGGCCAGGACCGCCGCGGCGAGCAGCCCCTGGCGATGGCCAAACGCGTGGCGCGCCATCGCGTAGACAAGTGCCGTGCAGAGGGCCGCCGTCAGCATGGTGGGCAGGCGAGCGGCGAACTCGTTCTTCCCGAGCAGCGCGAAGCTGGCCGCGTTCATCCAGTGCAGCATCGGGGGCTTGTCGAGGTAGACCGCACCGTTGAACCGAGGGGTCACGAAGTCGCCGCTCGCCACCATCCCCCAGGCGACCACGCAGTAGCGCGGCTCGTCCCGCGAGACCAGCCCGAGGCGACCGAGGCCGAGGCCGTACACCAGGCAGGAGGCGGCGAAGACCACGGGCGTGGCATGTCGCGGCCAGAAGCGCGCGAGCCAAGAGGTGGAGGGTGAGTCAGGAGGCGTCTCGCTCATAGAGACAAGGGTCCCTCTGGTCCTCTATGGCTTCCCGACCTGCAGGGGACTCACCTCCACGATGGCGCTGTCGGCGGCGAAGCCAACGTGCGTGATCGAGGCGAGGGGGCGAGCGAGCTTGGCCTCGAGGGTCACGCCGCAGGTCGTGAACGACACGGTCTGCTGGTCGAGGTCGATGGTCACGGTCAAGTCCGTGACCTTCCCCATAGGCGCGTCCACCTTGGCGCTGGTCGTCTTGGCGCCGGTCGCGAGTTCGTCCTCAATGATGAGCGCGGTCTGGGGCCGGAAGCGGATCCCGCACTTCACAAGCTGGGCGTCCGCCGGACCGTCACCGAAGGCGACGAACCCGTTCTGGAGGAAGCCCGTGCCATCCTTGACGCGGATTCTGGTGCTGAGGACGATCTTGCCGGTCAGGGGCGCCTGCAGCTGGTTGAGAGCGAGGCAGACCGTCTTCTCACCCTTCGCCTGGAGGCGGTAACCGAGGGGCGCCTCGACGACGCGGCAGCCGGACACGGTCCCAAAGTCGGCGCTCTTGTCCACCTCGGGCGGCTTGAGGTAGTTGGGCTCCTCGGGTTCGTCGGAGATGGTCTGCAGCGGCTCGGCCTCATCCAGGGGCTGCAGGCCGGTCGTTGAACCGGGGCCGAGGCAGAGCAGGGCGCCATCCAGGGTGGCCATGAACAGCCGCCCGTCTGCCGCGATGAGGCCGTCGAAGACCGGCGGGCTGGGGAGCGAGTAGCGCGCGAGGGGCTTGCCCTCGGCGGCGGAGACGACCCAGAATCGGCCGCCGTACTTGCCGTCGAGGGCTTCGGCCTGCTTGATCAGGCGGGCCTGGACGTCGGGATCGTCGGGCAGGCGGAAGGCCTGGCGCTCGTCGATGAAGTCCGGATGGCCGGCCACATAGAGCGTGTCCCCGGCGAGGGTCATCGCACGCACCTGCAGCGAGGGCTGACTCACGATCCACGGGTAGCGGGCCGCCGTCAGGTCCTCGATGGGGAAGTAGCGCCGCAGCTTCCAGTCCGAGACGTTGGCGGCGTTCTTGTCCAACCGCGCGTTCATCTCGCCATTGGCCTTCTGCACGCGCTGGATGGCCTCGGGAGTGACGTACTTCTCGGCGGCGAAGAGCTGGTACTCGAGCACCGAGGCGTTGACGAAGTACTCGGGCTTGCGCCCGTAGCCGTAGACCCGCTGGTCGTCGAACACGAGGATGCGCCCCGACGGCACCATCCGCTCGGCCTGGAACCAGCCGCCGTAGCCGCCGGCCACCCGCCGGCCGAAGGTCCAGAAGGAGCGGTGGTACCAGGAGTCATCGAGGAAACCGATCTGACAGAACAGGTGCGAGCCCTCGGCGGGCTGCTGATCGACGGTCTCGACGGGTATCTCCAGCCGCTTGCCCTCCGGGTCGATCTTCTGTGAGCGCATGTAGATGTACTGCCCGTCCGAGGAGAGGACGTCCGAGAGGGCAACGGGCATGTGCAGGCCTTTCACCTGGGTCTGCATGTTCTCCCCGGTGTCGGGATCGCGCTCGTCCATGACGGTCTCGGAGAGCTTGCTTCCGGTGAGGGGATCGAGCCTGAGCAGCCGAATGCCGCCGTCCAGGAAGATCGAGCGGCCCGCCGTGCAGTAGAGCGTACCGTTGTGGATCAGGACGCTGCCATGGACGGGCCAGGCGGACTCGAGCTGATCGAAGGCCACGACCCGCCGGTCCATCGGCGCGGCCCGGTAGCGCCACGACAGGGCGCCGTCAGAGGCGCGCAGCGCGTACACGTGCCCATCCGCCGAGCCGAAGAGCACGAGGCCGCGATACAGGGTCGGAGGGGAGTCGATCCGGCCGCCAGCGGTGTAGGTCCAGAGGGCTGTGCCGGTTCTCGCGTCGAGAGCGTGTAGTGTGTGCGCGTCAATGGAGGCGACGAGGACCTGTCCGTTCGCGACGACGGGCGGCGTCAGGCGGCCGCCGATCTGCGCTTTCCAGGCAGCGTCTGGGGTCAATGAGGCGGCAGCCGAGGTTGCACCGCTACGGCCCTCGTCGTGCCGATAGGTCGGCCAGTCGCCCGGCGCGGTTGCCTCCTCGGACTGGTAACCGTAGGCCGGGCCGCGCTCCAGGCGGGCTTCGTCGGTCAATAGCGCTGCGTCGGGTTGCGCGGCGGGAACGGGAGTCAGGGCGCTGAAGCCGTTCAGCTTTGACTCGAGGTAGCAGCCACACGACTGCATCGGTGCGTACAGCATGCCGTTGGCCGGCAGCACGCCGTAGATGCAGCCGCCGCGCACCCAGTGGTGAGGCTCCCAGTGCTTCGCTGCGGGGTCGATGAACTCGACGCCCGTACGGGAGGTCAGCAGGTAGCGATCCGTCGCCTTGCTCGGGTAGCAGCGGTGATGGAACCAGTAGGTCTGCGCGTCGCAGGGGAACTCGCTCTTCACTTCCCCGGTGAGAGGGTCATAGCCAACGAAGTTGCCCGGGTCGTTGCCCGCCGCGATGGCGCCCGTCCAGACGATCCCACCGACGACGAATAGGTCCCTGAGGGATTGGTGGCCGGACGGGAGCTGAGGAGCTTCCCAGAGCTTGTGGCCGTCCGTCGCCGAGAGGGCGGTCATCGTGCCGTTGTTGCCGGCGAGCAAGACCACATCCTGGTAGAGCAACACGCGGACGCCCGTGCTCGTGACCACAGGCACCGTGGCCTTGATCGGCTCACTCTCCCAGAGCGGCTTGCCGTCCGTTAGGCTCAGGGCGATGGCCTTCGCGCCGTCGTAGAAGACGACGCGGGTCGCATCCGCTGCCGGTGAGCACGGGGCGACGGGCTGCTCAGCCCGCCAGAGCTGTCTTCCCGATTCGAGGTCATAGGCGGTAATGCCGCCGGGCTCGCCGTTCCAGGCCCACTCGCGGTTGGCGCGGTTGGAGTTGTCCCAGACGTACGTATCGCGCCGACGCCACTGCAGGAGCTTCGATGCATCGGCGGCCTTGATGGCCAAGAGCGTGTTGCCGGTGACGACGATCTCCCCTGAGCCCTCGCTGCCTGCGAAGGTCCGCATGGTCTCGCCGGTCGCGGCATCAAGCGCCAAGACCGGGCCATCCAGGGAGAGGGTCACGAACACCGTGTCATCCACCGCGACCAGGCGACGGAGGAGATGCGCAGGGCCGCTCTTCAGCGGCCACTGCTGCGTGTTCCAGGTGGAGATCTCGCGCTTCCACAGGGGCGTCCCGCTGAACGCGTCGCGAGCGATGAGCCGCCACTTGCTGGGGAGCTGGATCGAGGCGGTGGGGCCCTCATCGAGGACGTAGAACAAGCGCCCGTTGGCTGTGACGAGGGAGGTCATGCTGGCCATGTGGTCGTGGTGACGGGCCCAGCGCGGGCCGGCGACCCACTGCAAGCCGCGTGGCGGGCCGACCACTTCGTCCCTGGCGACCGGGTTGCCGGTGGAATCGTGCAGGTAGTGGGTCCACTCGTCGATGTCGCTCGGTCGGGGCTTGATCGTCTTGCGCCACTGCCCGTCGCGCCGCACGAAGGCCATGCCGGTCGGCGCGAGCGCGCGCGTTACTTCGGCGATGTCGGGCAGGCTGCCGTCCGTGCAGACCAGCAGGTTCACCAGGTTGTCGGCGTACGGGAGATGGGCGCCGTCCCAACGATCCACCGCGACCGGCCCGTAGAGCCCCTGCCCCTGTATCGCGGCGCGCGCCTTCTGCACATCCGCGTCGGTTTTCTCCAGCCCTTGGACCATGTAGCTGTCGTTGACGTGGAGGGCAGCCGTTAGCCGTCCATCCCCGCAGCCGACATGGACGATGAGACCGCCCTTGACGCCCGTCGCCTTTAGGATGCGCTGGGCAAGTGTCGCGACATCGTCGTCCTGCGCGGACGCCAACGCGTGCAGCACGAGCGCTGCACCCGAAATGAGGACGCCAACGGCAATGACACGCTTCAGTGGCATGGTGCTCCTCCTCCTGGAACAGGAACTGGCGGACGTCGGGCAGGCTAGCCGGCTTCGATGGCGCGGATCCTCGAGCTGCACTGCCGGCGCTCTGGTGAGTGGCGCGGGAGGCGTTCGAGCACCCCACGCAGGTAAGTGGCGACTGCGGGGCCGTAGCCCTTCTCGATGGCCTGATCGATGACCCGTCCGGTCGCGGCATCCCATGGGGTGGGCTGCAGCCGGCAGAGACGAACGAAGTAGGTCCACAGGGCCTCGTCGCAGTTGGACTCGCAGCGGCAGAGGAATTGCGCGGCCAGAGCCCTTGGGGCGTGGCTGGCGCACGCGTGAAGGGCGCTCGCGCGCTCTGCCTTGGGGACCAGGTCCGGGTGCCCGGTCGCATGGGCGAGTTCGCCCAGGTCGAGCAGCAGCAGAGCCGCCTCCTCAAGCGTTGGGTCCCGGCCCAGAGCGTGCCGCACATGGGCTCTGGCGGAAGCCATGAGGTCACGGGCACGTTGGTCGGACGTCTTGCCGCTGATCCCGCGGGTGAGCCGGTGAACGAGCGCTCCGTCAACGCCGAGCGCCATGGCGATCGTGACGGCGGCCGCCGGGCCGAACACCTCCGCCGCCATGTCCAGCCGTTCCGGCGCGAGTTCGAAATGCAGTTCGACCAGTTGCGTGCGAGCTTCGTGAAGGTGGCTGGCCGCTACTGCTCGGTTCGCCTCCGCTACAGGAGGCATGTGCCGCTCGCAGTAGAGGGCCTGGGGGCCTGCATACGAGCAATCGCGACACAGGGGCACGCGGCAGGCGGCGCATTCGTCCTCCGTCCGGCGCGCAGGGTGCGCGAGGCAGACCCTCACGCTCCTAGCGACCTCGTCCGGCTGCGCTCGTGATAGCGCCTCCTTCGCCCCTGGGTGGTCCGGCTCCAAGAGCAGTGCCTGTCGCCACTGTTCCGCGGCGGCGGACGTCCGGCCCAGCCGGTACTCCGCTACACCCAGGTTGTGGTGCCCGCGGGCACCGAAGGGGTCCATGAAGATCAGCTTGGTGAGTGTGTCCACGGCGCCGTCCCACCGCCCAGCCTTGGATTGAGACTGGGCGAGAGCGACAAGTGGCGCAGCCTCCAGGGGCGCCTCCAGGCACACGACCTGTGACTGCTCGATCGCCGCCTCGATGGCGCCCTCCACGAGCGACTGCCTGGCAGCCGCCACTCCGGCAGCGACGCGCTCGGATATCGATACGTCGAGCCGAATAGGCTTCCCGAGGTCGGCAAGGAGCGTCTCGGTCTGCTGCCTGGTTTGCCCTCCCAGTTGCAGCAACGCGGCCGCGAGCCATAGCTCCGCCTTCTTGCCGGCGGCGAGCAGGACGGGCTCCTCGGACACGGGCTGGCCCAGGCGAACCAGAGCCCACATGGCGGCTGTCCGCACCTCGAGCGCCGGGTCGTCGAGCGCCTGGACGAGCGCCGACACGGCGGCGCCGTCTCCGATACGTCCAAGCAGCACGGCAACGGACCGCCGAATGCCTCTGACGGGATCGGCCAGGAGAGGGATCAGCGGTGCGACGCACCTCGGCTCGGGGCAGAGCTCCAGAGCCATCACCGCCGCCTGCCGGACTTGCGGCCGCTCATGTTGGAGTTGGCCGATAGCCAGCGACAGCGCCGGGCCGCCCCAGTGGCCCAGCACCGCGAGCAGCCTCCGGCGACCATCCTCGGAGGTCGAGGCGTCGGATGCGAACATCGTTCCGATGGCCGGAAGGCAGTCGGGCCCAATCGCCGCCAACGCCCGTTGGGCATGCAACTGCTCCCAGGCCCGGCCATGCAGGTACACGTCCACGAGGACGTCCGCAGCCTCCGACGCACGAAGCGCGCCGAGCGCCCGCAGGCCCGCGGAGCGGTCACCCTCGTAGGTGCGGACCCACTCAAGCAGAGGCGGAACGCTCGCCCTGCCCTGCGCGACGAGCGCCTCTACCGCTTGGTCGGCCAGGAGGGCATCGGCCGAGCCAAGGTCAGCGAGGCATTGGTCGATGGTCGCAGGGGGGACTCCGCCCACTGCGGCCGGGCTTGGGGCCTCGTCGTGCACCACCGGAGGAGGCTCTTTCGCACCAGCGCTTGAGGCGGCAATGCCAAACCTCTTGCGGCAGGTGTCGCAAACCAGGACATGCCCGCCCAGGCACTCCGCCAGCCGCTGCATGTCGGCCCTCACGACGGGCACCCCAAAGGCCTCTCGGTATTCGTCCGCGATCCAGTCGAGGAAGAGCGGCCGCTTCGCGGCGCGCTCCAGCGGCACGGTCGAGGCCAATCGGTCGATCACAGGACCTCCACAAGTCTCACAGTGCACCGTAGCTCCCCTCCTCGAACCCGTGCAATTACCGGGCCGCTCCGTCCCTACCGCCCTTCCAGCAGCGCGACGGCGAGGATCGCCTCGGCGACCTCCATTGTCCTCACCGCGTCGGCGAAGTTCGAGCCGGGCTGCTTACCGGCCTTCAGGCAGTCGATGAACTCGCGGTTCCTCCCGGCGAAACCCGCGTAGACGTGGAACTCCTCGCTCCCGGCGACGGTGCGGGTATCGAACTCGGTGCCGGTCACGTCGCCATCCGCGTAGAGCCGCCCCTTGCCCTCGTGCTCGGCCTCGGCGCAGATGCCGGGGGCGTGCATCTGGACGCGGAAGATGCGCCGGCCGCTGGTCCAGCTGTTGACCAGGAGGCCGGTCGCGCCGTTGTCGAAGGTGAGGACCGCGAGGATGAAGTTGATGTCGGGGGTGCCGATGCGCTTCGTGGTGCACTGGATGTCAGCGACCTCGCCGCCGCACATCCAGCGGAGCGTGTCGATGGCGTGCACGCCGTCGTCCATCATGTGATCGCGGGCACCGAGGAACGGCTGCGGCGCGCACTTGTAGAACTCGCAGACCGCGTGGGTGATCGGGCCGCGCTTCAGGCACTCGTCCCGTAGCATGACCACCATCGGGCACGTGCGCCGCTGGAAGCTGACTTGGGTGATGACCCCCTTCTGCTCGGCGACGTGGGCCAGCGCGCGGGCCTGATGGATCGAGAGGCCCATCGGCTTCTCGATGTAGAGGTTCAGCCCTTGCTCCAGGCACCACATCCAGATGTCATACATGAGATGCGGCTGGCCGATGGCGTACACCGCATCCGGCGCGATGTCCTCGGCCATCGTCCGGTAGTCGGTGTAGCGCTTCTCGACGCCGTACTTGTCGGCGGTCGCGTTGAGGCGCTGCACATCAAGGTCGCAGATCGCCGCGATCTCGACATCGCTGAACGAGGCGAGCGAGGGATAGTGAACCGTGTTCGCCATCCCGCCCGCGCCGATCATCGCGATGCGGACTTTGCGAGGCTTCTTCGGGGGTCTCTCGGGCAAAGGGCCTCTCCCTTCTGGCGGCTACTCGTAGCCGAACTTGGGGTCGAACCAGCCCTGGCGGCAGAACTCGCGCACCGGCTCCCCACGGCGCCGATAGCAGCAGTCGCCGCCCGTCGCGGCGTACTGCATGGCGCGCTGGACGTATGCAAGAGCGGCATCGCGCACTGCGAGGGGGCGGGGCGAGAGCGAGGGGACCTCGAAGTTGAGCGGGCCCTCGTAGCCGATCTCACGTACGGCCGCCATCAGACCCGGCCAGTCCACCGTGCCCTCGTATGGGACGCGGTGCTGGTCGCCGCTGCCGTCGTTGTCGCTGAGGTGCAGGCAGAAGAGGTGCGTTCCGCAGGCGGCGACCGTCTCGCGGGTGGGGAGCTTCGACATGTTCGCATGACTGGAGTCGAAGCAGATACCGATGTGCGTGGGATCGACGGCCTCGGCCAAGGCGACGAGTTCGGAGGGGTGCACGCCGAACTCGGGTGGCACCATGTTCTCCACCGCCAGACGGACGCTGGTGTCGGCACAGACCGGGGCGAGGGGGCGAAGGCTCTCCGCGAGGTTCGCGCGGACCTGGCCGACCGCGCTTAGCTGTCCCCGCCGCAGCCAACCGGGATGCAGGACGGCGTTGCGGACGCCAAGGCGGCTCGCCAGGCGCAAGTGCTCGGCGCAGCGCTCCACCATGTCCGCGCGTTCGTCGGCATCGGCGCTCGCGAGGTTCAGGTCCATGAAGAGGTGACACTGCCAGGGCGTGATGCCCAGCTCCTCGGCGAGCGTCCGCCAGGCATTGCCGCGCGAGGCGTCGGAGCGCCACAGCTCGCCGAAGTGCTCGCAGGAGAGGTCGATGGCGGCCCAGCCGAGGTCCGCGATGTGCCGCAGGCAGTCCTCGGGCGAGAGGTCCCAGTAGAGCGAGGTCCAGATGCTGAGCGTGTACTCACCGGCGGAAGCGTGCGCGGGCAAGGGTCACCTCGCTCCGACCGCGCCCCGGGGGCCGACGGTCGAGAGGTCGATGGGGCGGAAGCCGAGCTTCAGGGCGGGCGAGTCGGGCTTCAGGCGGAAGTCGTGCTTCTCGACATCTACGAAGAGCGGGTCCGCGATGAGGCTGTGTTCGTCCTGGCCCGCAGCCTTCCATTCGTCGAACGTCTTGCCCGCGAAGTCGATGGGCTGCCCGGCGGCCTGCCAGTAGAGGTTGCGGTCGAGGCGGAACTGGTTGTTGCTCCAGTTGCCGGCGAGCAGGGGGCCTGTGGTCCAGTAGACGATGTTGCCCTCGATGAAGAAGGAGAGGTGGTCCTCGTTGCGGGTGCGTTGGAGCTGGTGCTCGAGACTGTTGACGAGGATGTTGTTGCGAACCGTGTTCTCGCGGCCGTAGTGCTGGTGGAAGCTGCCCGTCTTGGTGTTGTAGACGATGTTATCCTCCAGGAGCATGTCGCTGGAGCCCTCGTCCGTGTACAGCCCCCAGCCGCCGTAGGAGTAGGACTCGACATCGTGGATGAGGTTGTGGGTCAGGCGCGTGCCGGGCGAAATGCCAAGCGAGTAGATGCCGCCCATGTCGCACAGCAGCCCGTGGCCGAGGTCGTGAATGTGGTTGTACTCTATGGCATTCCGGACGGCGTGGCTCTCCCCGTAGCCCCATGTCCAGCCGACCGAGACGCCCGTGTAGTAGAAGTCGCCGATGTCGTTGTGCACCACCGCGTTGTCCCCGCTGTCCCCGATCCAGACACCGACAGCCGGATGGAACACGCGCCCACCGTGGGTGATCTCGTTGTCCGCCACGACCGTCGCCCTCGTGCCGTGGCCGATCTTCACCCCGCCTGCGCCGAGGTCGGTGAGGAGGTTGCCCACGATCTCGTTGCCCTCACAGGCCTCGACGAGGTCTACCGCGTAGGTGCCGATGTGAGCGATGGTGCTATCCCGGAGGCCGCAGCCCCGGCAGTTGGTCAGCAGCACCGCGCCGGGCACATTGACTGCCGCCTGAGGTGCGCCGGACTCGTTCTCCGGAAGCGTCCACTCGCAGTGGGCAAGCGTCAGGCCGCGCAGGTGGACCTCCTCGCAGCCCTCGAGGCGGATGAGCTGCTGCAGGACGGGGGCGACGATATCGGCGGTCTCGGGAGCCTCGCCCGGCAGCGGGTAGTAGTACAGGATGCCGGCCGGGCGGTCGAGGTACCACTGGCCGGGCGTGTCGAGGGCTTCGACGACGTTCTCAACCCAGTAGCGGGCCGGGCCGCCCTTCTTGGTGTCCTCCAGCTTGAAGACGCTCGGCTTGGCGAAGGTGACGAGGTCGCCTTCGATGCTCTCGATGGGCAGGCGCGAATCGACCCAGCGCGTGAAGGCCATGATCTCGACATCCGAGAGGTTGCGCCAGTTGGGGTCGAGTTCGCCGGGCACGAAGCGCATCTGCCGGTTGCCCTCGTTCCAGGGCGCGTCTGCCGGCTTGTCGGCGAACCCGGCGAACCAGTACATGCCCTCCTTGGGTAACCGCGGGCGCTCGCGGCGCTCGCCGTTCACCCAGAGCTCGCGGAAGTGCCAGTCGCCGCTCTTCACCTCGGGCAGCTCGGCGGCCCAGACAGCGTGGCCATTCAGCTCCGCAGGCTTCCAGCCAGTGATCGCGCGGCCGCCGCTGACCTCGACGCGCTCGCCGTGGTACGCGGCGAAGGTGGTAGGGCACTCGCGACTGCCAGAGTGGGCTGCAGCGAGGACCAGGGGCTCCTTCAGCACGTGCCGGCCGGCGCGGATGAAGACGCGGACGGCGCGGTCCTTGCCGCCGCCGGCTGCGCGTACGTCGGCGACGGCCTGCGCGGCACGGGGGATCGTGGCGAAGGGGCCGTCGGTGCCCGCAGCGTCCGGTGCCTCGAGGCGACCTGACCAGGCGTCGTTGCCGTTGGTGGCGACGAAGAAGACGATGGGCTCAGCAGCAGAGGCGGCGCCGGCAGTGGCGTTCAGCAGGGCAGTCACGATGGGAAGCATGGCGGACACCTCCACAAGGGCGGAAGCTCAACGCAGCGGGAGTGGTTTCCGTGCAAGGGGGGACGCGTCCTTCGTGCCCGCTCCCTGCGTCGGCGGGTATGCGAGCCGAAGGCGTGGGGGCCGCGACCGAGTGCGACTGCCGCACAGGTACGGGTGGGGCTACATGAGCACCCACGCGAGGAGCACCGCTGCGTAGAGCACGGCGGGCACTGCGGCCCCGGTCAGTGCGGCGCCGAGGTGCTCGGGGAGAGCTTGGCGCATCCACGTTCGGCTCCGCCAGGCGACCACCGCGATACTGGCGAGCAGGGCCCCTCCGATCGCCGGGTGTCCTAGCAAGGCGGCGGGCGGCGCCAGGGAGTGGTCCATGATGGCGCGGAACGTGATCATGCCGCGCGTGTCCTCCAGAGCGAGCGGAAGGAAGCCGGCCCACGAGGAGACCTTGGCGGCGGCCTTGGCGAGGTGCGCAAGGGCCACGACGGGGGCCGCGGCGGTGGCCGCGGCGATCAGCAGGTCCCGCAGTCGCCCTCGCTGCCCCACCCCGAAGGCCAGCAGGGCGATCGCCGACCACAGCAGGAGAGGGAACAGGCCCAGGAACCAGAGGGCCTCAAACCAAGCGAAGTCCACCGCGGGGAGCGCGTCGTGGAGGCTCTGGGCCACGAGGTGGAACCGGGCATCGAGCGGCTTCACCTCGCCGATCACCTCGTGGGCGACGAAGCCCGCGGCGATCATTGCGAACGCGGCCTCGTAGGGCACAAGGCGCTGGGGGCGCCGCGCTCCCTGCGTTCCCCGCACCCAGCCCAGCCCCACGTTCCCATAGGGGCAGGCCTTGGCACACTCCAGACACAGCACGCAGTTGTCCGACAGCGTGCGGGCCCACGGCTGCAGCAGCGAGGGGCAGCTGCGCCCCTCGAAGCAATGACGCCGGTCCGGGCTCACGCACTCGCGGGTCGAGCAGTCCGCGCACATCTGCGGGTCGCGCACATCGAGCTGGGCCGCCGCAAGGCGACCGTAGGCCGTAAGCAGAGCCTTGGCGGGGCAGAAGCTCCTGCAGAAGGAACGCGGTTCGCGGAAGAGAAGGCCGGTGACCGCCGCCGTTCCCAGAAGGGCGGTCAGCATAAGGGCGGTGTAGTGGGGCACGCGATGGATGGTGAGCCCCGCCACCAGGACCTGCAGCAGCACGTAGCCGACCACGATGAGCCATCCGGCACGCATCCACGGCGCGAGCGGGAGGCGGCGCCAACCCGCTCGACGCGCGAGCGCGTCGCCGCCCCGGTTGACCAGCTCCAGCGGGCAGACCATGCACCACCCGCGCCCTACGGCCACCGCGGCGGCGATCATCGCCGGCCACCACAGGCCCCACACGAGGAGCGTCGTGAGGTTCGTCTTGCGGAGCGTCAGAATCTCGTCGCTCGACAGGCCCGGACCGCCCCCCCAGCCGTTCGCGGTGAGCAGGACGACCGCGACCAGGAGGACGACCTGGAGCCCGAACGGGAAGACCCACGACTTCAGTAAGAACCTCCCCACGCGGGAGTTCAGCAAGTCCCAGGCGAACCGTCCAGTCTCAGCCATTCCCCGGCTCCTCGCTCCTAAGGCTCTACGCGAAGGGGGTGGGTCGTTGTGTTGGCGGTGGCCCTCTCACACACCCTCTTAGGGATCACCTCTCGTCGTGCAGTTCCCAGACCTCGTCCCGCCGGCCGTCGAAGGCCTCGCGACCCTCCGCGGTCAGGATGTACTCACGGCGCGCGCGAGGCCCGGCCGCTCCCTTGCCCTGCTCGCGGAGCCCGCCGCGCCCCAACCACTGCAACCACGGGTGGAGCCTTCCAGGGCCCATGGCGTACCCCTGGCAGCGCGGTTCCTGTGGGATGCCCGGATCGTGGACTGGTCCCCCTCGGCGTCGCGCAGCGTGTGCGCTTTCAGGAGGGCAAGAGGCAGTCTGCGGTTCAGTGCGTTGCAGGGCGCCCTCATATCGACTATCGTAGACGAGAACCGATGTATGGTCAAGCGATGTGGTTGGGCGCCGCAACCGCAGGAGGCAGGCGGCGCTGGATCGACGAATGGTACCTCTTCTGTGCCGTCACACGCGAGGCGACATGCCCCGAGTCGAGCCTGTCGAAAGGACCTGACCCGATGGCCGTGACTCACATCGACGTGGATCTGCTGCGTGAGCTGCACCGGCAGATCGTGACGATCCGCGAATTCGAGACGGAGCTGCTGCACGCATCAAGGCGGGGGGACCTCGCCGACGCCACGCACCTGTGCATCGGGCAGGAGGCGATTGCCGCCGGGACGATGGCGGCGCTGCGCCCGGACGACCTGATCACCAGCACGCACCGCGGGCATGGGCACTGCATCGCGAAGGGCGCGGACATCCGCCGGATGATGGCGGAGCTTTACGGCAAGGCGAGCGGGTACTGCCGGGGGCGCGGCGGGTCGATGCACATCGCGGACTTCTCGCTGGGGATCTGCGGGGCCAACGGCATCGTCGGAGCGGGGATGCCGATCGCCAACGGGATCGCGCTGGCGGCGATGCTGAAGGGCACGGGGCAGGTGTGCCTCAGCTTCTTCGGGGATGGCGCGGCGAACCAGGGCTCGTTCCATGAGGCCCTGAACCTGGCGGCGATCTGGAAGCTGCCGGTGGTGTTCCTGTGCGAGAACAACCAGTACGCGGTCTCGATGGCGGCCAACGAGTCGATGGCGATCGAGAACGTCGCGGATCGCGCGGCGGGCTACGGGATGCCCGGCGTCGTGGTTGATGGGAACGACGTGCTGGCGGTGAGGGAGGCGACGGCACAGGCGGTCGAGCGCGCGCGGACGGGCGAAGGGCCGACGCTGCTGGAGTGCAAGACCTATCGGATCACCGGCCATTACGCGATGGACCCGGACCGGTACCGGCCGCGCGACGAGAGGCAGTGGTGGGAGAAGAACAACGATCCCGTCGAGCGCTCGGGGCAACTGCTGACGGCGGGGGGCGCGGCGACCGAGGAGGAGCTGAAGGCGCTGCGCAAGGCCATCCGGACCGAGGTGCGGGACGCCCATCGAAGGGCCAAGGACGAGGAGCCCTGCCCGGAGACGGACGAGACGTGCGCGGACCTGTATACGCCGCAGGCGCCGCTGGCGGACTCGGGCCCGGTGCCCGACGGCTCGCCGGAGAAGACCTTCGTGGAGGCGCTCGGGCAGGCCATCGGGGAGGAGATGGAGCGCGACGAGCGGGTGGTGCTGATCGGGGAGGATGTGGGGAAGCGCGGCGGCGCGTTCCAGGTGAGTGCGGGGATGCTGGAGCGGTTCGGGCCGGAGCGGATTCGCGATACGCCGATCTCGGAGGCGGCGATCATCGGGTGCGGCGTGGGCGCGGCGATGCAGGGGCTGCGGCCGATCTGCGAGATCATGTTCTCGGACTTCGTAACCGTGGCGATGGACCAGATCGCCAACCAGGCCGCGAAGATGCGCTACATGTTCGGCGGGCAGGTCAGCGTGCCGTTGGTGATCCGCGCGACATCCGGTTGCGCAGGGCGCGCGCGAGGCGCGCAACACTCGCAGAGCCTGGAAGCGTGGTTCATGCACACGCCGGGTCTGAAGGTCGTCTACCCCTCGACACCCGCCGAAGCGAAGGGCCTGCTGACCGCAGCGATTCGCGACGCGGACCCGGTGATCTTCCTGGAGCACAAGGGCCTACTGCAGGACGTCGGGCCGGTGCCGGGGGGTGAGTACATCATCCCGCTGGGCAAGGCGGCGGTGAAGCGCGAGGGCCGGGACCTCACCATCGTCACGTATGCGAGGGCGGTCCATATCGCCCTGCATGCGGCGAAGCGCCTGCAGGCCGAGGGTATCCAGGCCGAGGTGATCGACCTGCGCACGCTCGTGCCGATGGACACGGACACGTTGCTGACGTCAGTGCGCAAGACGGGACGGGTGCTGGTGCTCACGGAGGACTGTCAGACCGCCGGCGCGGCGGCGGAGATCATCGCGACGGTTACGGACAACGCATTCGGTGCGCTGAGGGCCGCACCCCTGCGCGTCACGGCGCGCGACGTCCCTCTCCCCTACTCGCAGCCGCTGGAGAGCTGCGCGCTCCCGAACTCGAGCGTGGTGGCGGAGGCAGCGAGGAGGTTGGTGGAGGGCCGGGGGAACGGCTGAAACACGAAGACCCCGAAGAAGGCACGAAGCCACAGGAAGAACGGCAACGGCCCTCTGGGCGTTTGTAGTGGGTGTCGCGTTCGATGACGAGCAAGGCACCGTGAGAGCATGAGGATGTCAGGAAGGCAGTTCGGGAGACGGCAGTTCATCGATCGAGTTGCGAAGACCGGCGTGGCCTTGGCCGGTCTGGCAAGCCCGCTGCTGGGGCAGGAGGCGCCGAAGCCGGCGGAGGGCGAGACGAAGCCTGCCGAGCCGCCAGCCCCGCCGCCTCCGCCGCCGGGTGCGCGGTATGCGCTGCCGACAGCGGCGACGGGGGAGATTCCCTGTGGGCTGTGTCCGCACGGGTGCAAGATCAAGAAGGGGACGCGGGGGAAGTGTCAGGCGTACGCGCACACCGCCGAGGGCAAGCTGGAGTCGCTGGGCTACGGGAAGGTCGCGAAGCTGAAGGTCGAGCAGATCGAAACGGACCACTTCTTCCACGTGTTGCCCGGCGCGCAGGCGGTCTTCTACGGGGCGCCGACGTGCAACCTGCACTGCAGCTACTGCAGCGAGTGGCGGATCTCCCAGTTCCCCGCAGAGAAGGTGCCGACGCAGCCGATCGAACCGAAAGCGCTGGTGGACCACGTGGCGGCGCAGGGCGGAAAGCTGCTGGGGTGCACGTACACCGACCCGGCCGCGGCCATCGAGTATGCGATCGATGTCGCCCTCGCGGCTCGCGAGCGGGGGCTCTACCCGATCACGCACACGGGCGCATACCTGACGCCGGGGCCGATGAAGGACTACGCCTCAGTGCTGACGGCGTTGAACGTGGACCTGAAGGCCTACGCGGAGACGACGTATAAGACGCTCTGCGAGGGGTCGCTGCAGCCCGTGCTGGACGCCATCAAGGCCGCGCGCGAGACGCCCGTGTGGCTGGAGATCACGTGCCTCATGGTGCCCGGCTACAACAACACGCTCAGCGTCGTGAAGGACATGTGCAAGTGGATCGCCGAGAACGCCGGCCCGGCGACGCCCGTCCACTTCATACGGTTCTTCCCCGAGTACAAGCACCGCCAGTACCAGACCGCCTCGACCGACCCGGTGCAGCTGAAGTCCTTCCGCGAGGCGGCGTATGAGGCGGGGCTGCTGTTCGCGTACGTCGGGAACGTGCCGGGCGACTTCGGTGAGTCAACGCTCTGCCCGAAGTGCAGTGAGATGCTGATCCGGCGCGTCGGCACGAACGTCTCCGCGGTGAGCTTCGACCCGCACCGAGGGCTCTGCACCCACTGCGGAGTCCAGATCCCGGGGATCTGGGAGTAGGCCGCCTGCCATCATGTATGATCTTCTCCTGCTGAACGGGCAAGTCGTGGATGGCAGCGGCACGCCGAGCCGCCGGGCGGACGTCGGGGTTCTGGACGGGCGGATCGAGCGCATCGGGGACCTGACGGAGGCGGCGGCGCGGGAGAGAATGGACTGCGCGGGGCGCGTGGTGTGCCCCGGGTTCATCGATCTGCACGCGCACTCCGAGCTGACGCTGCTCGTGAACCCCTCGGGTGAGAGCAAGCTGCACCAGGGCGTCACCACCGAGCTGAACGGGCAGTGCGGCATGACGCCGTTCCCGGTGCACCCGGAGGACCGTGAGGCACTGCGGAGCGTGTGCACGTTCATCGACGCGCCCGTGGCCTGGGAGTGGGAGCGGACCTGGGGGTATCTGGAAGTGCTGGAGCGCGCACGGCCGGCGTACAACGTGGCGACGCTCGTAGGGCAGAGCGCCCTGCGGGCGTGGGTGATGGGCTTCGACGCGCGACCGGCGACGCCGGACGAGCTGGTGGCGATGTGCGGGACGCTCAACGAGGGTCTCGCAGGCGGCGCGGTAGGTGTGTCGCTGGGGTTGAGCTATCCGCTGGGCTCGTTCTCGGACAGCGATGAGCCGCTGCGCCTCGCCGCCACCTGCGCCATCCAGGAGGGGCTGGTCACAGTCCACCTGCGGAACGAGGGGCCGCGGCTGATGGAGTCCCTCGACGAGATGCTTGGCATCGCCGAGGAGACCGGGTGCCGCCTGCAGATCGCCCACCTCAAGTGCATCGGCGAGGCGCACTGGGGGGGCGCGCAGCGGGTTCTGGAGCACCTGGAGAAGGCCGTGGCGAGGGGCATCGACGCCACGTATGACGTGTACCCCTACACGGCGGGGAGCCGGCACCTGTACGGCTCGCTGCCGAACTGGGTGGTCGATGGAGGCATCGGGCCGATGCTGGAGCGGCTGAGACAGCCCGGGGCGCGCGCGCGGCTGCGCGAGTCTCTGAACGCCTGGGCGGCGGGCATGGACTCGGGCGGGGGATTCTCGCTGGACTTCCACAACACGATGATCACCTCCGTACGGACGGAGGCGAACGCGTGGTGTGTGGGCGTGCGTCTTGATGAGATCGCCGAGCGCCGCGGCCAGGACCCGCTCGACGCCACGCTCGACCTGCTGATCGAGGAGCAGGCGGAGGTGAGCTGCGTGCTGTGGGCGATGAGCGAGGACGACGTACGCGAGTTCCTGAAGCACCCCCTCGGCTGCATCGCGACCGACGGCCTGGCCTACGCGCCCTACGGGCCGCTCTCCGAGGGCGCGCCCCACCCTCGCTGCTACGGCACCTACGCGCGGTTCCTGGGGAGGTACGTCCGCGACGAGGGCCTGCTCCCCCTGGAGGCCGCCATCCGCAAGTGCACGAGCCTGCCGGCCTCCCGGCTGCGGCTGCGGGACCGCGGCGCCCTGGCGGAGGGCTACTGCGCCGACATTGTGGTCTTCGACCCGGAGCGCATCGCCGAGCGGGGCGACTATGGCCGCCCCCACTCGTACCCGGACGGCATGGACCTAGTGATCGTCAACGGCCACGTCGCCGCCCGTGGCGCAGAGACCTCGCCGGAGCGCGCCGGCGCCGTGATTCGCCTCCAATGAACATGGGCCGCCGTCCCTCCGGCGGAAGGAGTCCCCGTTCGTCGAGCCGAATCGTAGGGTAGTGCTGCCGCCACCCTGTTGACAAGGGGGGTCGGGCCATGCTTGCGCGGGTCCGGTCGGCGTATCTCCTGGTTGTCGCGCTGCTTCTCGCGTCTCCCTCTCTCCCACAGACCCCCAGCCGCATGCCGCTGGACAGCGCCACGCTGGGCGGCCTCCCGCGGTGGATCGCGCCGGTGCTCGCCGACCAGCCCGAGCCGCCGCCGGTGGGCGGAACCATCGTCGTCAACTCCCTCGGGCGCTGGGGGTTCTACCCGAAGGCCGATGGGTTCATCTACATCGACGAGGCCTTCACCTACGCGGCACAGGATGCGGCGGCCAATCAGATCACGTTCGACCCGGCCCTGGACGGGCCGGGCGGGATTGTGTTCGACCACTGGGGGTGGGGGCTGGGGCTGTCGGGCAACGGCGACTCGTTCGTCGGTGACTTCGGGAGCTACAACCCGCGCGTGAAGCTCGCCGATCAACTGACGGTCAGCGGCAACCAGTGCCTCGTGAGGGGGCTGTGCCTGTTGCGGGTCGAGGTGAGCGGCGACGAGAACAAGGTTCAGGCCTGCCACTTCGCGCTCGACCTGGACGCCGAGACGAGTTGGGCGCCGGCCTTCGCCCCGGGCCTGAACGTGAGCGGGAATCGCAACGTGGTCGGCGGCGACCGGGTGTGGTACCGCAACCACTTCGGCAAGGCCGGCACAGGGGGGCCGGTTGGCATCAACGGGGAGGAGAACGTCTTCTGCACGAACGTGGTGGGGCTCAAGCCCGATCTGTGGACCCCCCTCGCCTACCCCCCCGTGTCCGGCCTGTGGGTCGGCGGCCAGCACAACCGCATCGGCGACATCGAGAACCGTTTCAACTGCATCTACGCCACCGAGATGTGCATGAACGTCGGCGGCAACAGTGGGGATGACGGGCACGAGAACACCATCCGCCAGAACTACCTCGGACAGAACAACGCGGGCGCGAAGTGCAGGTACGGGCTGGTCATCGAGGACGGGGCGCACGGCAATGTGATCGGCGGCTCGGTAAGCCCCGGGTATGGGCCCAACGTCATCGTGAACTTCACGGAGGCGGGCATCAGGATCGAGCCGAACTGCGATGACACTACCGTCGTCGGCACCTGTATCGGCATGAACCAGTGGGGCAATGCGGTGGCGCCGGAGGAGCAGGCGTGGGGCATCGTGGTCGGTCGCGGGGTCTCAGGCACCAAGATCGGCAGTGCGGACGCGACGCAGCGGAATCGCTGCGGACGGCAGGGCATCCGCGTCCGGGAGAACGCGCGGAACACGGTCATCCGCGGGAACTGGATGGGCTTCGACAAGGACAACCAGCCCATCGGGGCGGGGTACTACCATCATGGCATCGAGGCCATCGGGGCCGGGCGACTGACCATCGGCGGCGCGCACAAGAGCGGTGCAGACGAGGGCAACGTGCTGGTGGGCTACACGGTGCCGATTCACCTGACCGACTGCACGGGGCCGGTCGTCATCGAGGGCAACACGATTGGGGCGCTCCCCGACCGGTCTGCGCCGGCCGGCGGACGAGGCTTCGGGGTCACGGCCGACGGGTGCTCCAACCTCAGGCTCGGCCCGCGCATCGTCACGACAGCCGCAACCGCCAGGGATGCCCCGACGGGCGTTCCGTCGGCGCTCTACGGGAACCTCATCGTGCCGGGGCGGGAGTGCATCGGCATCCAGTTGGGCCTGTGCCAGTCCGTGCAGGTCGAGGGGAACACGATTGGCTGGGAGAGCACAGCCTTCATGGGCGCTGGGGAGACGGGGGTCTACGTCGGCACCGGCAGCCATGACGTGAAGATCGGCGGGACCATCGGTAACCGCATCTACCGGAATGGCACGAACGTGGCGCTGTACGGCGCGTACGACGTGAGCCTGTCCAACAACCAGATCCGTCACGCGACCGAAGAGGTCGGCCTGTTCGTCGGGGGCGGCGTACACGACGTCACCGCGCTTGGCAACCGCATCGAGAGCAACAAGCAGCACGGGGTGGAGATCGACGGCAGCGCCGGTGAGGCGCGCGCCATCCGGATCGGGGCCTCGACCGACAGGCCCAGCATCATCGGTGGGAACGGCGGCTACGGCGTGAAAATCGCCGGCGCGACTGCGCATGGCATCACCGTAGATGGGAGCTGGATCGGAGTGACTCCCCGGTCAGGCTCCGATCGATGGACTGCCAGCGCGAACGCTCTCGGCGGCGTGCTCATCGACCAACAGGCCTATGGCAACACGATCGGGGGCACTTCGCCCAATGCGATCTGCGCCAACGCGGGTCCGGGCGTCATCCTCTCCCACGGAGCGCAAGGGAACACGGTGGCAGGGAACTGGATCGGCCGCAGCCGGCCGGAGAACGAAGCACCAGGCAACGCGCGGGGCGGTGTGTTCATCACCTCAGGCGCGCATGGCAACTGGATTGGGAGTACGGCGGACAGCCACATCGCGGGGAATCGTGGCCCGGGGATCGTGATTCGGGATGGGGGAACCGCGGCGAACGAGGTCAGCCGCTGTACGATCGGGGCGGGCGAAGTGAGCGGCCAGTGCGTCCCCGACGGCAACGAGGGCCCGGGAGTCGACATCCTCGGCCGCGCGACGGAGAACACGATCGGCACCACGGTCGCCGGCAACCTCATCTCGTGTAACCAGGGGGCGGGGGTGCGCATTGGGGGCTCGGGCACGAACCGGAACAAGGTCGTGCTCAACTACATCGGGACCCCGCCCGGCGGCACGTCCGTCGCGAACCTGACGCCCTGGCGCAACGTCGGGGCGGGGGTCGAGATCACCGCTGGCGCCAAGAACAACGTGGTCGGAGGGCCGGACCCGACCTACCGCAACTGGATCGGGAACAACGCGGCCTCGGGGGTGCTGATCTCCGGGGCGGGCACCTCGGGTAACTACGTCGCGAGCAACGCGATCGGGCTGGATCAGGCGCTCACGGTCGCGCTGCCTAACGTCGGCAATGGCATCGAGATCGCCGAGGCGGATCACAACTACGTGGGCGGCGGGGGCTACAAGGGCAACTTCGTCTCTGGCAACCAGTGCGACGGCGTGGACATCTACGGCGCACAGGCGATCGGGAATCAGGTGGTGGATAACGTCATCGGGCTGGATGGCGCCGGTCAGGCGGCGCTGCCCAACAAGGAGAACGGCGTCACCGTGCGCGACGGCGCCGCCGACACGCAGATCAAGAAGGGCACGATCTCGGGTAACTCCCAGCGCGGCGTTGAGGTGACCGGCACGGGCACCAACAATGTGCTGCTCTCGAGCTGCATCGTCGGCCTCGATGTGGATGGGATCGACTTCATCCCCAATGGCACAGCGCCGAATCTCAGCAACCGGTGCGGCGTCCTGTACCAGGCTGGCCCGGCCCGCGCGCAGGTGCGCGACTGCCGCGTGTTCGGCAAACAGGCGGCAGTGTACTTCTACAATCTCACGTTCACCGGCGCGTTGGCGGACCTCGACCAGGGCAACATTATCACGGGTAACCGCGTCGGCTACAACGTCAACGGCGTCACGCGGAACGGCATGTACGGCGTCATCGTCGAGGGTTGCCATGCCTACGTGGGCAACAACGACATCCGCGGCCAGGGCTGCGGGCTTGCGCTCAACTACGACCGTCCGGAGGCCGACCCGGACTGCTTGGTCGGGGTCCGGGGCTGCAAGTTCCGCGACAACGACGCGCACATCATCTTCTACGACTCGGCGCGCGGCCATCTGGGCGAGTACGGGGCCTCGATCCCCTGGAAGCGGGGGGAGAACTGGTTCGGCGCCTCCCGGCGCGCGGCGGTGAACGCCTGCGAAGCGAAGTCGGGCTTCACCATCCGGGCGGAGAACAACGACTGGGGCACGACGGTCGCGGCGCAGATCCGCAACCGAATCGAGTGCCCGGCCAACGTGGACTTCGACCCGGTCGTTGGCGGGGTCACGCCGACTGGGCAGGCGATAGCGGGGACGAGGGCGCTGGTAACGTCCGTGCTGGCACAGCCGACGGCGGCGGGAGCCTCGGTCACGTTCACGCTGTCTGCCGAGGCGGCGGTGACGGTGCAGATAGCGAACATCGCGGGTCGGCCGGTGCGGACGCTCATGGTGTCGCAGCCGATGGCGGCGGGCGTGCACAGCGTCGCGTGGGACGGCCGGTCTGAGGCCGGTACGGCGGCGCCGGCAGGGCTGTACTTGGTGACCGTGACGAGCCTCACACCCGATGGCGGACGGTCGCAGGCGGTCGGGACGCTGGGCCTGCAGCGGCGGTGAAGGTGTTCGCCGGGGGCGCGTCGAAGTGGGGCAATGCGGGCGTGTGTGGTACAATGCCGTTGACGGACGCTTTCGGTTTGTGTTACCGTGATGCGCAGTCGGTCCTGCGCGTGCGATCCGATCACCAAGGGGCGGTGATTGCATGGCTATCCGACGCACCTTCCTGTTGGTCGTAGGGCTCTGTCTGGCGCTGTCTGTGACCTCGCTGGCCTTCGCGGGGGAGACGGTCCTGCGGGGTGACGGCGACCTGGCGCTTGCCATCTCCGGCGGGGAGCGGATCCCGGTCCCCGGCGGGCCGACGGCGGTGCAGGGCACGCTGACGGTACGCCCGCAGATGGAGACGCTGCCGGGAAGCTGGACGCACTTCGTGGTCGATGGGCAGAGCCAGTACTCGACGAACAACCCGCTGCCCACGTTGAGCCTGGACACGACGAAGCTGGCTGAGGGCAAGCACACGCTGCGCATCGACAACATGGACGGCGACCGGCGCGTGGCGACGACCGGCGACGTGGTGTTGGAGGTCGCGAATGCCGCCGTCTTGTCGCAGGTTGGGCAGGCGGCCGCCGGCCAGCCGACGCTCATCAAGCTGCACCACAAGAAGATCCTCCGCGAGATCGTGTGGTTCAACGGGCGTGAGGGCGACCTGGAAACCCACGGCACCATCCGCCGCGGACATATCCTCATCACGCTCACCGATCTGATGCGCCACCTCGGCGGCACGGTCGAGTGGGGCCCGCCCGGCGATCTCATCCTGGCGACCAAGGGCAAGGTCAGCGTGCGCGTGGTGCCGGGCAGCTCGACGGTCTATGTGAACGGCAAGGCCGCCAAGATGCCGGTGGCGTCGTTCCGTCAGGGCAACCGCACCTACGTCCCGATCCGCGCGATGTGCGGCTTCTACGGAGTCAGGGTGGACTGGGACTACTACACCGACCGGGCGTACGTGACCTACCAGCTGCAGTAGACGCGCTCGGACGGACGACAGGACACTCGCAGGGACGGTGAGAGATCACCGTCCCTGAGCGTTCTACGGAGTGAGGCCGCTCGGAGGGCCGCGTCGCGTGCTGCTGACCAACATCCCCAAGCTGAGCTTGCCGCCCGAGGACTTCGGGTGGCTGGTCGAGGAGTGCCGGAGGCTTCTCGCCGAGTGCCGCGTGCCGGCGCACGACGGGACGCCCCTGCACACGCCGGATGTGCAGAAGCACTACGGCGCCCTATGGACGCGGGACTTCTGCTACATGGTCGAGGGTGCTCCCAAGCTGATTCCCGTGGAGCACGTCGCCGCGGGAATCGACACCATCCTCCGCGGACAGAGAGAGGACGGGGCCGTCCCCGATCGCGTCGAGATCGACGGAACGCCCGTGTACTGCGCGGGGCCGAAGGACTGCCCGCTCGGCTTGCAGCCGCCGACCGACAACCCGCAGTGCCTGGTGAAGCTCGTCAGTGAGTACTTCGCGCTGACCACCGACTTTGGCTTCCTGGAGGAGCGGATGGAGGCCCTGTGGCGCGGGCTGAGGTCGGTGCCGACCTCGGCGGATGGCGCCGCCTACGTTGATCCCGCCGCGCCGCATTCCGGGTATGGCTTCACGGACACCGTCGCCAAGACCGGCGCGGAGTGCTTCTCGACGCTGCTCTTGTGGGAGGCGTGGCAACTCATGGGCCGGATGGCGCGGCGGCTGGAGGACCATGAGCTAGCCCACGAGGCGTACGAGAACGCCGATCGCGTGCAGCGGACGTTCACCCAGTTCTGGGACGACGAGTTCGGCATGATGCTGGCCGCGACGTACGAGTGCAAGCAGATCGACCTGTGGGCGAGCGCGTACGCGGTCCGGATCGGCGCGGTCGGCAGCGGCCAGCGCCATCGGATCGCGCAGTTCTTCGTGGACCTATACGATGGATGCGTGCTGCGCGGGCATGTGCGGCAACTGCCGCCGGGGCAGTACTGGGAGCGGCTGCTAATGTCGGTGCCCCATGACACGTACCAGAACGGCGGCTACTGGGCCGTGCCGTCGGGGTGGGTGGCCCGGTGCTTGCTCTCGGCGGGGTACGGCGACTTGGCTCAGGCGCTGATCCGCGACCTCGTCGCCGAGTTCCGCGAGGGAGGCGCGTGTGAGTGGATCAGCGAGAGGGAACGCGCGCTTCCGGGATACGTCGCGAGCGCTACCTTGTTGCTGGACTCAGTGAAGGCGGAGAGGGAGCGACATGGGTGAGCCTGAAGGCGGCCTGATGCGCGCGGCGACGCCCTACCAGACGCTCGACGGATCGTTCGTCACGGAGCTGGTCCGCCCCGAGCGCGGCGGCTCACGGAACGTGAGTGTTGCCGAGGCCGTCGTACAACCGGGGCAGAGCACGAGACGGCACGTGCACCGGGAGTCGGATGAGGTTTACTTCGTGCTGAGCGGAGAAGGTGTTGTTACGCTGGGGGCGAAGTCATACGCGGTGGAGCCCGGAAGCTGCTTGTTTCTGCCGGCCGGGGAGGCGCACTCGGCCTGCTGCGACGGGCCGGAGGCCCTGAAGATCCTCTGCCTCTGCGCGCCGCCGTACACACACGAACAGACGACCTTCTGCGACTGATGGCGATCCTGTCAGACCCTGACATCGAAGCACGCATCCGTCGGATCGAACTCGCGACCGGGAAGCCGGTGGTGCTGCGGTCGGTGCGCTCAGGGTGTGACTGTTTCCGCGGGCGGGTGATCGAGCGGTCGGGGTGCTTCCTGGTCGAGTATCGCGACGAGACGCCCGGCTACTTCTGGCACCACGATCTCATCCGCGAGCTGCTCGCGTGCATCGAGCAGCAACGCGGTCGGCGAGTCACTCTCTACGACGGGGACGTGCAGTACGTGGAGGTCCCCACCCACCGAACTTCCCGGCGCAAGCGCCCTTCCCGGCCCACCGGAACCCCATGACTCGATCTCTCACCGTCGTCATCATCGTCTTCGCAGCCCTATTGGCAGCCGCCCTCGTCTACGCGCTCATGGCCCCGGGGCGGGGCTTCTCCGATACCGCTCCGGTTGCCCAAGTGAACGGTCGCACCATCACGCGCGGCGAGGTCCAAGCCGCCCTGTGGCGCGGACACGCGGCGCAGGGCCTCAAGGCACTGGCCGATCGCGTGATCGTGGAGAAACTGGCCCAGGAGAAGGGCCTGAAGCCCGATCCGTCCCGCATCGACTACCTGATGAGTCAGGAGGAGATGCGTGCCGGGAGCCCACAGAAGCTCGACGAGCGGCTCGCGAGGGAAGGCCGGACACGGGAGCAGCTGCGCGAGGACCTCGCGTCCCAGGCACTGGCCGAGCAGGTGCTGGAGACGCAGTTGCAGGTGACGGAGGACGAGATCAAGGCGTACTACGCGGCGCACAAGAGCCAGTTCACGCATGGCGAGATGATCAAGGGGCGGCTGATGGTCTTCAACACGCGCGATAACGCGAAGGCGATCCTGGAGGTGCTCGACGAGCCGGGCGCCGACTTCGCGGGACTGGCGCGAGAGCTGAGCGAGGACCCCGGCACGAAAGCCGAGGGCGGCGACATGGGGTGGATCGAGCGGAAGAGCTACGCCAAGGAGCTGACCGACCCGGCGTTCAGGCTCAGGCCCGGCCAGCACACCGGGATCATCCAGTACCCGGACGGCTATGCGCTCATCCTGGTGGAGGCGAAGAAACCGGCCGGCCAGCAGTCCCTCGAAGAGGTTCGCGATACCATCGACAGCCTCCTGCGCAACGAGAAGCTCGTCAACCTGCGCACCACCTGGCCGGTCGAGCAGCGCAAGAAGGCTCAGATCACGATCGGCGACGAGGGCTTGCGGAAGGCGTTCGAGGCGGTGCGGGGTAGCTAGCGTAGCGGCTCACTGGCCCTCGGGCTTGTACTCCACGAACTCGCAGGTCAGCTCCTCCCCCTTGACGTGACACTGGTAGAAGCCCTTCTGGGGTGAGCCGTCGTGATTCCCGCGGCTGAGGGAGAGGCAGCGGCAGGTCGTCAGTCCCACGTTCTCGTGCTTGCGTTCGGAGAGACCGTGGAAGTGGCCGCTGAAGATGTGCTTGAGGTTGTGGCCGTCGAACAGCGCGAGCACTTCGTCGGCGTTGGTCAGGCGCAGGGGCACGAGCTCGCCGAAGGGGAAGTGGGTGAAGCCGACCAGCGGGCGGTCGGCGGGGATGTCGGGGAGGGTCTGCTTGAGCCAGTTGATTGTGGCCTGGCTCACCGCGACGGCGGAGGACTTGCCGTCGTCGGTGGTGTCCAGGCCCAGGAACGTCCAGCCCTGGTGGTCGAAGCGGTAGTTGATCCGCTCCGCACCGAAGACCTGTAGCCAGCTCTGGTTGCCCACCGAGGCGTCGTGGTTGCCCATCACCGGGTACGCAGGCTTCTCGAGCAGCGCCAGCGCGTCCTCGGCGCCTTGCAGCTCCTCGATCTTGCCCGCTGTCGCGAGGTCCCCGCAGACGAGCGCGAAGTCATACTGCGCATTCGCCTTGATCCACCCGAACGCCCCGCGGAAGTACTCCGCGCACTTCTCGTCCAGGTAGTGCAGATCGTTCATCGCGATGAAGCTGAACTCCGACTGATCCTGCGCGCGGCCGACGCCGAGGCTCAGGGCGGCGACGGCCAGGCCGGAGCGCTTGAGGAACTCGCGGCGGGACAGGCGATCGAAGCCCACGGCAGAGCCTCCGGCGGCGGAAGGTGGATGCGCGCCCGGGAGTGGATTCGCCCTCGCTCGACGGCTGCCCTCCCAGCGGCTACTGCTCGGTGAATCGGCGCAGGCAGTCCCGATACGCATTCCGACGGATGGTGACGGGGTCCTCGTTCCAGAGCGGGACCCGGCGGGCTACTACGGTGATGTGGGTGCGGTCGCGCTTCGTCACCCTCGTCGCCGTGTTCTGCACCAGCCAGTCCGCGCTAGCCAGATCGCCGGCCTGGAAGGCGTTCGGCCATAGCACCGGCCCGGCCCGAACGGAGATCGACTCGCCCTCCGGCGTGACTGTCACGTTGCCCAACGGAGTGCCCGCCGAGTCGGGTCTCGCGAGGCGTTCCACGGAGGGGCGCCTCGGGTAGTCGGTGATCGCGAATACACGGTAGTCGCCATCCGGATGGGCCAGGAGGAAGGGCTGGTTCTCGTGATGGCCAGGCCGGGTCTGGGGCGCGCGGCCCAGGAGGGCAACCTCGCCGATGCGGGAGTGGGTGCCCGGCTTCAGCAGCTCCCACCGCAGCACGAGGCGCCACTCGCCGTCCGGTAGCGGGTGGCTCCAGACCTCACCGACCTTCCCCGCATGGTTGTCCAAGGCGACCAGGACCTCATCGGCGCCGAGCCAGGTGTCGATGACCGTGGCCGGGGTCACGGGTAGCGGCAGGTCGCGGATGCGGTCCTCGGGGTCGATGAGGAGCAGGGAGACATCCGCCCCCGCATGAGCGCGGATGGCGACGCAACCGGCAGCCGTGGTCTCAAACGGCGCGACCAGGACCTCGTCGGCGATCTCCCGCGGCGGAGAGCCATCGAGGGGCACGTAGCGTAGCCGACCACGGCGGGGAGTGTGCGGCTGGTCGCGCAGAGGGCCAACGATGGCCAGCAGCGCCCGGCCGCTTGGGCTGAACTGGACAACGCGGTACCCGTCCGGCTGGCCGACGGGCTGCGGCACTCCCTCCGGGCCGATCAGGTAGAGGCGAGCGGCGTCCTGCGGCGCGCGAGCGACGACCGCGTACTTGTCCGCGCTCGGATGCCAGGCCAGGTCGATGACCTCGACCGACCACGGCCGGCGTGTGAGCGGCCTGATCCAAGAGCCGCCCAGGTCACTTCGGAAGATCCACGGATACTCCGCGCCGCTTGCTGCGAACACATACCGGTTGCGGTCGGGCGCCCAGGCGAAGGCGTGGACGGTCTGGTTCGGTTCGCCGATCTCAGCCACTCGGGCCCCGGGGGCGGCCAGGATGATGCGAACGCCCTGGTCCGGAGGGGAGAACATGGGGCGGGCGCCCGGGCCCGTAGGGATCAGCTTGCAGAGGGTATGCGGGCCCCCGCTGATAGGAGCCGCATTGGTGGCGCCGCCGTGCGCGTGACTGAAGGGCCGCTGCGGTGTCGACTTGGGCAGCCAGTAACGTCCCGCCTGGCGGCGCTGGTGGTCGAGGCCGGCCTCCTCGGAAAGAGGAAACATGGGCTCGTCACGGCGGGCGCCGGGGTTGCCCCAGTACACGGCGATCTCGAAGCCGCCGGAGTCCACCATCGGCGCGCCGGTCGGCTCGTAGACCCAGGAGTCGCGGCGGCCGGTGAGCGGATCGACGGGCAGTTCGGCGGACCCGACCCAGTTGGCGGCGCCGGGCGCGATCTCGACCGGGTTGTCGCTTGAGTCCACGCCCTCCGTGCGAGGCGCGGCTGCGACGAGGTCATGGAGCTTCGCCGGATAGCAGCCGAAGGTGCCGTGGAAGCGCTGCATGAGGCCGTCGATCTGCTGCAGCGCCTGGTCCAGCTCGCGGGTGCCGGTCGAGAGGTAGCCCAGACTCCCAGAGTGAGCGAGAGCGATCAGGGCGAGGAGGAGCGTTCCGCCCAGGACAACGCTCATGGGCCCGCGCCGTGCGCCGGCACGCACGATGAAGACGGCGGCGATTAGGGCCGCGACCACCACCAGCCAGGAGATCCGCTCGCGCGTCCACCCCGAGACCGGCTGAGGGTGGAGCCGGCCCTCGCGCTTGATGAGGAGCTGCCTGGGCAGGGGATCTGCCGAGGGGCTGAACGTGAGGTCCTGCATCTGCTCGCGGTCGAGCAGCATCCAGCAGCGGGTGGCCCACAGCTCCTTCGCCGACCAGCCCTTCCCCTCGCGCGGCAGCCAGGCGTCCTTGTCGAAGTAGAGATCCGGGTAAGGCATCCCGCCCCGCGCTCGGTACTCAGTGACCAGCGAGGGGCCGGCGGATTCGATGGCCTTCCGACGGATGGTGGCGTAGGAGCTCCCCTTGGGCAGAGGCTTGTCCAACGGCAGCGGCGCCTCGCGCAGGCCGTCGCACTGAACCGGCTGCCTCGACAGCACGAACAGCAGCAGCGACGTCTTCTGCCGCGAGCTGGCGCGGGAGATGTACAGCGGATAGACCAGCTCGCTCGCCGGGAAACGGATGCCGATGGGGTCCACATCGTCCAGGACCGGGCGCGCGGCGGCCGCCGCCGGCTGCATCCGCAGCGCGACGAAGGTCCACTTCGCGCGAACGTAGTGCCCGAGGATGTCTGCGCTCTCCTCAGGCACGCGGTAACCGTTCCGCTGCAGCCAGGCGGTCAGGATGCCCGCGTCCGTCGCGGCCAGGATCGTCGCGTCGAACTTCCCGACCACGAAGCGC